>OBIB01000001.1_pt1 | contig 103001 bp, 81 predicted proteins | sample 1496261 | NCBI WGS metagenome assembly OBIB01 (sample SAMN05065771, study PRJEB22554) | human gut metagenome | biome: ENVO:2100002; feature: ENVO:00000062; material: ENVO:00002003 | host: Homo sapiens | place: USA
CTCGAAAGCGGATGCAAAGGTATAGCTTTTTTGCAAACCTCCAAAACTTTTGCAGAAAAAAGTTGGGTTTTTAGTTCGATTTTAACAGATGTTTACAATTAAAGCACATAATTGTGGGCGTACACATTATAATATTATAGGCGAGTGAGAGGAAAATAGTAGCGGAAATAAAAGCCTCCGCAGCAGGAAGCAGGAGGATTTGCAGTAGAGGATGTAAAGAAAAACACCCGACTATGCTAAAAATAGAAACTCGACTACTCTAAAATCAGCTGTAGGAGGCTACATTTGCATTGCCAACTGCGCTATTTTATTTGCACTCGACTTGGTGCTGCGGAGGCCAGAGACCTCCGCTACTAAGTTGGATGCGTACGATGTCCAATCGGATTGCGTTCGGAATCCGATCGGACGGCGGACGGAATCCGATTGGATGGCGGACGGAATCTGATCGGATGGCGGACGCCACCAAAGGACAAAAGCTGCGGTTAAGGCATGAAAAAAGGTATGGCGAGCGCCATACCTTACTATGATTGGATAGAATGTTCAAGACATGAGGGGATTGGAGAATGGGCTATATCTTCAGCTTTTCGCATAGGAACTTCAGGAGCGAATAGAAGAGGACGGCGAAGAGCGAGCCGACGCTGGCTCCGCAGAAGAGGTCGCCGAAGTAATGGACGCCGAGATACATTCGCGAATAGCTCACTACGATAGCCCAGGAGAACATCATCACCGTGAACCACTTGTTGCGGAAAACGAGTGACATGAACATAGCGAGAGCAAAGGTGTTGGCTGCATGGCATGAGGGGAATCCGTATCTGCCTCCGCGATATCCGTTGACGACATGCACCAAATGCGACAACGGATTGTTGAGATTGGCAGGACGCAGACGGCACACTTCGGGACGAATGAGAGAGGCGCAAGTCTGGTCGGCTGCGAGTATTATCAATCCGATGGTGATTAGACATAGTGTTGCGCGTTTCCATGAGAAACGACGAAAGAGCATATACGTGAGCACTATGTAGAACGGCACCCATATCCAACGCCCACTGATACACCACATTACGGCATCGAAGAAAGGGCTGTGCGCACCGTTGACGATGAGCAAAAGACGGGCATCGAGATCGGCAAGCCACAAGATAATTTCCTTAAAAAAATTGAACCACATTTTAGTATATTTGTTTTGTCAAACACTTAGCACTAAGAATAGTTTTGCAAAGTTACAATTAAATATGCAAATAACTACTTTCGGAACACAATTTTGCGCATTTTTATTGTTTTGTTCAATTGTTTCAGTAACTTTGTAGGATAAAGACATGTATTCACTAATTGTATCGTTATGACAGAAGGATATAAGAGTAAGGAGTATGGTGTGCCGACAAAGCGTTTCGTGCAGACCATGGACTTGAAGGATGACAGCGAACTGATTCGCAAATACCGCGAGGCTCACGACAGGGAGCATTTTTGGGATGAGATAAAGGAGGGCATCAAGACGGTGGGTATTCTTGAGATGGAGATATACATCTTGGGCAACCGACTGGTAATGATAGTAGATGCGCCGGTAGACTTCGACTGGGATACGGCTATGGAGCGCCTCGCTACCCTACCCCGTCAGGAGGAATGGGAGAAGCATGTAGCTGAGTTCCAGAACTGCTCGGCGGACGCCACAAGCGACGAGAAATGGCAGATGATGGAACGCATGTTCTATCTGTACGAGTAGATGAAAAGAAGGTGAGATGGTGAGGTGGTGAGGTGGTGACATATGCAAATTTCAACATCTCACCATCTCAACACACACATTATTATATATATAAATACTTAACACAAAATACAGACAGCAAATGAAGAAACTTTTATCGTTGCCCCCTAATCTTGTGGGCAGTTTTCACGACATAGCCGAACTGCCGCAGAGCGAGTGGTTCTGTACTAACGACCCTGTAGGCAAGAAACTCGGTTCGGGCGGCGGCACAACATGGCTGCTGCGCGCAGCTTACGAGGACTATAAAGCTCAGAACGCCGACGCTGCGAGCTTCGACGAATGGCTGGCAGCCGACAAGCGACTGCTGCTGCACGCCGGCGGACAGAGCAGACGTCTGCCGTCTTACGCTCCGTCGGGCAAGATACTCACGCCGCTGCCGGTGTTCCGCTGGGAGCGCGGACAGAGTCTGAACCAGAACCTGCTGTCGCTGCAGGTGCCGCTCTACCAGCGCATCATGGACATCGCCCCGCGCGGTCTGAACACGATGATAGTGAGCGGCGACGTGTACATACGCTCTACAGAACCGCTGCAGCCGATACCCGAGGACGCAGACATCGTATGCTACGGCCTGTGGCTTGGCCCCGAGATTGCGAAGGACCACGGCGTGTTCGTAAGCACCCGCGAGAAGCCCACCGAACTGAAGTGCATGCTTCAGAAGCCTTCGGTGGAGACGCTCTCGGCGCTGCTCACCGACCACTTCTACCTCACCGACATCGGCGTATGGATTCTATCCGACCGCGCCGTGAAGGTGCTCATGCAGCGTTCTACAAACGGAACCGACATAGCCAAGGACGAGGTGGTGAACTACGACATGTACGGCGAGTTCGGCTGTGCTCTCGGCTACGAGCCGGGCGTGAAGGACGAGGCTGTGAACGCGCTGAAGACCGTGATACTGCCGCTGCCGGGCGGCGAGTTCTACCATTTCGGTACATCGCACGAGCTGCTCTCGTCGATGCTCGCCATACAGAACATCGTGAACGACCAGCGCGAGATTATGCACCACGACCGCAAGCCCCATCCGTCTATCTTCGTGCAGAACACAGAACTGAAGCCCAAGTGGACACAGCAGAACCGCAACGAGTGGGTGGAGAACGCATACGTAGGCGAGAACTGGACGCTGACGCAAGACAACATCGTGACTGGCGTACCCGAGAACGACTGGACGCTGACGCTCGCCGAGGGTCAGTGCGTAGACGTAGTGCCTGTAGGCACAGACAGCTGGGCTGTGCGTCCGTACGGCTTCAACGACAAGTTCCGCGGCGACCTGGCTGAGGTAGAATACCTCTGCCGTCCATTCGCAGAGTGGGCTGCTGAACGCGGCGTAGACATCGACGCGATAGAAGGTCGCCACGACCTGCAGGCAGCACGCATCTTCCCCGTTGTGGACAACACCGACGACATGGGCATCGTGCTGCGCTGGATGCTCGGCGAGAGCACACTGGCAGAGGGCAAGGCTATATGGGAGAAGGCACAGCGCATGAGCGCCGACGAGATAAGCGCCGAAGCCAACCTGCGCCGTCTTGTGGAGCAACGCACCAAGTTCCGCCTGAAAAACCTGCCGATGATTGCGAAGAACTGGCAGCACAGCGTGTTCTACCAGAGCGACCTGCAGACCGTAGCACGCGAGTACGGCAAGCACAACGTGCCATTGCCCGACGCCCTGCCCGAGCAGGCACCGCTTCTGACGCGCACCTGCGACGCCATGTTCCGCTCAGAAGCCGAGCGTCTGCGTTCAGGAGGCAACGCACAGAGCGCCGATAATGCAAAGAAATTCGAGACAGAAGCGTTCTCACTGCTCCGCGAAGGACTCACCACAGAGGCATTGCGCGTGAAGCAGCGCCCGCACCTGTCGGTATATGCCGACCAGATTGTATGGGGCCGTTCGCCGGTGCGCATCGACATAGCCGGCGGATGGACCGACACACCGCCGTTCTGCCTCATGGAGGGCGGCAACGTGGTGAACCTCGCCATCAACCTGAACGGACAACCGCCTCTGCAGACTTACGTGAAGCCCTGCGCCGAACCGCACATCATACTCAGAAGTATCGACCTCGGTGCTTCAGAGATTATCACCACATACGACGAACTATCGGCATATAACAAGGTCGGCTCGCCGTTCTCAATACCGAAGGCAGCCCTATCGCTCGCCGGATTCCTGCCGCGCTTCTGCAAGGACAGCTACCGCACACTCGAGGAGCAGTTGCGTGCGTTCGGTTGCGGCATCGAGGTGACGCTACTCTCAGCGATACCAGCCGGAAGCGGACTCGGCACCAGCTCGCTGCTCGCGTCGACGGTGCTCGGAGCGCTCAGCGACTTCTGCGGACTCGGCTGGGACAAGACCGAGATTGGCCACCGCACACTCGTTCTCGAACAGCTGCTCACCACCGGCGGCGGCTGGCAAGACCAGTACGGTGGACTTCTGCCTGGCATAAAGCTGCTGCAGACAGAGCGCGGATTCGGTCAGAGTCCGGATGTGCGCTATCTGCCCGGCGATCTCTTCCAGCAGCCCGACTACCGCGAATGCCACCTATTATATTATACAGGCATCACGCGCACGGCAAAGACTATCCTCGCCGAGATTGTGCGCCGCATGTTCCTCAACGAGCACGACGAACTGCTGCAGTTGCGCGAGATGAAGGCGCACGCTCTTGAGATGTTCGACGCAATACAGCGCCTCGACTTCGAGCGCATGGGACGTCTCGTCGGCAAGACATGGCAGCAGAACCAGCTGCTCGACGCCGGCACCAATCCGCCTGCCGTAGAAGCACTCACAAGACTCATAGACGACCTCTGCCTCGGCTACAAACTGCCTGGCGCAGGTGGCGGCGGCTACCTATACATGGTGGCTAAGGACGTGGAAGCGGCTGCACGCATACGCAGCATTCTCAACGAGAACCGACCGAACGACAAGGCACGCTTCGTAGAGATGAGCCTGTGCAAGGACGGATTCCAAGTGAGCAGAAGCTAACCGCTTTAGTTGAAACAAAAAAACACGAGCTGGAAAGATTTTCCAACTCGTGTTTTTTGTTTTTAAGCCTTACTAAGCCTTTCTAAGCCGCTTTGAGCCATTGATGGCTTCAAGCACTTTTTTCAATAAGCCTTTCTAAGCCTCTTTAAGCCTTTCTAAACCGAGGGGAAAGGCAAACTAAGCCGCTTTAAGCCTTTCCAAACCGAAGAAGAAGGCTAACTAAGCCCTCCCCGACGGGGAGGGTTGGGAGGGGCTTTACTTGCGAACCACCTTCTTTCCGTTCACGATGTAGAAGCCGCGAGCGATGCCGTCGAGCGATTTAACGCCCTTAGCGATGCGCTTGCCGTCTACGGTGAAGACGTCGAAGGTGCCATCGATGGCGTTCACTACGCCGTTGATGTCAGTAACGACAGCCGACTTTGTAGCCTCCGACTCGCCGCCAGCATAGAGAGCAGACACAGCGTAAGTGTGCTTGCCGCTCGGAGCCTTATCGGTGATGCGAAGCTCAGCGTTCGGATCGATGCGCTTCAGCAACTTGCCGTCGCGATAAACGTTGTAGCCGAGCACATTGCCGCAGCCAGCGGTGTAGGTGACGTCGTCGATCATGAACATATATGTGTCGGCAGTGTTGTTGTGGATAGCGAAGTAGGTTGCGCCGGCAGGCAAGTCAACCGTATACTCCTTCCACTCGCCGGTAGTAGCCTCAAACTTCTTGCCAGTCGACTTGAAATCGTCGAGAGTGATGCCCGATGTTGAGTAGAGCACCTCGAAGTTCTCAGAGTACTTAGTGCCCTGCGCATTGAAGTTGTTAGCCCAGAAGCTGACAGTCTGCGCCTCGCCACTGAGCGACGGCGAGATGAGCCAGTTGTCGGCAGGGATGAACTGTGAGTTCTCAACGCTGTAGAACGAAGCCAGATAGTGAATGCCAGAGTGAGGCTTCAAGCAAGCGTACTTGTCGAGCAACTCTGTCGGGAGCCATGTGCTCGGCTCAACGATGGTGTAGGCGAAACGCTGGTTCTCGTTAGGATGCGGATAAGTCTTGCTGAACGGACCCTTAGCGATGCCCTTCTCGCCGTAAACGGAAGTCCAGTCGCCGAAGCTGTCCTTGCTCCATGCAGCGTATGCATCGAAGCCGTCAGTGACGCGATCGGATGTCTCGTTCACCTTTGTCCACTCCACAACGACGGTGCTCTCATCAGTAGCGGTAGCCGTCACGGCATCAGGACCGGTGAGAGTAGACGCGTTGAGCACCACCTCTGCAGCGTCCTCATTGTCCTCAGGCGTAGACTCACCCTCTACAACCACCTCAGCCTTCAGCTTCAGCGGCGAAGCATCCATAACAGAAGTGCTGTATGTAAGCACCTCGGTGTGCGAAGCGTAAGAAGCGAGCGACTCCTTAATGGTCTTTGTGTCTACCATCTTGTCGCCAGCATAGAGATTCACGGTGTAGTTGTCTACAGCCACGCTACCCATGTTCGTAACCATAACATGCGCCGTAACCTTGTCGCCCTTGCGCACCTTTGAAGGAACAGAGAGCGTAGCGCGCAGATCCTTAGCCACTACGTCGCGAACGTAAATCTGGTCGAAGTAGACGCTCTCGCCTTCTGCAGCCGAAGTGACGAAAGTGAACATCACGTAAGGCAGAGAAGTATATTCAGCCGGTATTGTTACAGACGTTGTGCGCCAATCCTTGGCAGAATTGTCGAGCTTGCTGTAGTCGACAACGCAGAGCTGCTTCTCAGAGAGGTCGGGCTTGCGTATGTAAACCACCACCTTGCCCTTGGCGTCAGCCAGTGTAGACTTCGTAGAGAACACAAGAGTCGGGTTAGCTGCGCCCTTGAGCGAAATCTTACCCGAACCGAGCAGCGCAGCATCCTTGGCAGAAGCCGATACATAGCCGGCGCAGCCGCCGTCGCCATCAGCAGAGAAGCCCTGCATAAGGTTGAATGTAGACTCCTCGCTACCCTTCTCCTCGATAAACCACATGCTGTTGTCGAGTCTGCCGCCCTTGAAGTGCTCCTCGAACGGCAAGTCGTACGGCTTGCCCACGATGATGCCCGGCGACATTGCGCGCGGACCCTCGCCTACCGAGTTCTCTGCACCGAGAGCGTAGTTGATCATATCCTGGTCGCCATTGTTCACTTCGTAAGAGATTCCAACCTTCGGTTCCTCTACACAATCAATGAGTTCCAAGTCGGCACCAGTGTTGCCCTCGTGAATCTCATAAACGTTATATGACATTTCGCCATCAGGCATATAGCCTCCATGCTGACCAGTTGTGACCGGATCCCATGTAAGGGTTATAACATCGTTGTCTACAGAATACTTGATGTTCTGCACCTTAGCCGGTGTATCCTCACCGACATAAGCCTCAACAACCTTGCTCTCACGACCAACACCCTCGTCGTTGCTTGCAATGACACTGTAATAGTTGTATCCGTTCTGCGCATAATTGTCGAGATAGTAATACTTCTGACCAGGCTTGATTGCGCCCATCTCCTGAATCACTTCGCCGTCGCGTACGATCTTCACCTCCATGTCAGAGGTGAGCTTAGTTCCGTCGATAGCCTTCGAAGGAGCAGTGAAGTCGATGCGCACCTTGAGCGAGCCGTCGGTAGCTGCAGTTGTAGATATCTCGGTGATAGCATCAGGTGCCTTCAGCGAGTTGCCCACAACAGAGATGTTGTTAAGGATAAGCTGATAGCACCAGTCGGCGCTACTTGTACAGTGGAAACCGATGTACGCCACCTAGTCCTTGTCTACAACAATCTCCTTCTTAACGGTGACATAATCCTGGTTGGTATACTCAGTCTTCGACGCTACCTCGTGTATCATGGCAGCGGCAGTAGGCTCAGCGCCGTACTTCACTTCGAGTTCCTCTGGGTAGCTTGCGCCCTGAGTAGCCACACGATACGTTACGTTATAGAGCACGCCAGCCTTCAGATTGAGACCAGGCAGAATGAGCCAGTCATCGTGGTTGTCTTCTGCATACGAAATCTGAACAGCCGGCTGGTTCGAACCGTCGTTCTCGAGGAACGACCATGTTGTGCCGTCGTTGTTCTCGTCGAGAACAGTGAGGGTGTTCATCGAGTTTGCGTTCTCGAAGTTCTGACAGTAAGGCGGTTCGAGCACATCGCCGAACGATATGCTGTTCGACTTCACCGACTCGCTCTTGCGCTGTCCGCTTATGGCCTGCACGGTGTAGTAATAGCCTGTGAGGTCGCCACCTGGCAGCACGTCGCTTACAGACGTAGCAGCAGTAGCCGTAGCGATAGCCTTATTGTCGGGATAGCGCACTACGTTGTACTTCATATCGCCAACGTATCCGCCATTGATGCCCTTTGTAACAGCCGTCCACGACAAGTTCACCTTACCGGTCTTGATATCAACTGTAGCCTTCACGTTGGTAGGCTTAAGAGGAATGTCGTCGCCGATGAAGCTGTTTATGTAAGCCTTCGGTCCGTTGCCGGCAGCGTTAGAGAAGCATACCGCAACAGAGTGGATGCCGCGCTTCACGGTCAGCGCCTCCTCCACCTTCTGTCCTGCGCTGGCTGTTCCATTCTTTACCTGCTTGCCGTCTACGCTCACCACATAGTTGAGCGAACCCGAGAGGCTGCCGCCTATGTATGTCGTAGAAGGCGCCGTGAAGCACACCTTGCCCGTGAGCGACGCCTTGTCGAACACGAGACTCATGTCTGAAGCGAGCGCCGGAGCCGCATCCTTCACCGTCTCCTTCGGAATGGTGAGCATAGCCACCTGCTCGTTGTGCATGAAGTCGCCAATCTTCGTAGCCTTAGCCGTCGCAAGGTCTACGGTGTAGAGCGACGAGCGGCCCTGCGGGTCGGTACTTGCCCAGTAGAAGATGCCAGTCTCCTGGTCTATCTCTCCACTCTGCACGTTCCAGTCGTTGTTCGCACCGCTCACCTTCACGCCGGTAGATCCGATGAACTTCTCCTTAGCCGTTGTGCTGTTGATGCTGTAGAGGTTGCCGTTCGTGTCGATGCCGTAGAGCACGTTGTCCTTGGTGATGCCGAGCGCCACGTAATAGCGGCTTACAGTGCCGATAGCGGTGCGCGTCTCGTTGGCATAGTCGGCGATACCAAGCTCTGTGCCTTCAGCGTCGCCGGTGAAGAACACACCGTACACTTTGTTGTCTGCCGAAACAGCCGTCTCTGTAGCCCACAGACTGAAGTCGGTGAGGTACGAAACGTTCTCGCACTCGCCCGTCGAAGCGTTGTACAGATAGTGGTACATCACGTTCTGCTCGCGATTGTATCTGATTACGTCGAGGCGGTTGCCCACCATCGCACCACTTGCATTGGCGTACATATTGTCGCCGATGAACAGCTCGTTGATGTCGATTGAGCCTGACGCACCGAATGAATAGAAGCCATACTCGGGCGTGCCGTTGTCCCAACGTGTACTTTTCACCACATTGCCCCACAGCTCTCTGCCGAGAGGAACCTTCTGCGCCTTCAGCATCAGTGTGGAGTTGTGCGGTTTCAGCAGGTGCGGCATACCCTTCGGGCGCGCCTGCTGCGCATTGGTCTGACTGGGCACAAGCGAGAGCGTGGCAAGCGCCGCAGCGGAAAGAAGTTGTTTAAAGTTCATTATTGATAGGTTATTAAAAAAAAAGTAACTTACAAGTAAGTTGAAAAATGAGAGTTGAAAATTGAAAGTTGAGAATTGAGAATTGAGAGTTGAGAGTTGAGAGTTATGATTACCTTTATTGATATACTTTAATAGCATAATATTTAGCAATATTGCATATCATAACTCTCAATTCTAAATTCTAAATTCTAAATTCTCAACTATAATCAGAATTATCGAAGTTCGGTCTGGAAGAACTGCGCCACCTGTCTGAGCAAGTGGTTGCGTGTGTTGCCTCCGTAGATGCTGTGGTTGCGGTTGGTGTAATAGAGTTCGCGGAAGTCTTTGTCAGCCTGTACGAGAGCCTCCGAATACTCGTATGCGTTCTGCGGATGCACGTTGTCGTCGGCTGTACCGTGACAGATGAGCAGAGCGCCGTGCAGCTTAGAGGCACGTTCAATCGGGTTGGTGGCATATCCGTCGGGGTTCTCCTTCGGTGTGCGCATGTAGCGCTCGGTGTAAACCGAGTCGTAGAACTTCCAGTTGGTAGGCGGCGCGATAGCCACACCAGCGCGGAACACGCCGCGACCCTCCGACATACTCATCAGCGTGTTGAATCCGCCGTAGCTCCAGCCCCAGATACCGATGCGGTTCTTGTCTACGTATGGCAGCGTGCCGAGATATATGGCAGCCTCAACCTGGTCTTTCGACTCGAGGTCGCCGATGTTCAGATATGTACACTTCTCGAATTCAGAACCGCGTCCGCCCGTTCCGCGTCCGTCAACGCATACGCAGATGAAGCCCTGCTGAGCCAGGTAAGAGTCGAACGCACCGCCCGAGCCCATCGAGCCTGCGCTCCATTCGTCCTTCACCATCTGGCTGCCCGGTCCGCTGTACTGGTGCATGATGACAGGATAGCGCTTTGACGGGTCGAAGTTCTGCGGCTTCAGAATCCATCCGTTCAGCTTCACGCCTTCCGAAGTGGTGAACTCGAACGGTTCGCGCTTGCAGAATCCGTACTCAGCCGCGAGCTTCTTCAGCGCAGTATTGTCCTGAAGCGTAGAGATTACCTTGCCCTCACGAGTGCGAGTAGTATATATATAAGGTGTGTTGTAGTCGCTCCATGTGTTGATGAAATACTGGTAGTCGCCCGAGAAGAGAGCCGAGTTCCATCCCTTCTGATTGGTGAGACGCTCGGTCTTGCCGTTCTTGTGAGTTACAAACACCTGACGGTCTGTCGCTCCGAGCGCAGCCGCCTGATAGTAGACGTCGCCCGTCTTGGCGTCGTAGCCGTACACCTCGGTGATGTCGTAGTTGCCCTCGCCGATAGTGCGCATCAACTGACCATTCATGTTGTAAACGTAGAGCTTCATGTAGCCCGAGCGGTCGCTCGGCAGAAGTATGTTGTTGCCGATGAACTTCACGCCCTCCATGGCTTCCTCCTTAACATACTTCGGCACCGACTCCTTCACGATGAGCTGCGCAACGGTGCTGCGCGGGTTCACGCCGTAGAGGCAAAGCTCGTCCTGATGACGGTTCATGGTGTATACCACCACACGCGCCGGGTCTACAGTAGCCTTGATGCGCGGCATGTAGCCGTCGGCGTCGAGCGGCACCTCAAGCTTCGAAATCTTGTGCGACTTGATGTCGTAGCTCCAAGCCGACATAAGGCTGTTGTCCTCGCCCGCCTTCGGGTACTTGTACTCGTAGTAGCCGGGGTAGATGTCGTTCTCCATCTTCTCGGGCTTCAAGCCCTTGTACATCTGCAGCGAGTAGGTCTTCACGCGCTGCTCGTCGTAGCGCAGCCAGCAAATCATAGTGCCGTCGGCGTTGAACGTGAGCGCACGGTTGAAGCCGAACTCCTCCTCGTTCACCCAGTCGGGCAAGCCGTTGATCACCTCGTTGCGCTTGCCGTCCTTCGTCACCTGAATCTCGGCGTTGTCGTAGAGCAGCTTCACGAGAAAGATGTTATTGTCGCGCACGAACGCCACCTGCAGTCCGTCGTTCGACCACACAGGCACCTGCTGCTTGTCGCCGTCCGAAAGGCGCGCCAGCTTGTGCGAAGCGATGGTGTAGATATAGTACGTAGCGCGGAACGAGCGGCGGTAGATGCGCTCCGTCTCGGTCTGTATGAGCATACGTGTGCCGTCGGGCGAGAGGATGTATCCGTCGAAGTCCTTTATCTTCTTGCCCATCGTGTTGTCCACGTCGAAGAGCGTAGCAATCTTCTTGCCCGTCTTGAACGAATAGCTATCCACACGCTTGCCGTCGTCGCTGATGCGCGCATAGGTGTCGGTGCCTTCAATGGGGTTGATACCGTTCACGGTCTTCGCCGCAAACTTACCGCTTGTGATGTCCTTTATCGACAGTTTCTCGGCTGCCGACATGCTTGTAACAAACATGACTAATGCTGTAAAAATAAATAGTAATCGTTTCATTATCATTATTTTGATTTTCAATCTACAAATTTACAGCTATTTCTTCACACTATGAAATGAACGCGCGATTTTAATATACACATACGATTATAATATAAGTTAAAAACCACAAGGACGGAACGCATCTGTAATATTTTCTGTAAATTTGCAGTGATATATCACACATTTTTTCGAAATTAGTATGTTGGAGAATAACGCAGCACAAACGGAGCGCAAGAATCCGTTTTTTGAACCTTATAACACCCCGCACGACACAGTTCCGTTCAATCGCATAGAGATAGGCGACTACGAGGAGGCTTTCCTCGAAGGCATACGCCGCGACGACGAGGAGATAGAGAAGCTCGTGAACGACCCCGAAACACCTACTTTCGAGAACACCATTGTGCGTGTAGACAACGAGAACGGCGAGAACTACTACGACTTGCTCTCACGCGTGTCTACCGTGTTCTCGTGCATGCTCAGCGCCGAGACTTGCGACGAGCTGGATGCTTTGGCGCAGAAGATGAGTCCGATACTCACAAAGCACGCCAACGACGTGAAGCTTAACAAGCGCCTCTTCGAGCGCATCAAGTACGTATACGAGAACCATCGCGAGCTGACCGCCGAGGAGCAGATGCTGCTCGACAACTGCTACGATGGTTTCGTGCGCAGCGGTGCGCTGCTCGACGACGAGGGCAAGGAGCGCCTGCGCAACCTCACGGAGGAGGCAAGTCTGCTCTCGCTGCAGTTCTCGCAGAACCTGCTGAAGGAGAACAAGGCGTTCACGCTGCACATTACAGACGAAGCACAGCTCGACGGACTGCCCGAAACAGCACGCGAGGCGGCGGCTCTCGCTGCTAAAGAGGCAGAGAAGGAGGGCTGGCTCTTCACGCTCGACTATCCGAGCTACTCGCCGTTCATGACCTACTCCACTCAGCGCGAACTGCGCCGCCAGCTCTACATGGCACGCAACACCGAGGGCACACACGACAACACAGAGAACAACCTCGAGATATGCAAGCGACTCGTCAACCTGCGCCGCGAGATAGCGCAGCTGCTGGGCTACGAGACATACGCCGACTACGTGCTCGTGCATCGCATGGCGTCTAACGCCGAGAACGTGTACAAGCTGCTCAACGACCTCATCGACGCTTACAAGCCTACAGCCGTTGAGGAGGTGAAGGCGCTGGAACGCGAGGCGAAGCAGACCGAGGGCGACGACTTCGTGATGGAGCCATGGGACTTCAGCTTCTACTCGCACAAGCTGCAGATGCGTGAGTACAATCTCGACGCCGAGATGCTACGTCCCTACTTCGAGCTGTCGAAGGTTATCGACGGCGTGTTCGGCTTGGCTACGCGTCTCTACGGCATCACGTTCAAGGAGAGCACGGACATTCAGGTGTACCATCCTGACGTGAAGGCTTACGAGGTGTTCGACAAGGACGGTTCGTTCCTTGCCGTGTTCTACGCCGACTTCCATCCGCGCAAGGGCAAGCAGGGCGGAGCCTGGATGACAGAGTTTCAGGGTCAGTGGATAGACCGCAAGGGTGTGAACGTTCGTCCGCACGTGAGCGTGGTGATGAACCTCACAAAGCCTACCGACGAGAAGCCGGCGCTGCTCACGCTGGGCGAGGTGGAGACCTTCTTGCACGAGTTCGGTCACTCGCTGCACGGCATGTTTGCCAACACGCGCTTCGAGAGTCTGAGCGGCACCAACGTATGGTGGGACTTCGTTGAGTTGCCCTCGCAGTTCATGGAGAACTACTCGGTTGAGAAGGAGTTCCTGCGCACCTTCGCCTTCCACTACAAGACGGGCGAACCGATGCCCGACGACCTCATTGAGCGCATCGTGCGTTCGCGCAACTTCATGGCGGCTTACGCCTGTCTGCGTCAGGTGAGCTTCGGTTTGCTCGATATGGCTTACTACACAAAGAAGGAGGAGTTCACAGCCGACATCATTCCGTTCGAGAAGAAGGCGTGGGAGAAGGCGATGGTTACGAAGCAGTTGCCCGACACGTGCATGACAACGCAGTTCTCGCACATCATGGCGGGCGGATATGCTGCGGGCTACTACAGCTACAAGTGGGCTGAGGTGCTCGACGCCGACGCGTTCAGCGTGTTCAAGAAGAACGGCATCTTCGACCAGAAGACGGCGCAGAGCTTCCGCGACAATATCCTCTCGAAGGGTGGCACCGAGCATCCGATGACGCTCTACAAGCGTTTCCGCGGACAGGAGCCTACCATCGACGCTCTGCTCGAGCGCAACGGAATAAAGAAATAGAGTTTTCGTAGCGGAGGCTTCCACCTTCGCTACGATGAAGAATAAAAACAACAACGATATGCCAACAAACGAAACAAAAGAGAGCAAGCAGCTTAAGCTCGACCTGCGCTATCTGCGCATGGCGCGCATCTGGGCAGAGAACAGCTACTGCCAGCGCCGCAAGGTGGGCGCACTGGTCGTGAAGGAGAAGATGATCATCAGCGACGGCTACAACGGCACACCGAGCGGGTTCGAGAACGTCTGCGAGGACGCTACCGACACCACGAAGCCCTATGTGCTGCACGCCGAGGCAAACGCCATCACCAAACTGGCACGCAGCTCCAACAACAGCGACGGCGCTACGCTCTACGTTACGGCGGCGCCCTGCATCGAGTGCTCGAAGCTCATCATACAGGCTGGCATAAAACGCGTGATATACGCCGAGCAGTACCGTCTGAACGACGGCATCGACCTGCTGCGACGCGCTAACATAGAAGTAATATATCTAAATCCAGACGATTATGAACACAAAGAAACCGAATAGGTTCATGCCGTTGATAATGGCTCTCTGCGTGATAGCGGGCATACTCATTGGCACGTTCTACGCAAACCATTTCTCTGGCAACCGACTGAATATCATCAACTCGGGTTCGAACCGACTCTCGAACCTGCTGCACATCATCAACGACCAGTATGTAGACAAGGTGGACATCGACTCGCTCGTCGACATCGCCATTCCGCAGATACTTGCCGACCTCGACCCCCACTCCGTCTATATCTCGGCTAAGGATGCGCAGGCTGTGGCCGACGACCTGAAGGGTTCGTTCTCTGGCGTGGGCATCGAGTTCACCATACGCCAAGACACCATCCGCGTGCAGAACGTGGTGAAGAACGGACCGGCTCAGCGCGCTGGCATCATCGCCGGCGACAAGATTGTGAGCGTCGACGGCAAACCGTTCGTGGGCAAGATAGTGACCAACGAGGAGGCTATGCGCCGACTGAAGGGTCCGAAGGACACGAAGGTGAAGCTCGGCGTGGTGCGCTACGGACAGAAAGCCGTGAAATACTTCACCATCACACGTGGCGACATACCGCAGAAGAGCATCACTGCGGCATATATGCTCGACGAGAACACGGGCTATATAAAGGTGAGAAGCTTCGGCGAGACTACTTATCCCGAGATGCTCATCGCGCTGGCTCAGCTCTCGCAGGAAGGCTTCCAGAACTTGGTCATCGACTTGCGCGACAATACGGGCGGATACATGAACTCTGCCGTACAGATGGCTAACGAGTTCCTGCCGAAGAACAAGCTCATAGTGTATATGGAGGGCCGCAAGTCGCCGCGTCAGGACTTCCGTTCCGACGGTCACGGCTCTTATCAGAAGCTGCCGCTCTGCGTGCTTATCAACGAGGGCTCGGCGTCTGCATCCGAGATCTTCGCCGGAGCCATACAGGACAACGACCGCGGCACCATCATCGGTCGCCGTTCGTTCGGCAAGGGTCTTGTTCAGCAGCAGATTGGCTTCCCCGACGGCTCTATGATACGCCTCACCATCGCACGCTACTACACCCCGTCGGGTCGTTGCATACAGAAGCCGTTCACGGCGGGCGACACCAAGGACTACGAGAGCGACATCGTAACGCGATATGAGCACGGCGAGTTCTTCTCGCAGGACAGCATAAAGCATCAGGGTCCGGCTTATCACACCGGCATCGGTCGCACGGTGTACGGCGGTGGCGGCATCACGCCCGACATCTTCGTGCCCGAAGACACGCTCGGCATGACAAGCTACTACAAGCAGGCTGCCATGTCGGGCCTCATCCTGCAGTTCGCCTTCACCTATACCGACAACAACCGTCCGAAGCTGAACACCTTCAGAGACATGATGGCGATGTCGAAGTATCTGGTGCAGCAGAACACGGTGGAGAAGTTCGCGGCATACGCCGACAAGAACGGACTGAAGCGCCGCAACCTGATGATACGCAAGTCGCACAAGCTGCTCGAGAAGTTCATCAACTCGCGCATCATCTACAACATCATGGACGATGAGGCATGGACAGCATATCTCAACCTCGACGACCCGACGATTGAGAGGGCGCTCGTCGTGTTCAAGAACCATGCTGCGTTCCCGAAGAAACCGGTTGTTAAGAAGTAATATGAAAAAATCAGAACTCCGCAAAGAGATAAAGAACCGCAAACGACAGTTCACGAGCCAGCAGCTCAGCGAACTGTCGTTTGCTGTAATTATGCGTCTGCTCGCTCACCAGCGACTGAAGGATGCCCGCACCATGATGCTCTACTACTCGCTGCCCGACGAGGTGTATACACACACGCTGGTCGATGCGCTGCTTGCCAGCGGCAAGCGGGTGCTGCTGCCGCGCGTCACTGGCGAAGGCACTATGGAACTGCGCCTGTACACCGGTCCGCAAAGTCTCGAGCATGGTGCGTACAACATCATGGAACCCGTTGGCGAGGTATTCACAGACTATGCGCAGATAGACCTCGCCGTGATACCTGGCGTGGCGTTCGACCGTCAACTCAACCGCATGGGACGCGGCAAGGGCTTCTACGACCGACTGCTGCCGCAGCTCGGCGACGCCTACAAGATTGGCATCTGCTTCGACTTTCAGCTGGTTGAGAGCATAGAGTGTGAAGAGCACGACATCAAGATGGACGAGGTTATAGCTGGAAGTGCAGTTGTCTCAACTGCACTATAAAAGAAAAATAAACAACTAATAAACCAATGAGCATAAGACTAAGCATCACCCCACGCACACTCCACTTCAAACAACCTGCCGGAACGTCGCGCGGCGTTTACACCACACGCCAGTCGTGGTTCGTCACGGCTACCGACAACGCACGTCCCGGTGTGCAGGGCGTGGGCGAATGTGCGCCGCTGCCCGACCTGAGCTGCGACGCTTCGCCCGAATATGAGGAGCGTCTTCATGAGCTTTGCCGCATCGTAGAGCAGCAGGGCGACATCTGCTACGACGCTTTGCGTCCCTACCCTTCCGTGCTGTTCGGACTTGAGACGGCTCTGCTCGACCTCGAGCGTGGCGGCACAGGCGTGTTGTTCGACAACCGTTTCGCTCATGGCGAGACAGGCATACCTATCAACGGACTGGTGTGGATGGGCAACTACGAGGAGATGCTACAGCGCTTGGAGGAGAAGATGCGTGCCGGCTTCAGATGTGTCAAACTGAAGATTGGCGCCATCGACTTCGACCGCGAACTCGACCTTGTGCGCCACATACGCAGCGCCTTCACGAAAGAGCAGATTGAGCTGCGCGTAGACGCCAACGGCGGATTCACTGCCGACTGTGCGCTGCAGCGTCTCGAACAGCTTGCGCAGTATGACATCCACTCTATCGAGCAGCCGATTCGCCAGCACCAGTGGGCGGAGATGGCGGCGCTCTGCAAGGCTACGCCGATACCTATCGCACTCGACGAGGAGCTTATCGGCGTAAACAATCGGGCCGTGAAGGAGCAACTGCTCGACACCATCCGTCCGCAGTACATCATCCTGAAGCCGTCGCTGCACGGCGGAATGCACGGATCGCGCGAATGGATAGCGCTTGCTGAAGAGCGCGGCATCGGTTCGTGGATAACGAGTGCGCTGGAGAGCAACGTGGGTTTGAACGCAATAGCGCAGTTCGCCGCGGATGTCTACGGCGACGACATAACCATGCCGCAAGGACTGGGCACGGGTCTGCTCTTTACCGACAACATTCCTATGCCACTCGAGATTCGCGGCGACCGTTTGTGGAGAACACGATAGACACCCTCATTCTATTTCTTGCGGAAGCAATACTGTCTGACTACGGCTCCTGCGTCGTCGGCGAGTATTTTTGTGAAACCCGACGCAGGAATATTGATGGTAAGCGGCTGCGCCTGAGACACCAGTTGCTTGCCGTTCACCGCCACGCTCAACTTATTTCCCTTCACGCTGACGTTCGCCGTAGACCACTCGCCTACTGCCTCGAACTTGTGCCATTTGTTTTCGCCCTCAACACACACGCCGCGCTTTGCGTCGAACTTCAGAATCGGCGTCGAGTGCAGACTGAGCGTGAGCAGACCCTCCGCACGCCAGTCGAACGCCATGTCGAAGTCGGTCAGCTCGTCGTGCATCACCCAGAAGCCGCGCTTCTCCATACATGTCTGCTCGGTATGCGAGAGGTTTAACGCGCCGTCAGCCCGCCAGTTGTCGATAGCCGCAAGCGCCTGGTCGATATAAGCATCCACGCCCTGCTCGTCGTAGTGGCGTATGAACGACTGCTTCGCTTTGTATAACAAGGCGTTGACAAGTTTTCCGCGATTCATCTCTGGATGCATCGCCACAAACTCCGTAACCGCCAGCGCCATTGCGTCGGCATACTGCTCCTTGCCGTAATAGCGCGTGATGTAGACGAACGCCTGCACGGTGTGCGTGTGTCCCATCGCCACCACAATCTGCGTGCGCAGCACATCGTCAGCCGCAAGAGCGTCGGCATCGCGCAGCAGCAGGTAGAGTTCTGTGCCGTTCAGCTCGCCCTTCAGCGCAGCATGGTCGGCAAGCACGAGGAAGCGCGCCAACACCGCATTGCGGTCGGCGCCCTCACGGCGCGCAGCAAGCCTCAGCAGTTGGGGCAGCGCCTTGCGTGCGTTGTCCATGATGATAAGACTGTCGGCTACGGGCGACGGCTGACGGGCTATGCTCTCCACCTCGCGGCGCAGACTCTCCGTCCAGAGCGGCAGAGCCATCGGCTTCTGCTTCTGCGCGGGCGCTATGCCTGCAACCGTAGACGACGCCGAAGCCGCCTTTCCGCGACGTGCGCTGATCACGGCGAGCAGCTTTTCCTTCACCGCAGGGTTTGTCTTGGCAACCTCCGCCAGTCGGTCGTCGATGTCGGGCATAGCCACGAGCATCTGCGCCACGGTCGGAGCGAGCTGGTCTATCTCAAGATACATAGCCACATGCGCCACATCGTTAGGCTTAGCCACAAGAGCCAGCTGCTCGAGCACGTGCTGCTGCACGTCGGGCTCGTAGCTGCGGTCGATAGCCTTCTTCAGTCCCTGTCGCACCACGTCCACATACTTCATGCCCGTGGGCTTAAGGCTGTACGCCACGATGTCGTCGATGAGCTTCAGACAGGCGTGCTGCTGGCGCACGTCGTCGGCATCGCCCATTCGGCTGAGCATCTCTATGCTCACATCGGCGTTGTTCGCCAGCGAATCGAGAATGTCTATAGTCGGCGTGCGCCCCGTTAGGGCTATCTGCTTCACAGCCTCCGTAGAGTATTTTTCCAAGGCACGGCGACTCATCTGCGCCACCGCCACAATGTGGCAGCAGAGCATCATAATCAGGAATAAAGTCTTTTTCATGCTGCAAAGTTACAATTTATTACGCAGATTTGTCGTAACTTTGCATAAAATAGGCTGCGCCTCGGCAATTAAAGTGAACTTTATTGCACTCGACTTGCACTATTTTTGCATAAAATACTGAAAAAACGATAAAGATGCAGAACATAGACAAAAGCATACTACGCATAGCCCTGCCCTCGATAGTGGCTAACATCACCGTGCCGCTGCTCGGACTGGTAGACATGGCTGTCTCGGGACATCTCGGCAACGCCGTGTACATCGGCGCGGTGGCTGTAGGTTCGATGATATTCAACGTCATCTACTGGGTGTTCGGCTTTCTGCGCATGGGCACGAGCGGAATGACATCGCAGGCGCTCGGACGGCGCGACATGGGCGACGTGGCTACCACGCTGGCGCGCTCCATCGCCGTGGCTATAGGCGTGGCGGCGTTCATTCTGCTGCTGCAACGACCGCTCGGCACGGCTACTCTCGCCCTCGTCGGCGCCACGGAGGAGATAAACGCCGAGGCGTGGCACTACTTCCGCATCTGCGTTTGGGGCGCACCTGCCATGCTCTGCCTGTACAGTCTGACGGGCTGGTACATCGGCATGCAGAACACGCGCCTGCCTATGTTCATCTCCATTATGCAGAACGTGGTGAACATCGCAGCCAGCTGCACGTTCGTCTACGCCTTCGGCATGAAGGTGGAGGGCATAGCGCTGGGCACACTCACGGCGCAATACGCCGGTCTGCTCGTCAGCTTAGTGCTCTGGAGCGCCACCTACGGCAAGCGCATACTGCGTCATGTAGAGTGGCGGCGCATCGTGGAGGGCACGGCTATGCGTCGCTTCTTCGGCGTGAACCGCGACATCTTCCTGCGCACGCTGTGCCTCGTGGCTGTCAACTTCTACTTCCTCTCAGCCGGTGCGTCGCAGGGCGCAGTGGTGCTGGCTGTGAACACGCTGCTCATGCAGCTCTTCACACTCTACTCATACGTGATGGACGGCTTCGCCTTCGCCGGCGAGGCGCTCTGCGGCAAGCACTACGGCGCGCGCAACCACAAGGAGTTCGGTCGAACGGTGCGCCGTCTCTTCGCCTGGGGCGCAGCGCTCACCGCCGCCTACACGCTCGTCTACGCCGTGGGCGGCACGGGCTTTCTCGCTCTGCTCACCGACGAGCCTAACGTGGTGGCTGCCGCCGCCGACTATGCTCCGTGGGCTGTGCTGATACCGGTCTGCGGCTTGGCGGCGTTCATCTGGGACGGCGTCTTCATCGGCACCACCAACACGCGCGGCATGTTCGCCGCCACGACTGTAGCGATGCTGGTCTTCTTCGCCGTCTATCTCTCGCTGCGCGGTATGTGGCACAACCATGCGCTGTGGCTTGCGTTCCTGGCGTATCTCGCCGCGAGAGGAGCGGTGCAGAGCGCGATATACTTTCACACTTTGAAATTTCAAATACCATATCAAAAAGCTTGTTAGTTTCAATGAATAATTGTATCCTTGTTGCTGAAAATCTATGAAAATCCGCAACACCATTGCGGATAATCTATGAAAATCCGCAATACCATTGCGAAAAAACAAGACTCTTTATTACATAAAAAATAGGCTGGAGACAACGCAACGACAGCGTTTGTCTCCAGCCTGTTTGCTTTTTATATCACAACCATGCGTTGGTTGTCCGATTACCGCAGCGTGGGCACATCATTACCGCATAGCTAAAACATCATTACCGCATAGCAAAAATAAGGTTCCCACGCAGGGGTAACGAGCGTTGCTGTGTAGTTTAACGCATTTAGTTGACGCTGTCTGATTCTATATTCTTCAGCTCACATTCGTCAAAACCAAGTGTGCAATTGTAAGCCAGCATCCGTTTTCTCCAGAATGAGTCTTTTCGCGGAGGTTTTCTAAACAATCTTTGCATGGCAGTTAGGGTGACTAACGCAAATTATTTTTCAAGAAAAATACAAGTAAATCTTTTTTTTACACTACCTTTGCATTTGGATTGATTCGCCTTCGGGTGATGAGGTCTGTTTTTGTGGATTTATAATAATAGCGTTTGCTGTTTATTCGAAAAGTGTTCCTGAAGTTTGGCCGCGGAAAGGACAATTCCATAGAATAAATAAGTAAGCGTCCGCGATAGCGTGGACGTAAAACTTATCTATGGAATTAGGTTAGGCCAAACACCTTGGAACACAGGATAAGTGGACTCGTCCACGTTTCTGCGTTTCTATGGTATAAGGCTGTTCGTTCTGCATCCCTGAGGTTCGGCTTTGTTGCTATTGGTAAAGGTGTTTGGTTTTAGCTTTTATTTTCTGAGTAACAAAGCAGTCGCATTAAAACTATATTTAAAGCTTTAATGCTATGTTAAGATCATTGATTGAAGAACTGCCTCGTATTGCAAGCGAAGGCAGGCAAGAGGCTCAGCGCATCATCGAGCGATTGAGCAGTGGCACACGCATTGGGTTGCAAACCAATGAGCTGGTGTTGCCTCGCAAAGATGTCTCCGGATTCTTCCGTGGACAGGTTCCTAATATCCCGAACGATTTCAATGCTGCTTTGGATGGCGGCACTTGGATGAACCGCCTCGTGTATGGCGACAACCTGCTTACTATGCAGGCGCTGCTTGCTGGAGACCCTCAGACCGGATTGCCTTCATTAAGAGGCAAAGTCGACTTAATCTATATTGACCCGCCGTTTGATTCGAAGGCGGATTATAGAACGCCTATTACTTTACCTAATGCAAATTTAGAGCAAAAACCAACTGTTATAGAGCAGTTTGCTTATGCTGATACATGGGAAGAGGGAACTATATCTTATTTAAAAATGATTTACCCTCGTCTAATGCTCATGAAAGAATTATTGTCGAAAAAGGGCAGTATTTATGTTCATATTGATTGGCATATAGGTGCTTATGTAAAAATAATTTTAGATGATATCTTTGAAAAGGATAATTTTCGTAATGAAATAATCTGGAAAAGAGGAACAGTAAAGGGAGCTAAAGCTGTAGGCAATCAATACGCAAGAAATCATGATATGATTCTATATTATTCCAGAAGTAATGATTACGTTTATCACACACAATATCTCCCTTATACTGAAGAATACATCAAGCAACGCTATACAAAGGACGACAATGACGGACGTGGTCCATACACAGACCAAGCAATAGGTACAAGAAGTGAAGAGTCTCTTAAAGAGCTGGAAAAAGACAATCGTATTTTTGTTACTTCAAATGGCAAACGCAGGGTTAAGTACTATTTGAGCGAGGCTAAAGGTATTGCATTAGACGATTCTTGGAATGATATTTCTGAAGTAAATTCAATGGCTAAAGAAAATGTTGGATATGCTACTCAAAAACCAGAACCCCTCCTCGAACGTATCATCAAAGCCTCTTCCAACGAAGGCGACCTTGTCTGCGACTTCTTCGGGGGCAGCGGCACTACCGCCGCAGTAGCCGAGAAATTAGGCAGAAGATGGATTACCTGCGACATCGGCAAGCCGGCAGCCTTAGTGATGCGCAAGCGTTTCATCGACCAAGACGTTAAGCCGTTCCTCTATCAGAGCATTGGCGACTATCAGAAAGAAGCCTTCCACAACAACAAGAAGCTACGCAGAGTGGGCGACCTCTCGCAGGTGGTCTTAGGCTTGTTCGGTGCGCTACCGTTCACACCCGAACAAGTGAGCGACAGAAACTTCGGATACATAAAGGGCACACGCACACTGGTGATGGTAGACAGCCCGAACCGCCTCACAACAGCCGCCACCGTGCGACGCGCCGTAGAAGCAAAGGCTTCGCTGCTCGGCGGCGATTGGGATAAGGTGATTGTGCTCGGTTGGAACTTCGCCTTCGACATATCACAAGCCATAGAGAAATACAAGAACAGCAATGTGGAAGTGCTGGTGATTCCGCCAGACCTGCTCGACAAACTCTCGAAGAAGGGCTTCAAGAAGCTGATTGCCGACAAGACGGTGCGCTTCTCATCGCTGCAATATCTTGTGGTGAATCCGGTGGAAGTGAAAACAAACGAGAGCGGAGAGGACGAACTCAGCATCAGTCTCAACAACTATGTGCTGCTCTCGCCAGACAACATACCGCTGGACGACAAGGACAAGCTGAAACTGCAGCAGGTGATGGAGCAAGACCCACTCTCGCTGGTAGAATACTGGAGCATAGACCCAGACTACGACGGAGAGACTTTCCGCAGCACATGGCAAGACTACCGCGAGAATGTAGACAACGACAGCGACCCGCTGCATTGCGTGTACTCAGCCCGAATAAAGATGCCGCATAAGGACGAGCGAAAGGTATGCGTGAAGGCGGTGGATGTGTTCGGATTCGAGAGCCAGGTAATACTGGATGTTAAGTGCTGAAATGTTGAACCGGAAAACATACTGCGATTATGAATATCAATTCGAGTAACATGTCTTTGGAGTTGGCGCATCGGCTCACCGATGTAGTGAACGCCGCATGGGAGAACGGAGAGATGCTGGAGAAGGTTACACCGACCACAGCCTCACTCTTGAAATACTGGTTCGGAGAAGGCTTCTGCGAACAGCGTCAGAAAAACTTTCACGAAGGACAGCGACAAGCCATACTAAACATCATATATCTGCACGAGGTGATGGGAGAGAATAACGTGATGGACGCCTACGAGAACATCATACCCGAACTAATGGACCATGCAGACTTGGCACAGCTCGCCAAACCTAAATACCAGATGCCGAAGTATGCCGTGAAGATGGCTACTGGCACGGGCAAGACATGGGTGATGCACGCCCTGCTGATATGGCAGATGCTGAACGCACGCCACGAAGACGAGGAGAGCGGACGCTTCACACAGAAGTTTCTGATTGTAGCGCCCGGACTTATTGTGTACGACCGTCTGCTCGACGCCTTCTGCGGCAGAAAGAAACGAGACGCAGAACACCGCGACCCGCAGACCAACGACTACTATCTCAACCAAGATGTGTTCATACCGGAGCGCTATCGCGACGAGGTGTTCTCGTTCATACAGAACAATGTGGTGACGAAAGAGGACGGCATAGGCAAGAAAACCACTGGCGAAGGCTTGATAGCTCTTACCAACTGGCACCTCTTTGAGAACCAGACAGCAGACGAGGATGAAAACGACGATGACGACCCGAACACTATTACTCCAACAAAAATAGTGAACACACTGTTGCCGGTGCGCCCTGGCAAAGCAGCGGGCAACGACCTCGGTATGCTCGACCGCAGAGCATTGGGCGGCAACGAACTGGAGTACCTTGCCGGACTGAAAGACCTGATGGTTATCAACGACGAGGCGCATCACATACACGAGATAAAGCGAAACGGAGAGACCGAAGAAGTAGAATGGCAAAGAGGATTGAACGCTATCAGTGCTACCAAAGGCACTCGCTTCATACAAGTAGACTTCTCGGCTACGCCGTTCGACACAAAGGGCGCAGGAGAGAAGCAGGTGAAACTCTTTTTCCCGCATATCGTGGTCGACTTCGACTTGCCGATGGCGATGAAGCAAGGACTGGTGAAGCTGCTGCTGCTCGACCGTCGGCAGGAACTCACCGAACTGGAGAACCTCGACTACAATGCCGAGCGCGACGAACAAGGAAAAGTGGTGGGCTTGAGCGAAGGGCAACGCATGATGCTGCGTGCCGGACTTACCAAGCTGCAGCGACTGGAGGAGGAGTTCGTGAAGCAGGACGAGAAAAAGAACCCCAAAATGCTCATCGTGTGTCAGGACACTACGGTGTCGCCCTTCGTTGAGGAGTTTCTGAAGTCGGAAGGATTGGGCAACGAGGACATCGTAACCATAGACAGCAACAAGCAGGGCGAGGTGAAGGACGAGGAATGGCAGGAAATAAAGAAGAAACTCTTCGACATCGACCGCTATAAAAGTCCGAAGGTGGTGGTCTCGGTGCTCATGCTTCGCGAAGGTTTCGACGTAAACAACATCTGTGTGCTTGTGCCGCTACGCTCTTCGCAGGCTCCTATCCTGTTGGAGCAGCTGGTGGGTAGAGGTTTGCGCTTGATGTGGCGAGAACCAGACTATCAAGAAGTGAAGCGCGAAGACCGTCTGCGCGTACTTAAATATCACCAACCGCCTACTACATACATCGACACATTGTCTATCGTGGAGCATCCGGCGTTCATCAAGTTCTACGATGACTTGCAGAAACAGGGCCTTGTGGCTACAGATGAAGGCGAAGTGGGTACGGGCGGAGCTACTGGCGATGTAATAAACGTGGCTCTGCGTGATGATTATGAGAACTACGACTTCCAATGGCCAGTCATACTGCATGACTCTATCGAAGAGTTGGAAGATACGGAAATCGACTTGGACGACCTGCACCCGTTCACCATGTATCCTTTAGCAAAGCTACGTGAGTTTCTGGCAAGAGAAGGCGAGACGTTTGTGTCGCAAGAGTCGCTGACGAAAACCACGTTCGGAAAGTACAAGGTGACGGCTAACCTCTTCGACGCTAACGGATATAATGAGTATCTGCAGAAGTTGCTGAGAGTGGTCACACTACGATTTGAGAATTGCCGCCGACAGGGTTTCCCGACCATACAGATAAACGAAGCGCAAACGGTGCAAGTGATGGATTGGTATATACGCACCCGACTCTTCAATATTCCGTTCAACCCGTTCAGCGGTAGCGATTGGAAGATTCTGCTCGCTAAAGACGGAATCGTAACCAAACATATCGTGGAGCAGTTTGCCGTGGCTATATATAATATGCAGAACCGTCTGACTAAGATAGATGCAGAGGTGAGCCATATTGATTTCTCTTCGTTGAAGGCTATCAAGATGAGAGAGTCGTACTCGATGGAAGTAAGCAAATGCATCTACCCGCGTCTGGGTTATCCGTCGCATGGAGGAGGACTGGAAAAAGCGTTCATCGAATTCCTTGATAAGGATGCAGAAGTTGAGAAGTTCTTGAAGATTAACGAGTCGGGGCATTCGTTCGCTATTATATTCTATGTTAGAAAAGACGGCTTGATGGCTACTTATCATCCCGACTTTATAGTGGCTACAGCAGAAAAGATATATCTGATAGAAACGAAGGGAGATGATAAGGTGAACGATAGCAATGTGCGGCAGAAACAGACAGCAACGGTTGAGTGGATAAAGAAAATAAACGCATTGCAACCTTCTGACAGAATGAACCGCACATGGGAATATGTGCTGGTTGGCGAAAGCGTTTTCTACTCGCTAAGCGGTAGTGGCGCAACAATAACAGACATCTGCAACCATTGCAAGGTGTCGTATTCGGTTGCCACAGGTAATTTGTTTGAATAAATGCAGCAAGGCTGATTTCGCTGTTGAGGAGCATTGCCTCGACTACGGAATCGGCCTTTTTCAATATTTTTAAGTCCTAACGATGGCTGCACGGATAAAAATCCGTACTTTTGTATTCTAAAATATAGAACTTGACAGAAATGAACCTACCACAAGACTTCGAACAACAAATACGTCCGCTCTTCGGCGACGATCTGTACAATCGGCTCGCGGTGGCGCTCGACAACGACGACACGCCGACAAGCGTGAGGCTCAATCCGTTCAAACAGAACGGGGGCGACGTGGCTGACGAGCTGAAGGACTGCTGCGTGCCGTGGTGTCCGACGACAGGACGCTACCTGAAGAGTAGACCTAACTTCACGTTCGACCCACTGCTGCACGCCGGTACGTACTACGTGCAGGAGGCGTCGTCGATGTTCGTCGACCATGTGGTGCGCCATCTCATACACGAGCCGGTGCGCATGCTCGACCTCTGTGCGGCGCCCGGCGGCAAGTCGACGGCGCTGCGTGCGGCGCTGCCCGAGGGATCGCTGCTTTTCTCTAACGAACCGATGCGCACACGCGCGCAGATTCTGAGCGAGAACCTGCAGAAGTTCGGTCACGAGGACGTCGTGGTAACCAACAACTACCCGCGCGACTACCGCAAGGCGCACATACTGTTCGACACCATTCTCGCCGACGTGCCCTGCTCGGGCGAAGGTATGTTCCGCAAGGATGAGGGCGCACGCGAGGAGTGGAGCCTGCAGAACGTGGAGAACTGCTGGCGACTGCAGCGCGAGATAATCGGCGACGTGTGGGACTGTCTGCGACCGGGCGGTCTGCTCGCCTACTCTACCTGCACGTTCAACGCGCATGAGGACGAGGAGAACGTGGCGTGGATAGCCGAGGAGCTGGGCGCCGACTACGTGGATGTGCCCGTCGAACCGGAGTGGAACATAACGAGGGCGCTCACGGGCGAGGCTCCGGTGTATCGTTTCTTGCCGGGCGTGAGCCGTGGCGAGGGTCTGTTCCTTGCCGTGCTGCGCAAGCATGGCGAGTCGGAGGGCTGTCTGTCTGCGACGGGCGGCGCCGACCGGAAGGCGGAGAAACCGAAGAAGGAGAAACGCCGCGGCAACAAGGGCGCAAAGGCTGGCGCAAAGCAGCCGAGCAACATAGCCGTGCCGCTCAATGCGCCGGAGAGCTACGTGCTGAGACGCCGCACGGATGCGCTCTTCGCCGTGCCGGAACGCTGGGCTGACACGTACGACGCAGCCGACGCAGCGCTGAAGATAATGCACGCCGGCGTGTGCCTCGGCACGGAGAAGGGCAAGGACATCATCCCCGACCAGTCGCTCGCTCTCTCACGTCAACTCGCCGCCGACGCCTATCCGCGCGTAGAACTGGGCTACGCCGACGCCGTCAACTACCTGCGCAAGGAGGCAGTAACGCTGCCCGACGACACGCCGCGCGGCTTCGTGCTGCTCACATACCGCGGCAGACCGATAGGTTTCGAGAAGAACATAGGCAACCGCGCCAACAATCTCTATCCGCAGGAGTGGCGAATCAAAAGTAGTCATGTGCCGGCGGAGGAATTAATAATTAAAAATTAAGAATTAAAAATTCGATGCAACAATATCTCAACCTCCTTAACCGCATCCTCACCGAGGGCGCAACCAAGACCGACCGCACGGGCACGGGCACGAAGAGCGTGTTCGGCAACCAGATGCGGTTCAACATGGCAGACGGATTCCCGCTGCTCACTACGAAGAAGCTACACCTCAAGTCGATAATCTACGAACTGCTGTGGTTCTTGCGCGGCGACACCAACGTGCGCTATCTGCAGGAGCACGGCGTGCGCATCTGGAACGAATGGGCTGACGAGAACGGCGACCTCGGACCGGTGTACGGCCATCAGTGGCGCTCGTGGCCCGACTATAAGGGCGGCACCATCGACCAGATACAGAACGTGCTCGACCAGCTGCGCAACCATCCCGACTCGCGACGCATGATTGTGTCGGCGTGGAACCCGGCTGAGGTGGACGACATGGCGCTGCCTCCGTGCCACTGCCTGTTCCAGTTCTACGTGGCTGACGGCAAACTCTCGCTGCAACTCTACCAGCGCTCGGCTGACACGTTCCTCGGCGTGCCGTTCAACATCGCATCGTACGCCCTGCTGCTGCAGATGATGGCGCAGGTGACGGGCTTCGAAGTGGGCGAATTCATACACACAACGGGCGACACCCATCTCTATCTCAACCATCTCGACCAGGCTCGACTGCAGCTCACACGCACTCCGCGACCGCTGCCGCGCATGAAGATAAACCCCGACGTGAAGGACCTCTTCTCGTTCCGCTACGAAGACTTCGAGCTGGAGGGCTACGACCCGTGGCCACACATCGCAGCCACTGTAAGCGTGTAGAGTATGTTGAATTTTGAGTTTTGAGTTTTGCGCTCGGCTTTGCCGCTTGCCAGAGCAAGAATTGTCGGCTGCGCCGATTAGGAGTTATTCAATTTTGAGTTTTGAATTCGCAGCACATAATTCACAACTCAAAATTCAAAAATTCAAAATGCGCGAAGCGCACAATTCAAAACTCAAAATTCATAACTCAAAACTCAATTAATAATTAATAATTACCAATTAATAATTATCAAAATGATTACAATAATTGCTGCCGTTGCCGCCAATCGCGCCATCGGTTTCGAGAATAAGCTACTCTATTGGCTGCCAAACGACCTGAAGCGCTTCAAGGCGCTCACCACGGGCCACACCATCATCATGGGACGCCGCACGTTCGAGTCGCTCCCCAAGGGCGCCCTGCCCAACCGCCGCAACGTGGTGCTCAGTCGCACAGCCACCGAGTTCGAAGGCTGCGACTGCTACCCGTCGCTCCAGGAAGCGCTCGCCCACTGCGCTAAGGACGAAGACATATATGTAATAGGTGGAGCAAGCGTCTACGAGCAGGCGCTCCCCATAGCCGACCGACTCTGCCTTACCGAGATTCACGACACGCCCGCCGACGCCGACGCCTTCTTCCCCGAGTACGACGGATGGAAGGAGACAGCGCGAGAGGAGCACTCTACAGACGAAAAGCATCACCAAGCGTATGCCTTCGTCGACTACGTAAGAGAATAACAATCACTTCTTTACAAGATAAACATTTCTTTATACGGCACTCCCGACTTCACTGGCCTGGATAAGCCCGACGCTTCAGGACTGCTTAAGGCAAGAGGTCTGTAATAAACACAAAAAAACTCGTTGCAATCCAAAACCGGATTAGCAACGAGTTTTTTTATATTCCGTATATTCTTTATTTCTTATTCGTCTTCACCATATTCGTCTACCGCATCATTTTCGTCCTCAACGGGCAGTTCGCCGATAGGCAACTGTCGGTCGATGATAGCGTTGAACGAGATGATGGTCTCGGAACGTGAGAGACCAAGCGGCTGCAGCTTATCGTGAATGATATTGAGCAGATGATGGTTGTTGCGTGCGTATATCTTTATGAACATATCGAAACCGCCCGTAGTGTAATGGCACTCCACAACCTCGGGTATCTTCTTCAACTCATCTACCACATCGTCGAACTTCGCCGGATTCTGTAGGTAGAGTCCGATGTAAGCACACGTCTCATAGCCGAGCTTCTCAGGGTCGATGATGAACTGCGAGCCTTTAAGCACGCCCAGATTGTTGAGTTTCTGTATGCGCTGATGTATCGCAGCGCCACTCACGTTGCACAGACGAGCCACTTCCAAGAACGGGATGCGAGCGTCGCCAGCTATCAGCTTTAATATCTTCTTGTCTAAAGAGTCTAAATTATAATGTGCCATCTGATATTTGTTTATTTTTTGTACTAATTTATGCAAAGGTAGTGCAAATAAATCTATACTGCAACATTTTTGCACGAAAAACTCACAAATCGAAAGTATCGGATAAATCGGCGTAAATTACTTCTTCTGTTCCGCCGAATAGCTCATTCGGCGAACGTCGGCCCTGCGCAGCGCCATCTTCACCTCGTTTATCAACGACATCGGCGTACTGCGGTCTGCCTTTACCGACACAATCTGCTGCTCCTGATCGTCGCCCGACATGGCTTTGCGCTCAGCGTTCACGTACGTTGTCACCTCTTCCGGCGTAGCATACTTGTCGTTGAGCTGCACCGTCATGCCCTTATACGACGGAACGATGCCCGGCACAGCCTCCGACGGCCTGCCGATGTAGACATACGACACGGCACTCTTCTTCGTGAGGCGCGTCAGCTCGGTGCCCTGCGGCACACGGAAGCGCACCTTCAGCGTCACCTGTCGCATGTGCGTAACGACCATGAAGAAGAACAGAACGGTGAAGATAAGGTCGGGCAGCGACGATGTGTTGAGTGTCGGCACGCTGCGGTCAATGCTTCTGCGTATCATTCTGCGCCTCCTTTCTTCTCGTCCACCGCCTTTGAAGTTTTATTATCCTCAGTAGAGTTATTGACCTCTGCGGTGTTATAAGTTTCCGAAAGATGTTGCGGGTAAATATCGCGCACTTTCTTGCGCTGCTCGTCGGTGCAGCTGGCATAGTCGCGATGATAGCGGCGCTTAGCCTCAGCGTTGCGCAACTCAGCGTAAGCAGCTACAATCTCGTTCTCAAGCGTGAAGTAAGTGTTATAGTCGGAAGCCGGATTAGCGTCAACCAATATAAGATGCTGTGCGCCGCGCATCCGCACAAAGTCTACGATACGGCGGCGTATATCCTCAACGGCAACAGGCTTGTCGTTGAGCATCACCTCGTTCTGTGCCGTAATGCTGAACGCCAGCGTGTTCTCCTTCGACACATCCTTTGCCTCGTCGGTCTGCTCCTCCTTATCGAGCAGCGGCAGTTGGCGCACAAGTCCTTTGTCCACATCCATCGACGACGTGACGAGGAAGAATGTGAGCAGCATGAAAGATATATCGGCTGTCGACGTAGTATTAAGCGACGGCACCGAGTGTTTTCTACGTTTTATAAGCATAAGCCTTATTGTTTATAGGCCGAACTAAGCCTTTTGGGAAGGTGGCGTTTAAGCCTTTCTAAGCCTTCTTAAGCCTTTCTAAGCCTTTCTAAGCCTCTTTAAGCATTCTAAGCCTCTTTAAGCATTCTAAGCCCTCCCCGACGGGGAGGGTTGGGAGGAGCTTTTACCTGATGTATCGTGTCGATCCATACACGATGGCTCCGACAGCAACCACGATGAGCAGCAGCGATGTGCCGATGAACATGCCGGCTGTGCGCAGCCAGAAAGTGTCTGTAAAGCGTTCGCCGTTCACCATGAGCGCATCGGTGCTCGAAAGAGCATAGGTGAGCACGAAGGAGAGCACTGTTCCGACGACGACCGCCACAGAGATGCGGCGCGCCGGCACGTTGTTCACAACCACGTTCTCGCCCTTGTTCTTGCGCACGCCGTTGACAGCGCCGAGCACAGCTAAGCCGAGCGTAGCGAACGTAAGCACGATCATGAACCATATCAGCGCATCCGTAAGCAGCGGCGCACTATAGTCGGGATTATCGTCATACGGCATGTCGTAGCCGATAATCCAGAACAGTGCGAACAGCACCACTATCACACCTATTAATATATAGAATATGCGACTTGACAGCTGCATCGCCGTCAGATGTCGCAAATCAACAATCTTCTTCATCTCAACACCCTTTCTTATACTTGAGCAACGCGTCGAGCAGCGTTATCGCGCTCTCCTCCATCTGCGCCGTGAGATGGTCTACCTTAGAGAGCACATAGTTGTAGAACAGCTGCAGGATGAGCGCCACAATGATACCGAAGATAGTGGTGATGAGCGCCACCTTCATACCCGCAGCCACGATAGTAGGATTGATGTCGCCCGCAATCTGTATCTGCTCGAACGCCATCACCATGCCAATCACCGTGCCAAGGAAGCCGAGCGACGGCGCCATAGCAATGAAAAGCGTAATCCACGAGCAACCCTTCTCAAGGTTAGCCGCCTGCACGGAGCCGTAAGCCGCCACTGAGCGCTCGATGTCCTCCATCGTTGTGTCGACACGCAGCAAGCCCTGATAGCAGATAGACGCCACAGGTCCGCGTGTGTTGCGGCACTGCGTCTTGGCGCCCTCGATGTCGCCCGCCTCAATCTTCGCGTCTATCTCGCGCATGAACTTCTTTGCGTTTATCTCAGACATGCTCAGATAGATGATGCGCTCGATGCAGAACGCCAAGCCCAGCACGAGAGCCAGCGCCACGAGCGACATGAACGAGGCGTTGCCCTCGATAAACTTCTCCTTAAGTATCTTATGCAAGCCGCCGCCCGAGTTCTCCGCTCCTTCGGCTATCTCCACCGGCACTACAGCCGCCGAGTCGGCGTCCTGCTGAACAGTGGGCACGGCAGCCTCAGCCGCCACCTGAGCGCTATCTGCAGGCGCAGCGTAGGCAGAAGCGCCAAACGTAGTGAACAACATCAATGCAATGATGCACAACGCAGTAAGTGTGTGGCATCTAACAAAATTTCTCATAGTTCTTGTATATTTACTAAAAACTGCCACAAAGCTAACCCGAATTGCGGCATGAATATCGTTGCAAAAGTAGTTATTATTTTTTTATTGACGTAGTATTTAGCATATTTTATGTAACTTTGCAGAGATTAGCAACAGCTTATTTGCAAAGTAACGGAAACAACATATAGAAACATGACAATAAGAAATCTGTCTTTAGCCCTCATAACGCTGATGGGCATAGCGCTGCCTGCCAATGCGCAGTACGCCTGGCAGGAGTACGACGAGCGCATGCCGTCGAAACAGCGACTGGACAACAACATAGGCTACAAGGTGGAGATGCAATCTTCGTTCTCGAAGGACAAGACTCCGCTCTGGCTCAACGCCAACAAGCACGGCCTAAGCTCGCTCGACGAGTTCAACGGCTACGTGCGCGGCGCCGTGATGCGCCCTCTCTCCACCGACTCGGCTCGCCGCTGGGCGATAGGCTACGGTGTGGACGTGGCTGTGCCGGTGAACTACACGTCGAACGTCGTAGTGCAGCAGGCTTTCGCCGAGGCACGATGGCTGCACGGCGTGCTCTCCGTGGGTGCCAAGGAGTACCCAATGGAGCTGAAGAGCCAGACGCTGAGCAGCGGTTCGCAAACATTAGGCATCAACGCCCGACCAGTGCCGCAGGTGCGCATCGCCCTGCCCGAATACTGGACCATCCCCTGGACGAAGCGCTGGCTGCACCTTAAGGGTCACATCGCCTACGGCATGATGACCGACGACAGCTGGCAGCACGACTTCACCAACAAGCAGCAGAAATACGCCGACCACGTGCTCTACCACTCCAAAGCGGGCTATCTGAAGATAGGCAACGAGGACTCGTTCTTCCCGCTCAGCCTCGAGCTGGGACTGGAGATGGCGTGCGAGTTCGGCGGCAAGCCCTATCGTCTCGACGGCCACGGCAACATGCAGCGCATACCTACCGGCACGGGCGTAAAGGACTTCTGGAACGCCTTCATACCGGGCGGCAGCGACGCTACAGACGGAGTATACACCAACCGCGCCGGCAACCAGTTGGGCAGTTGGGTGGCGCGTCTGAACTTCGACACCGAACTGTGGCGCTTCTCGGTATACGCCGACCACTTCTTCGAAGACCACAGCCAGATGTTCCTGCTCGACTACAACGGCTACGGCGAGGGCGAACAGTGGAACACATGGCAGAAGCGCCGCTACTTCATGTACAGTCTGAAGGACATGATGCTCGGCGCAGAGTTCGACCTGAAGTACGGCAGATGGCTGCGCAGCCTCGTCTTCGAGTATATCTACACCAAGTATCAGAGCGGACCATACAACCACGACCGCACAGAGAACATCAGCGACCACATAGCCGGCATGGACGACTACTACAACCACAGCATCTACACCGGTTGGCAGCACTGGGGACAGGTGATAGGCAACCCGCTCTACCGATCGCCGATATACAACACCGACAATAGCATCGACGTGCGCAACAACCGCTTCTATGCCCTGCACCTCGGCGTGGAAGGCTCGCCTACGGAGCGCCTCGACTACCGCGTACTCACCACCTATCAGAAGGGTTGGGGCACATACAACAATCCGTTCACCAAGGCGTACAAGAACCTTAGCTTCCTCGTCGAAGCGAAGTACAAGTTCAACCACGACTGGACGGTGCGCGGCGGCTACGCGATGGACTTCGGCAGCGAGAAAATGTACGGACACAACGCCGGATTCCAGCTCACCGTGACAAAGAGCGGACTGCTCACGAAGAAGAAGTAGAACAAATCTCACCCCATCAACATCTCACCATCTCACCATCACAACACCCCCTCACCATCTCAACATCTCAACACCACAACATCTCAACACCACAACACATGATAGCAAAACGATTATTCAAAACAATATTGGCTGCGTTCGCCCTCGTCGCCCTCGCCTCATGCGAGATAGAGACCAGCGACAACGGCGACTTCGACGGCTTCTGGCACTTAGAACGCGTAGACACACTGGCTACGGGCGGCACAACCGACCTCTCGAAGAAGCGCGTGTTCTGGGGCGTGCAGTACAAGCTCATCAGCGTGCGCGACGTAGACGTAGACAAGCAGCACGGCTACTATCTGCGCTTCACACAGACGCGCGACAAGATCGTGACGCACACGCCCTACAAGGACAACTGGCACCAGGACAAGGGCGACAACGGCGGCGACCACCCTATCGACGACCCGACGCTACTGGCTCCCTACGGCATAAACAACCTTGAGGAGGAGTTCGTAAAGGAGAAGCTAAACGGCGGACAGATGATACTGCGCTCGAAGACGTTGCGCTTGAAGTTCAAGCGATTCTAAACGCTACGTAGCGGAGGTCTCTGGCCTCCGCAGCACAAAGTAGAACACTATATAGTCGGAGTCGCATTGCTTGCTGCGGAGGCCGGAGACCTCCGCTACGAGAAGGATACGAGAAGGCAACAAGAACACTACGAGTAAGATAAAAAAAATAAAGCCATAGATTTAGAAGTTCTAAACCTATGGCTTTTTTCGTATATATCAGTCGGTATGCAGCAAAGCAGCTAAGCTTTTCCTCTTTCAGCCCTCACGCCATCCGACCGTTCGCGTTCGCCGTCCAATCAGATTCCGTCCGCCGCCCGATCGGATTCCGTCCGCCGTCCGATCGGATTCCGTCCGCAGAACGATGACTTACGCTAAGCTTTTGCGGTGTCAATCGATGCGTCCAATGCCTCGTACACAGAGTTGTTACTCTTGAATTCGGGCACAATCTCCTTCATCTTCTTCACGGTGAGCATGTCGTCGTATTGCTTGCTCACCTCGATAAGTTCCTCAATGTCGCGCTCCACCTCGCTGTAGTCGTACTCGCGTACGTTAGCAATGCGAATCTTCTCGTGGAACGACGGCTTGGTCGACTCCTTGTCGTTGAGCACCTCCTCGTAGAGTTTCTCGCCGGCACGCAGACCCGTGTACTTTATCTCGACGTTCTTCGCACCGCTCAGATTTATCATGCGCTGCGCGAGGTCGGCAATCTTCACGGGGTTGCCCATGTCGAAGACGAATATCTCGCCGCCGTTGCCCTTTACGCCAGCCTCGAGCACCAGCTCGCACGCCTCGGGTATGAGCATGAAGTAGCGTATGATGTTCGGGTCAGTCACGGTGACCGGACCGCCTGCCTTAATCTGCTGCTTGAAGAGCGGAATGACCGAACCGTTGGAGCCGAGCACATTGCCAAAGCGCGTGGTGACGAACTGGGTGCAGCCTTCCACCTTTCCGCTTCGCACGGCGTTGTTAAGACTCTGCACGTACATCTCGCAGATGCGCTTCGAGCATCCCATGACGTTTGTGGGGTTTACCGCCTTGTCCGTAGAAATCATCACAAACTTCTTCACGCCGTACTTCACAGCCATGTCGGCAAGCACCTTCGTGCCGTAGATGTTGTTCTCAACGCTCTCCGTCGGATTGTTCTCCATCATCGGCACATGCTTGTATGCAGCGGCATGGAATACGTAGTCGGGACGGAAACGGCGGAAGATGTTCTCCATGCGCAGCTGTCCGGTGATAGACGTAACAATGGTTTCCGCCTTGATGTGTGGATAGCGCTTCGCCATCATCAAGCGTATGTCGTGCTGCGGCGTCTCGGCACTGTCGATGAGCACCAGTTCGCGCGGATTGAACTGGCAGAGTTGCTTCACAATCTCGCTACCAATACTGCCCGCCGAACCCGTCACGAGGATACACTTGCCATACAGCGTGTCGGCTACGCTCTTAAGGTCGATGCTTATCTCGTCGCGCGGCAGCAGATCTTCGATGCTCACCTCCTTCAGCGTGGCGTCGGGCATAGCCGGGTTCCACTCCTCGTTGGCGCGCGGCATGTAGATGTGCACGCCCTCAGCTATAAGCATATCCTGTAGCGCCTTGTCCTTGCGGAACTCGTCTATGGCGCCCTGCGAAACGAGCAGACACTCGATGTGCTCCTGCTTCACGAGTCGCCTCACGTCGCTGTACCGGTAAACATCCAGACCCATGAGCACCTTGTGGCGCACGTTGTTGCCGTCGGATACGAAGCCGAAGAGACGCATGCGCAGCGACTTGTCGTTGCGCACGAGCTTGGCAAGACCGATGCCGCCCTCGTCAATGCCGAGGATGACTGTGGGACGGGCGTTGAACGTATCGATAGAGACGTCGTAAACCGTCTTCACCAACACGCGCACCGCCCACAGGAGCAGCACGCTGATAAGCGAAGCCAGCGCTATCTCGCGTCCGCCTACGTACACATTCTGGAAATAGTCGAACTGCAGCATCACGAAGTGGCCCAGATAAGAGAGCACGCAACCCACAAGCGAGGCATAACCCACGCGCTGCAGGTCGACGAATGAGGAGTAGCGCAGAATGCCGTCGTATGTATGGAACATCTTGAAGCCTACAGCGTAGAATATGGCATAAATAGCACACATTGAGCACAACTGCCACAATACGCTAAGTGTTTTCGCTCCACCATAAGTCTGCTGATAGACCAGCAGGAACGAGAAGAAGACAATGGCACAATCGAACATGAAGACGCACCAGTAAGGCAGCGACTTCTTGTTGAAGTACCAGTTTATAAGTTTATTAGTGAAATTCATCTTAAAGGTCTTTATTTAAGAAACGTAAACATAGCCGATATATTACATTTCCTAACAGATGTTTTGCGCTTCAAGCCACAATTATTTTCCGATATTGAAGAAAGTGGCGAAGATGATGCGAAAATACTCTCCGACGGTGTGATGGTTGATGTAGCGCATATTGAGCGCAATCTTGTCGGGCATTATCTGCTCTATGTACGCCTTGTCGGGGTCGGCAGCTTCGCCGAGGATGCGGTTCTCGTCGATGTACTCTATCGAAGCCCAGTCGGTGATGCCCGGACGCACGCTCAGCACACGCTTCTGTTCGGGCGTGTAGAGACGTGTGTACTTCTCCACCTCCGGACGCGGCCCCACAAGGCTCATGTCGCCCATGAGCACGTTCCAGAGCTGCGGCAGCTCGTCGAGCTTGTACTTGCGTATGAAGAGTCCGGTGCGAGTGATGCGGTTGTCGCGCTCGCCCACGGTGATAAGTCCCTTGCGGTCGGAACCGACACGCATGGAGCGGAACTTGTACAGACGGAAGGGCACGCCGTTGCGTCCCACACGCTCCTGCGAGTAGAATCCGCCGCCCTTGCTCTCCATACGTATCAGCACGTAGAGCACGAGAAACAATGGCGAAAGCACTATCAAGCCGAAGAGCGAGAATAAGATATCAAGAAATCTTGTCATATCCCTTCCCCAGCTTATTTACCCATCACCTTATTGTAAGCCTCAACGACGGTCTTAACCACGAAATCGGCCTGCTCGTCGGTGAGCTGCGGATATACCGGAAGCGAGATTTCGTGAGCATAGTTGCGGTAAGCCTGCGGATAATCGTTGATATCGTAACCCATCTCGCGGAAGAGCGTGAGCATAGGCATCGGAATGAAATGGACGTTCACCGCCACTTCTGCCTTAGATATCTCCTGTATAATCTCGTCGCGCTGCTGCTCGCTTGCGCCGTCAATGCGGAGCGCATACACATGGTACGAACTCTCCTTGCCCGGCATCTCAGAAGGCGGCGTTATAGCCCATGCATACTGCTTCAGGGCGTTGTTGTAGCGTGTGAATACGCGCTTGCGTTCCTTCAACAGCTGCTCGTACTTGCGTATCTGCGCCAAACCTATGGCGGCATTCACGTCAGCCAGATTGCACTTCATGCCCTGACCCACGATGTCGTAGCGCCATCCGCCAGCCTTCGACTTCGTGAAGGCGTCCTTCGTCTGGCAGTTGAGCGAGAGCAGACGCATATCGGCATAGAGCTGGTCGTTGTCGAACGGCTCCGGCATGTTCATACAGATGGCTCCGCCCTCAGCCGTCGTGACGTTCTTCACGGCATGAAGCGAGAAGATGGCGATGTCGGTCTCCGATCCGGCGCGCTTGCCGTCGTAGTGAGCGCCGATAGAGTGAGCCGAATCGCTGATAACGATGATTCGACCCAGCTTGCGCTGCACGTCTGACGTCGGATTGAACTGCGCCTTCACCTCATCATCGGCAACAAGCGCCATGATAGACTTGTAGTCGCAGGGGAATCCGGCGATGTCTACCGGCAGAATAGCCTTGGTGCGCGGCGTAATGGCGCGGCGGATGGCTTCCACAGAGATGTTGAAGTCGTCGCAGGAGTCGACCATCACCGGCTTGCCACCAGCCCAAAGCACGGCAAGCGCTGTAGCCGAATAAGTGTACGCCGGCACGATAACCTCGTCGCCGGGCTGCAATCCGAGCCAGCGGAGCACCAGAATGGCGCCCGATGTCCATGAGTTGACACCCAGAGCGCGGCTTGCGCCCGAGAGCTTGCATATCTCTTCTTCAAGAGCCTTCACCTTCGGACCGGTTGTTATCCAGCCCGAACGCAGCGAGTCGTTAACTTCGTTAATTACATCATCGTCGATATATGGGGGCGAAAACGGTATCTTCATAATTATTATCTATTTACGTTTACTGTCATTTTTTTGTTTGTCAACACCTTATACAAACCTTTTATATAGCCGAAGCCATAACTCAAGTGGAGGTTGAGGAAGATGTATGGCATGTAAAAAGCCAAGGCAAAGCGCTTCTTTTGCAACGCTGTCTTGATGCCAAACATGAAACCGAGAGCGAAATATAACGCCATTACAGCTATATACATATAGGCTATAATAGACGAAACAAAGCTAAGCACCGCTCCCAACATTATGCCTATGCAGAAAAGCAGGGGGAAGAACTGGCGCACAGTGGCAGGCGTTCCGAGCTTGCGGTTCACCAACGGCTTGAACAGTCCGTACTGCCAGTACATGCGACGCGTCTTTGCGATGGTGTCACGGGCAGCATACTCAATGACGATGTCGGGGATAAGGAATATCTTTCCGCCGTTCTTGATTATGCGTCCGTTGAATTCGTCGTCTTGATTTCGCGTCAATTCGGGATCGAACATGCCAATCCTGTCGAACAAGTCGCGATGGAAACAGCCGAAAGGCACGGTGTCTACCTGCTTTATCTTGCTGGCGCCGATGCGGAAATCAGAACCTCCGACGCCGAAAGAATGACACAGACACTGGGCTATGGCAAGCGCCTTGGTGCTGTCGTTGGCAGGAAGCGTGTTGCACACGCCGCCCACATTGTCAGCCTTTAGCTCGTAAAGATAACGGACAAGGCGTGAGAAATAGTCAACCGGATACTTGCAATGTGCGTCTATACGTATGACCACGTCGCCAGTAGCCTTGGCAATGCCGTTGTTGAGAGCGTAAGGAACGGTTCGCTGAGGATTGTCAATGAGCTTAAAGAACGGATGTGTCTTGGCATACTCCGTGATAAACTCACGTGTGCCATCTTTGCTCATTCCATCAATTAGGAACACCTCCATACTATCTTTAGGATAGTCTTGTAGAGTGATACTCTCAAGAAGTCCTTCTATAAATCTGCGCTCTTGATATATGGGACAAACTACTGTTATCTTAGGATTGTTCATGCTGTCTGTCATTATAATTAAAGACGTGCGTCTATGCTATCGCGCGACAATACGCCCTTAACGTCATACAACACGCTGTTCGTAGCACGAACGGCTGAGAAGTCGAGGTTGCGGAACTCGTTGTGAGCAACGGCAAGAATTACGGCATCGTACTTCTCGTTAGGAAGTTGCGTCTTGATGCTGATACCATATTCGTGCTCAACTCTTTCGGCGTTAGCCCACGGGTCGTATACGTCGATGTTGTGGGTGTATTCGCTAAGAGTGTGATAGATGTCCACCACCTTAGTATTGCGGATATCGGGACAGTTCTCCTTGAAAGTAATGCCGAGGATGAGTATCTTGGCGTCCTTGACGAGGATGCCTTTCTTGTTCATGCACTTGATAACCTGATTGGCAACATAGTCGCCCATGCCGTCATTCAGTCGACGTGCTGCAAACATCACACGCGGAAGAACGCCATACACTTGAGCTTTCTGAATGAGATAATAAGGGTCGACACTGATACAGTGTCCGCCTACCAAACCCGGCTTGAGCTTAATGAAGTTCCATTTTGAAGCCGCAGCCTCAATGACGTCGTTGGTGTCGATACCCATAGCATTGAATATCTTTGCCAGTTCGTTCATGAAAGCGATGTTGACATCGCGCTGCGAATTCTCTATTATCTTCGAAGCCTCAGCCACACGGATGCTCGGTGCCTTGTGTGTGCCGTTGACGAGTACCGAATTATAGACGCCGTCCACGATGTCAGCCACCTCGGGCGTAGAACCAGAGGTCACCTTCTTGATCTTCTCCACGGTATGAAGTTTGTCACCCGGATTGATTCGCTCGGGGCTGTAGCCTGCGAAGAAGTCCTCGTTATACTTCAGTCCGCTCACACGCTCCACTACTGGCAGACACTCTTCCTCTGTAACACCGGGATAGACGGTCGACTCGTACACGACGATATCGCCCTTCTTTATCACCTTACCCACGGTCTCGCTGGCACCCCAAAGCGGCTTGAGGTCTGGGTGATTGTTATTGTCAACGGGTGTTGGTACGGCTACAACGTAGAAGTTGCAGTCGCGTATATCGTCAAGATTGGTGGAACAAACGAAGTTATGGTTATGTATAGCGTCGCCAAGCAATTCATCAGACACTTCCAGTGTGGAATCATGACCCTGCATAAGCTCGTCCACACGATGCTGGTTCATGTCGAAACCAACAGTCGGATACTTTGTTGAGAAAAGACGAGCTAACGGCAAGCCCACATATCCAAGTCCGATAACAGCAATTTTTATTTCCATTTACATTATATATTTAAAAATTCGTACAAAGTTAACATATTTATTTGAAATGGAGGACCATTTGTAACAAAACAATAACAATAGATATGGCTAAGCCAATTCTGTTGTTATTATCTTGATGACAAATGGAGGAAGATAAGCCTGTGCCGAATGTATACAGTTGAGTTTCATTGGAACAAGGCTATCTTGGCATTTATAAATGTCGAGGATTATCTCAGCAAGGCGATTAACGTCATGCGTAGGGAAGACAAAACCATTCTTTCCATCAGTAATGATGTTGGCATTGTCGTGCCAGTCGCTCGCAATAATAGGCAGACCTGCAGCGAAAGCGTCGATGACAGTGCCGGCGAGTCCTTCGCCAGGATAGTACGTAGGAAAGAGCAGCGCGGTATAGTCTTTCAGAGTAGAGACACTCTTGTCGAACGCCACCTTGCCGCGATAAGCCACCGTTTCGGGCATCGAAGCCTTTACGTTATCAAACCAAGAACAGTCGCAAGTCTCCACATTACCATAGAGGTCAAGCGTAGCGATGGTGCTGCCAGCCTTCTCGTTAGCAAGGCTCACAGCCTTTATGGCATCTTCTATGCCTTTCGTCGGCGTAATGCGCGAGAAGATGCAGAAGCGCATCGGACAGAGATTGTAGCCCGCGAGTTCGTCGGCAGACAGAATGTGCAGCGGCTTGCAGTTGGGCATCACCTTAACGCGATGCAAGCCCAATGCGGCAAGCGCCGTCTTCATGTTCTGCGTTTCGGGGTATATCATGTGCAGGCGCTTGACGAAAGGCAGCAGCCAGCGGTTGCGCTGCAGCAGTTCGGCGAGCCATCCGCCTATCACAACATAATGAATGCGGCGGCGGAACAGCAGGTTGTATATCACGACAAGCGGCAGAATCACCTTTATGCCGTTCTGCGCGGGCAGGATAATAATATTGCGGCTGCCCATGACGCAGCCGAACAGCTGGAAAAGAAGGCGCAGAACGACGCTCTTGCCGCCGGCTGTGTCGATGCGCTTTATCTCTGACGCTCCGTATAACGACTCCAGTTCGTCGGCAACGATGCGCGTCTTGATGGTCTGCCCGTTATAACTATTGTTCTTTATATCAAAATTGCCAATGATGCTTATCTTTCTCATATTCGCTTGTTTTAGGTTAACAGGTTTACTTTTCGAAGAAATTTGATAGATGCTCACGCAAAAGATAATATGTCTTCATTATCACAAAGCGTGTGAATGACATGTGCGTCAGTGAGACTGTAGAGAGATGCTGCTCGCGGGTCTTCGCCATCAGTTCGCTTATCATGCTCAACTGCTTCATCAGGCTGCGGGTTTTCTTGGCTCCCACTACATTGTGCTCGTGCTGGCGGTAGAGCATAAGCGGCTCGGGCTCGGCTACGACGAAGCCCTTGTTCCACAGAACGGCGGTGGCAAACCATGCATCGTGCATCACTATCTTATCTGAATAAGGGAAGCAGACCGCCTTTGCCTCACGGTTGAGCATCATCGTGCAGCCCGGCATATTGTTGTAGAACAGATGATAGTACTTGTCGTTGAAGACCGACATGGGATAGTGGCGGAACTTCCAATAAGACTCGGCGAAGACATTAAGCTTGGCATCCACCAGCTTGAGGTTGGTGCAGGAGATGACCGGACTGCCGCTATGCTCAGCCTCGGCTTCGTGCATGCGCTTCAGCGTCAGCTCCACCTTGTGCGGGAGCCACACGTCGTCGTGGTCGCAAAACATATAATAGTCGGCTTCCACGTTGCGCAGCATCCACATGAACGATTTCTTCGCTCCAAGGTTGCCGCTGGAGGGCATGGCAATGATGCGTGGGTCGGTGTCGGCGAGCCGCTTGATGAGAGCTGCCGTCGCGTCGGTAGAAGCGTCGTCGCGTATGTATAGTTTCCAGTCGGTGTAGGTCTGCGCGATGATAGAGCCGACCTGCTCCTCCAGATAGTTCATACCGTTGTATGTAGAGAGTAGTATTGCTATTTCCATATTGTTTCGTTAATGTTTCTGCGCCTCGATGAGTGTGCTTATTATGGCTGTTTTCTTCTTGCGCCAACGTGCTTCTCGCAGCAGGTATGCCGCTACGGGCAACTGGCGGGCGAGGCGTGCCGGCAATATTTTCTGGAGCAGTAGCGTTAGACATATCTGCAACTTCAGCAGACGGCTGTGCGAGCGGTTGCGGCTGCGCACGCTGTCGGCGAGCGCGTCGGCGAGCGAGCGGTTGATGCCCTTACCAGTCATGCCCGAGTTGTAGATGCGCAACATACCGTCGTAGAGCGAACGGTCGTAGCGCTTTCCTCCGATGCGACGCACCGTGTCGTACATGCGGCTGTTGGCACGCACATGGCTGTCTACGTGCGCCTGTGTGTTTATCTTCTTTGAAATAGAAGACGTAGTGATGATGCGGTAGCCGTAGTCTTGCGGAGCCTCTGCATAGTCGTAGCGCAGTCCGGCGGCTATGGCTGATATGTTAAAGTCGGCGTCCTGCAAAGACAGCAGGTTGACATCCCACGTGAGGTTGTGGCGGCGCAGCGACTCGGTGCGGTAGATGTTGTTCCATACGATGAACGGCAGTCGGCGACTGGCGAACAGCGCCACATCGTCCTCCGCCACGCGGAATCCGAAGGCGTAAGGGTGTGGCTCGGTGAGGAAACGTTCGTCTACATACACGCCCGAAGGGAACACGAGAAAGTCGAGGTCGGTACGCTTCTGCAGCATCTCCACACGCTGTCGCAGGCAGTAGGGCGCTATATAGTCGTCGGAATCGAAGACGATGACGAACTCTCCGCACGCCATCTCCAAGCCGATATTGCGGCAGGTCTGAGCACCCTTCGGCTGTCGGCTGCGCCTTACTACGCGTATGCGGCTGTCGGCTGCAGCGTAGCTTTCGAGCAGCTGCAGCGTGTCTTCGCCCGAACCATCGTCTACGGCGAGAAGTTCCCACGCGTTAAAGTCGTTGGCGAGTATGCTGTCGATCATCGTACGTACTTCGTCACGATGATTGAACACGGGCATTATTATGGAGAGAGATGTTCTGAGCGGTTCCATTATAGACTTTTAAGTATTGCGAATTATATAATATAAACGCCCGATACAGAACAATATTGTATCGGACGTTATAATAATACTATTTTATTGGTCTTACATCAGTGTTTACGAAGCAATTTGTTTCGTATAAGGGAGTTAACGTAGTTGCGTTCGTTCTTGCGCAGTCCGATGACGTAAAGCAGCAGGACGAAGTAAGCATAAGCCACCGCAACGCTCGATATAGGCCCTATCACCTGTTTCAGACAGAGCGTCGGAACGAAAAGAAGCGTTATCAGAAGCACCGGAACGTACGAACCGCGCACAAGAGCCCATACATCGAACTTCGTGATGCGGACAATGATGAACGGACGCACCAAGAATACAAGGAACGAGAAGGCTATGTAGACATAGAACAGATATTCAGGCGGCATGCCTCGGCGCATCGCCAGATAGCCTACGACAATGGAACTGACGAGCAATGTATTGACAATGATCTGATATAGCTTTATCTTTCCCGTAGCAAACACGAAGTCGTTGACACCGGCATTAATGGAGAATATCAGGATGTCGACAATGAGCAGATGGGTGAACGTTATGGCATACGGCGGCACCTCCTTCAACCACAAGCCGAAGATCACTTCCGGCGCAAGGATGAAGGGAATGGAGACGAAGAACATTGAGAGGTAAGTGGCTTTGGAAGCCAGACAGACCAGCGACGTGCAGCGGTCAAGATTGCCTGCAGCATAGTTCTTCACAATCTGCGGCGAGATGGGTTTCTGCGCGTTGTTGGCGAATGTCTGAAGTATGGTTCCGACGGAATTGGCTACGGCAAGTCCGGCGTTCATCGTGGTGCTGAAGAACATGTTGATGATGAGCGCACCACCCTGAGCCTTGCCGATTGTGGCTATGGCTCCGATGCCTATACCTATAGAGAAATTAAGCACATCATAGTATTTGCGCCACTCACGCACAAAGACAAAGCGGGTGATGGCTGCAAACTGCCTGCGGCAATAGGCGAAGAACACCACCGTGGGGAAGGCGGTCATGAATGCCATCACGTAGGTATAGATGATCAGCTTATGCTCGAAATGATCGATGAGCAGATAAGTGAAGAAAAGCTTGAAAAGACTCATAGCCACATCCGTTGAGCAGAACACGAGGAAGCGCTCGCGGGCTATGAGCAGTCCGTTATAGGGCACGCCGATGAACGACATCGCCGCAGCCACGATGGATACATCGAACACGCGCAGCACGGTCTGCATGTCGCCGTCATAGCAGACATGGTGCATGATATACCAATGTCCGGCGGGCAAAGCTATCGCCACGGTCAGCAAGGCTATGAGCACATGTATAACAAGGTTCACGTTGAACTGACGGCACACCTCCTCCTGATCGTTCTTGCCGATGGCAATGGCGATGAAACGATTGGAGGTGGTCACCATGATGGTGTTGATGATACTTATGAAGGTGATGATGCAGGCAATGACCGAATACAGTCCGTAGTCGCTTATACCCAATGCCTGCAGACTGAAACGCGTGTAGAGCAGTCCGCTGATGGATATAATGGCAAGTCGGATGTAAAGTATGAGCGAGTTTACCGCTATCGATTTGTTTGTATTTTCCTGCATCTTCAAGTGGTTTTTATTTTCATACTGTCGTCAGATTGCTCTTGTCCGCATCTGCATAGACGTAATGCGAATAATAGAGTAAGGCGAGGGCGTAAAACATAATGGTGTACGGATACATCTCAAAGAGAGACATAACCCAAAGACATGCCACAGCCAGAAGCAGCAGCTGCATGTTCTTTATCTTCAGATACGGCATAATGGTCTTCACCACCTTGCTGCATATCATTATATATATGCTCAGCAATATCACTCCGCCATGTATGAGGATGGAGAGAATATAGTTGTGAGGACCGATGGCGAAGGCCGACATATTGGCCTTGAACCAGTCGGCATCGGCGAATCCCCAACCCCAGATGGGCGACTCTTCTATTATCTTCAGGGCGCTTTCCCACATGTGTGTACGGTAAGTGAAGGTAAGGTCCTTCTTCAGCACATCCTCCACGATGTATACCGCAAGCCCGTTGTTCTCAAGTCCGCGTCCGTTGAACACCACAAATATCTGGAAGAGCAGAAAGACGACGAACAGTCCACATATGGCAGTCATCCGCAACTTGGACGTCGGCAGCAGACAGCAAACAAGAAAAACGAGAATCATCGATAGGGATGTCATCGAACCTACCATCGCCAACGAAGCTATAATGACAATGGCAAGGGCAATAAAGTTGATGAGCCAGATGCGTGAATAACGCAGACAAAGGACATTACTTGCCAACGCCACCATCATTCGGCATCCCATCTGATTGTAGTTATTGCCGAACAGATAGCCCGTCGCGTCCTTATAGTCGTCAACAAGCCAAAGAAGCGGATGCGTCACGAGGTGGACAAAGTTAATCCACACACAGACCGTGAAAGCTACGGTGAAGCACTTTATCACCATATCCATGCGATGACGGTAATAACGCATGATGAGCAACATGAGCCAGATGAAGACACTGTTGTAAATGGCATTGCGGATGTCGTTGACATTTACTACGGTTAGTCCGATAAGAATAAAAAGATACAGGAAATTGAGAAAGCCGTATTGCGACATTTCCTTTTCACGCGCAACTAACGCCAGCATAAACAGAAAACTGACAAGGTTAATTGCTAAAACACCATACGAAAGCGCCGGCATCTTGAGTTCTGACAGCGAAATGGTGACATTCAACACAACGAAGAATATCATCATAAACGGCAATAGCGTCATGTCATGCAGACTGACGCGAGTGGACACTTTGTCGAAATATAGTGGTATTCGCTTTAAACGGAACAGCGACATTTATGGTTCTCCTTTTAATAAATAAATGGGAAGGCGACGATGCGCCTCCCCTTATGTTTATGCTTTTGTAAAGAGCTGCTTGCGCGCAAGCCACAAGGCTGTGACGAATGTGGCAAGGAAGCACATACCAAGTATGAAGATGATGCGCTTCGGACCGGCTGGCTTCACCGGCACGGTTGCACACTGCAACGTCGTGAACGCCGGAGTCTTCTCCTGGAGCTTGGCGCGCATGGCTTCAAGCTGTGTGCGCATGGCGCTGTAGGTGTTGAACTTCAGCTGCATCTCGTTCTCCAGTTCGTCGCGCTTCGAGAGGAACGACTGCAGCATAACGTCCTGGTTGGCATCGCAGTAGGCGCTGTATATCTGTGCGCAGTATTCGTACTCCTTCTTCGACTTTACGGCGAGCTTCTCGTAGTGCTCAACGTCTACGCGCGCCTTGTTGGTGCGGTAGCGTGTGATGAAGTCCTGAAGATGCACACGCACCGAGTCTGCCATCGTAGCGCAGACAAGCGGGTCCTGTGCTTCTACCTTTATGGTTATCACCTCCGTTTTCTTGTCTACATCGCAACTGATATTACTTTTTATTTCATCAAGCAATTTTGAGTCTCTCTCCGACATACGGAACGGATCCATCTGCGCACCGCTGCGCAAGCCTTTCGTGTTTTCCTTCTTCTTGAAGCAAGAAGTAACCTTGCGCATCACATACTTGAACGGAGCCGTTATCGGGTTCTTCTCCTGATGCTTGCGCATATATGTGTAGTAGTCGGTGCTCAGGCTCTTGTCCATCGTTGTCACCTTGATGCCAAGCAGACCGATAATAAACTCGTTCGACTCGACCAACTCAGGATAGAGCAATGGATAGATGGCGTCCTGCGAAGAACCGCCGAGGTTTACGCCGAACTGGGAAGCAAGCGACGAGAGTCCGCCGGCTATATTCTCGCTCGTTGCCTCCGGCGCCAGCGTCACGTTACAACGGTAGTAGCGTGGTTGTGGAAAGATATATAGGCACGACAGCACAAACACTATCGGCAGAACGATGAAGAAAACCTTCTTCTTCGACTTAAGCAACTTGAACACCTCTACGAGGTCAATCACGTCTTTCTTTTGTTCGCTCATTGTTATATGTTATTCTATACAATCTGTTTGTATAATTCTCTGTACAATCTGTTTATTTACGTTCTGAGAATCCGCGATGGGATTCTCAGAACTGATATCTTTCTCAGACCTTACTTCGTAATGATGTTACTGATTGTAGCGATCATCGCAGCGATTGACGACATGCTCGATCCCATACTCATCATCTCGGCAGCTGACATCTTGCGCTTCAGCTTAGCAGGCACCACAATCTCGCAGCCCGGCTGCACCTTCGCTCCGTGACTCAGCTTCGACACCTTGCCGTTCATATATATAATGTATGCACGGCCCTTAACGGCGTCTGAAGCGTAGCCGCCTGCCTGGTCGATGTAGTAGCCAGCACGCTTTCCGCGCTCGTAAGCCACGGTATTGGCGTACATCACAGCTCCGTTCACCTTCACCGTTCCGTTATACTGCGGCACAATAAGGCGGTCGCCGTCGCGCAATACGAGGTCGGCGTCAGAGCCCGGATTCTTCATAGCCTCAGCAAGGTCGATACCTACGGGATACTCGTCGGGCACCTGGAACTTCTCGATGTTGGCCTTTGTAGCGTCCTGGGCTGTAGACTGCAGAGCTGCGGCGTTGTTTGCACTTGCCGAGAGCTGCAAAAGGTTCTTCTTCTGTTCCTCCTGCTGCATCTTCAGTACGGCCTCCATACGTGCCTTTTCTGTTTCGTTAGCCTTGCGCATGAGTCGCGCACCCTTGATATAAGCGAGTCCGTTCGAGCCGCCCGACTTCTTGAAGAGGTCGCTCAAGCGTGTGTTGTTGCGCTCCAGAGCGTAGGTTCCGGCGAAGAGCACCTCGCCTTCTACCGACACGTTCTGCTGCTCGGTGTAGCCCGGCGAGCGCATTACGTACACTTCGTCGAAGGGCATGAGCGTCAGCGTGCGGTCGCCGTCAACAGCAAAGTTGTCTTTCAGCGCCACGTTGAATGTCTTTGCGATGACGCTGTCTGGACGCAACGCCTTCGGGTCGCTCACACGTCGGCTAATGCTCACGTTCATGAGCGACGCCTTGTCGGTGAGACCGCCAGCCTGTATGATGAAGTCCTCAACAGTCTCGTTGTCGGCGTACTTATATACACCGGGATACTGCACCTCGCCACGTATCGTGAGCGTTCGGTCGGACATCTTCTCTGTCTTGGTAGCCACAAAGAGCACGTCGTTCTCCTTCAATGGGATGTCGGCTACACGACCGCTCATAATGCCCTCGATGTCTACGCTGACCACCTCAAGAGTGCGGTCTGCCTTCATGCGGTGCATCACGGCACGCGAAGTGATAGCATCTTCTGTAACACCGTCGGCGTGCTCGATGAGCGAACGTACGCTGTTCACCTGCTCGCCGAGGTTATACATACCCGGACGGAACACAGCTCCCTTCACCTCAACGGTGTTGGCGTAGCGTGCCATGATTGAGTCAACAGACACAGAGTCGCCGTCGGCTACATGGAAGCTCGCAAAGTCGAACTCCTCCACGTTATATGCCGAGTATTCCTTTCCGTTCTTACGGTTCACACGCACGGCCTTCTTGTAAGCGTCGCCAGTGAAACCGCCCGTGTATTTCAGCAACGAAGCGATCGACTCGTTGGGTTTCATCTCGTAGAACATAGGACGCTTCACCTTACCCGTCACGTTCACAAGACAGTCGTACGGACCTACAACAACCACGTCGTTGTCGGCGAGACGCACATTGCCCGTGAGCTTTCCGTTGAGGATATAGTCGTAGATGTCGACGGTTGTTATAAGACGGTTGTTGCGATATACCTTGATATTACGGAGCGTACCGATGTCGTTTGTGCCGCCAGCCATATAGAGGGCGTGGAAGACAGTAGCGAAAGCCGAGAGTGTGTAGGTACCAGGTGTCTTCACCTCGCCCATCACGTTAACAATGATAGTGCGTGTCTGACCTACCGACAGCTTTACCTTCGAACTGCTATAGCGTGCGCCAAGCGTAGAGCGAAGGCGTCTGTTAGCCTGATCAACTGTAAGTCCGCCAACATGTACGGGTCCGAAACCTTCGATGGTTATCTCGCCCTCAGGCGACACGGTGCACTGCTCCGACTTCTGCGAAGCGCCGTAGATATCAACGAAGACAGCATCGCCCGGACCGAGAACGTAGCTCTGCGGTGTAGCGATGTTCATGTTCGGCTCGAACGAGAGTTCCTGGTTGTTGAAGATGTCGCGTCCGAACACTTTCTTCTTCAGAGCGTCGCGCTCAGCAAGCAGCTGCTCAAGCATCTGCGCTGTATCGGGCACAAGCTCGAACATCTCGCGCTGATAGTCCATAAACTCCTCATCGGTCTCGTCGTAGGTGTTCTTGTACTTGCGGTCGCGTTCTGCCTTCAGGCGCATGCTCGAATACTGCGAAGCCTTCTGCGTAGCCTCCTTGCCATAGTCGTCACGCTTTGTCAGTTCGCGCGGATTGCCGTTGTTGGTACGCAGACGCGACTCGTCCTTGCCCGTCGTGTTGTCCGACACATTACCCAATCCGCCCTGCTTCATCTGGCGTTCGTACTTGTTGCGCACGCGGCGAATCTGCGAGATGTCCACACCACGCTGCATAAGCTTGGTCACAATCTCCGACTGCGACTTACCTGAGTTGTGTTCCTTCACGATGTACTGCATCACCTGCTGGTCGGTCATCGACGACTGTGCCATGGCAGCCAACGGCAGGAACATGAACAGAAACAGATAAATAACGTATTTCTTCATTGTCAATATTGTTTTCTTTAAATAACTCTTTTTTCGTTGTTTTATTGTATTACAGCTTGCCAAGTGTCTTCTGATACACATCTTTAAGCACAAGTCCGGCTATCGTGAAGCCGAATATTGCCGTGATGTGCGCCATCGAACCATTTGTCTGCGCCTTCTGTATCAGGCAGGGGTCGTTACCTGTGTCGCTACCACGATTGTCAAGCAGTTCCTCGCTGTATACGCACTGGAACTTGTGCGCCGGTTTCAAACCTGCGCGCTTCATGCGCTTGCGCAGCGCCGATCCGAGCGGACAGCCGCGCACCTTCCAGAACTCAGTCACGCGTATTTGCGTAGAATCCATCTTCAACGCAGCGCCCATTGACGAGAAGAACACGGCATTGGTCTCGCAGGCACGCATTATGAGCGACACCTTGTCCTTCAGCGAGTCGATAGCATCGATGATATAGTCGTACTCTTCGAGATGGAACTCGGCTGCAGTCTCGTCGGTGTACATCTTCTGCAGAGCCGTGACCTCACAGTCGGGGTTTATCTCGAGCAGACGTTCGCGCAGCGCCTCCACCTTCACGCGTCCTATTGTGGCAGACGTAGCCATCAGCTGGCGGTTTACGTTCGAGGCGCACACGCAGTCGCAGTCGACTATCGTGATATGGCGTATGCCCGAGCGCACAAGACACTCGACACACCAGCTGCCTACGCCGCCCACACCGAAGACGATGACACGCTTCGACGCCAACGCCTCCATCACGTCTTCGCCCATGAGCAGTTCGGCGCGCTTGAATATTTCTTTCTCTTTAGTCATTGTAATACAAATAGATTCCTTGTACGTTCAAACCGACAGGCTTTTTTGTACGTTCAGACAAATCAGTTCTTCGTAACCTCTACAATCTTTGTGGGCTGCTGCTCCTTGTTACGACGGTTCACGACGGTGACAACGGCCTGTGCGAGGTTGATGAACGCCAGACCTGTTATGCTGTTGCTGTCAAGAGCGGCAGGTGTACCAGCGTCGCCATTCTCGCAGATGCCCTGCACGAGCGGTATCTGCGCGAGCAGAGGCAAGCCTTTCTCCTGCGCAAGCTGCTTGCAGCCTTCCTTGCCGAAGATGTAATACTTGTTCTCGGGCAGTTCGGCTGGTGTGAACCACGCCATGTTCTCCACGAGTCCGAGGATAGGCACGTTCACCTTGTCGTTCTCGTACATGTCGATGCCCTTGAGAGCGTCAGCGAGCGCCACCTTCTGCGGTGTGCTCACGATGACGGCGCCTGTGATTGCGAGAGTCTGGAGCAGTGTGAGGTGTATGTCGCTTGTTCCGGGAGGTGTGTCGAGCACGAAGTAGTCGAGCTCGCCCCAGTCGGCGTCGGCGATGAGCTGCTTAAGAGCGTTCGACGCCATGCCGCCGCGCCACAGAGTTGCGGTGTCGGGGTTTACGAAAAAGCCGATAGAGAGCAGCTTGATGCCATACTTCTCGATTGGCTCGATGAGGTCGCGACCGTCTTTCTTCACAGCGTATGGACGTGCGTCTTCTACTTGGAACATCTTCGGAACCGACGGACCGAAGATATCGCAGTCGAGCAGACCTACCTTGTAGCCAAGACGTGCCAAAGCGATGGCGAGGTTGGCTGCGACGGTGCTCTTGCCAACGCCGCCCTTGCCAGAGCTGACGGCGATGACGTTCTTCACCTGCGGCAGCAGCTTGCCCACTTCCGGGCGCGGCTTCGAGAGGAATTCGGTCTCGATTGTCACCTCCACGTCTTTCGACACGTGATAGTGGATGGCAGCCTCAGCCGCCTTGATAGTCGACTTCATGAACGGGTCGGTATCGCGTGGGAAGACGAGTGTGAACTTCACTTTCATGCCGTTGATGCGCACATCGTCGGCAAGCATATTGCTTTCTATGAGGTTTTTCTTTGTACCTGCGTATATTACTGTTGCGAGTGCGTCAGTAATGAGTTTCGGATATAGGGTCATTTTGAGTTTTGAATTGTGAGTTTTGAGTTTTGAATTGTTGCGACATGCGTCGCAATTTTGAGTTTTGAGTTTTGAATTGTGAGTTTTGAGTTTTGAATTTTAAACAGAATAATTCAAAATTGAAAAACTCTTAATCGGCGTAGCCGACAATTCAAAATTCAAAACTCAAAATTCAAAACTTACAACGCAGTTGTTTTAGAGCTACGCTTGTCGCGGTGATACGAGCGATACTCGTCGAGCGGAATCTCCACCTCCGGCTCAAAGAGCTCGCCTTCGTGCGGCAATGCGAACTTCATGTACTTGATGTTCAGTCCGCGTTCTATCCACATGCTCTCGTAGTAGGTCTGTATGCCGAGAATCTCGTTGGTCTGTGCGTCGAGTCCTTCGGTATGATAGAGGTCTTCCGTGCGGAAAAGCAGCGGCAGGTTATTGCGCTGCTGCATGTATGTGGTGTATGTGAAGAGGAAGTTGGAGTCGGTCTTCAGATGAATCGTGCCGCCGTCCTGCAGGAAGCGGCGGTAGCGCTCCATGAAGTAGGTAGAGGTGAGACGCTTGCGCGGGTTCTTCATCTGCGGATCGCTGAACGTGAGCCATATCTCCTGCACCTCTCCTTCAGCGAAGAAGCGGTCTATAATCTCTATGTTCGTGCGCAGAAACGCCACGTTCTTAAGTCCTTCGCCGAGCGCCTGCGTAGCGCCGGTCCACATGCGTGCGCCCTTAATGTCTACGCCAATGAAGTTGACGTCGGGGAACATCTTCGCCAGCCCCACTGTGTACTCGCCTTTGCCGCAGCCCAGTTCGAGCACAATCGGGTTGTCGTTCTTGAAATACATCTCGCGCCAATGTCCCTTCATGTCGAACGGCACATTATCGGCTACCGAGAACGGATACTGAAACACGTTCTCGTATCGCTCCATATCGGCGAACTTCGCCAGTTTTCCTTTGCCCATTATAGTCTTTTAATTCACTTCGGAAAGAAGTATTTTTAAAAATTCGTCAATATAAGTTATCAACACTTCAAAAGTGCAAAGTTACGAAATAAAGGACGATTAGGCAAATTCGCAGGGTTAAAAATAGGTATTGCACACATATATGTATACAAATAAGGTGCAACGGCATAAACCGCTGCACCTCTTTTGATTGTTAACTTTAAACATCTTGCCCCACATATATGAGGCAGACTAGCTGTTATTCGATTACTACAGTTGTCCAACCGTGCTTGTCCTCCTCTGTGCCATACTGGATGCCACGCAGGTGGTTGTAGAGCTTGGTTGAAACGGGACCCGGCTTGCCGTCCTCGCTGAACGTGAAGCGCTGACCTGTGTCGAGATCGTCGATGTAAGAGATCGGGCTGATTACGGCTGCTGTGCCGCAAGCGCCTGCCTCCTCGAATGTAGCGAGCTCTTCCTCAGGAATCTGGCGACGCTCCACTTTCAGACCGAAGTCCTCAGCGAGCTGCATAAGACTCTTGTTCGTGATAGACGGAAGGATTGAGGTCGACTTCGGTGTTACGTATGTGTTGTTCTTGATACCGAAGAAGTTGGCAGCACCGCACTCGTCCATGTACTTCTTCTCCTTTGCGTCGAGATAGAACTCGCAAGCGTAGCCCTTCTCATGAGCGAGATGGTTGGCTCTGAGCGATGCAGCATAGTTGCCGCCCACCTTGTAGATACCGGTTCCGAGCGGAGCCGAACGGTCGTAGTCGCGTATGATGACGTACGGGTTTGTAGAGAAACCACCCTTGAAGTAAGGTCCTACCGGTGTGACGAAGATGATGAACATGTACTCTTCTGCCGGACGAACGCCAACCTGTGCCGATGTACCGATGAGGAGCGGACGGATGTAGAGTGTTGCGCCGCTCTCGTATGTCGGGATGTACTCCTGATTGAGGCGCACTACCTTCTTCACCATCTCCTCGAATAATTCTGTAGGCAGCTCTGGCATCATGATGCCGCGGCATGTAGACTGCAGACGTGCTGCGTTCTCGTCCATACGGAACACGCGCACCTTGCCGTCGGGGCAACGATATGCCTTCAGTCCCTCAAAGGCTTCCTGTCCGTAATGCAGACAGGTGGCTGCCATGTGAAGCTTAATGTACTCGTCGGAGCAGACTTCTATCTCGCCCCACTTGCCATTGCGGTAGCAACAGCGCACGTTATAGTCGGTAGGCATATAGCCGAACGACAACTCAGACCATGCTATATCTTTCATAAAACTTTAGGTTTTAATACGTTTCTTTTTCATAGCGGGGATATGCTCCCCTAACCGCAGGCAAAAGTAATAATAATAAAACAAACCTGCAACTATTTGCCGCAGATTAGAGATTATTAGCACAAAAAAGACGGTTGCGGACTGCGTTGTCAATTTTCTGCGCCGAGAATCTTGCGTATGTCCTCGTCGGTCTTCGTGAGTTTGTCCTTGCATTGCTTTATCAGCTTCTGCGCGGTCTTGAGTTGTTCACTGAGCGAGTCGATGTCGAGCTCGCCGTTCTCCATCTTTGCGGCTATGTCTTCCAACTGGCGCATCGCCGCTTCATATTTCTGTTCTTTGGGCATTTGGGTTGTTGTTTTTATTAGTGTGTGCAGTTAGGGGTGCAGTGCCATCTTCAAGGGGGTGCAGCTGTCTCAGCTGCACCAACCAAGCCTACAAAGCTATCTTCAAGGGGGTGCAGTTGTCTCCCAGGGGGTGCAGTTTCTCAACTGCACCAACCAAACAAAAGACTAATTGATCGGTACACTTGAGACAAGTGCACCCCCTATATTGCTGCCTCCTACTACTCTACTCTTGACTTGAACTTTCCTTTCTCCACATGCGTCTCCACCAGTGCACCCTTCGGTAGTTGTGCGGCGTCGCGCACGGCTTTGCCGTTGTAGGTCGTGATGCTGTAGCCGCGGCGCAGCAGGCGTTCGGGGTTTTCTGCCTCAACGCGCTGCGCAAGCAGTTCAAGACGGTGATGCTCAGTGTCGAGTCGGCGCTTCGCCGATGTCTCTATGGTATGTTGCAGGGTGTCGAGTCGCGTTTCCGCCGTAGCGAGGCGGCGACTCACGGCTGTGGCTATGCGCTGCATGAGGCGGTCGGCTCTGCCCCACTCCTTCGTCTTCACGAGCGAGAAGAGCATCGGTATGCGCTCTGCCATCGACGCCAGACGCACACGCTCCACATCCATGCGGCGCTTCACGCGGTCGGCTATGCGGTCGGCTGCCTGGTCGATGAGCTGCGCCGTACGCTGCAGATTGTCGATGAGATATTGGGCTGCGGCGGTGGGCGTCTTCATGCGTGCGAACGCCACCATGTCGAGCACACACTCGTCACGCTCATGACCGATACCGGTAATGATGGGCAGCGGGAAGTTGGCTACATTCTCTGCCAGGGCGAGTGTGTCGAAGCCCGACATATCGCTCGTGGCACCTCCACCGCGTATTATCACCACGGCGTCGAAGTCGTCCACGCGCTCGTATATGCGTCCGAGGGCGGCAATCACGCTCTGCTCCACGGCTTCGCCCTGCATGACGGCGCCGAACAGCTCCACCTTATATATATATCCTGCCTGATTGTCGTGCAACTGGCGGCAGAAGTCGCCGTAGCCGGCTGCTCCTTCGCTCGATATGACGGCTATGCGCTGTGCGAACATCGGCAACTGCAGCTCTTTCTGCAGGTCGAACACGCCTTCTGCCTTCAGCTGTCGCACTATCTCCTGTCGGCGCCGTGCCAGGTCGCCCATGGTGTACTCGGGGTTGATGTCGCTCACTATCCACGAGAAGCCGTAGGCGGCATGAAACTGCGCACGCACGCGCAGCAGCACCTTCATTCCGGCGTGCAGCCGCTGACCAGTGATGCGCTCGAACTTGGGGCGCAGCAGCGACCATCGCGACGCCCAGCACTTGGCTGAGGCGCGTGCCGTGGGCGTGTTGGAGAATTCGTCCTTCTCCACCAGCTCCATGTAGCAATGTCCGCGCACCTCGCGCGCCTCCGACAGCTCTGCCTCCACCCAGTACTCGTCGGGCAGACTGATGTCTACGACGGCTGCAACGAGCGAGTTTAGCTCGAGGAGCGAGAGGGGCTTGTCGAACGTGTCTTTGTTCATTGTTATATATAAATACTTGTTATGGTTTCGGCTTGTGGGTCGGAGCCTATCAACGTAAGAAGCCCTGCTTCTTGAGCACCTCCAGCAGTCCTGCAGACATAGCCTCGTTGTCCTTGCGTGTGTAGCGGCAGTCGGTGTACACCTGCGCAAGGGTCTGCTTGCCGTTCAAGCGAACGAACTCGCGATTCTCCTCCAGCGCTTCCTTCTCGGCATAGAAGCGGTCGATGCGCTCAGGGGTATAGTCGGTGTAGGTCTCCTCGTGCATGATGGCGTCGAGCGGCAGACGGTCGGTGAGCGCGGGCTGCTCGTCTGGCCAACCGAGCGTGATGGTAGCCACGGGCACCACAAGTTCGGGCAGCTGCAGCACGTCGATTATCATCTGCGGCATGTAGACCGTAGTGCCGAGGAAGCAGCATCCGAGACCCTCCTCTTCAGCAAGGTTGCAGAAGGTCTGGCAGAAGAGCAACGCGTCGGTGGCTGCGTTCTGAAAGGAGAGCATGTTGTCGTAGCCGGGGTCGGCGTTGCGGTTCTTTGCCCAAAGCGTAGTGCGGCGGTAGTCGGCGCAGAACGTGAGCACTACGGGCGCTCCCTCCACCATCGGCTGGTTGAAGTGTGCCGGCGCGAGGCGGCGCTTCTGTTCCTCAGAACGTGTCACTACTACGCTGTAAAGCTGCAGGTTGCCCATTGTCTGCGTGCGTTCCGCCTCGCTGAGCAGGCGGCGCAGCAACTTCTCGCTTACCGGAGCATCGGTATACTTGCGGATGCTGCGGCGTGTATTGATTGTCTTCATATTTCGGTTGTTATCGTTGTTTATGTTACTTTATTATTACCCAATGACCATTTTTGCGTCCACCCTCACGATTAAGTATTTTATGGTCTACTCGCAATCTCTTTATTTCGCGAGATATCGTACTTTCAGACAACGCCGTCTTTCTTGCCATTTCAGATATTGTTATCTTGTCATTTTCTGATATGAAAGAAATCAGAACTCGCTGAATATCAGTAAATTCTTTCTTATCACCTTTCTTGTCATCTTTCTTGTCATCTTTCTTGTCATCTTTTATTACAGGAACGCCAAGACAATGCTGATTGCAAGGAATATCTATCAAAAAGAAGGTTCGCTCTTCATCTGTTTCAATCGTTGCTCGCGGCGATCCGTTCTCCTGCAGTTTCTGCTGAATAGTGGGTATTCCAGTAGCTCTTCCTTCTGTCAAATTAAGTTCTTTCAAGAATTCTCCTAAACGTCTATTGTTATAACGGCGAGAACGCAGCATACGGGCTTCGCGTATAGCTTCAGACGATATGGTATGATTCGGACCACCAAAATTGAGAATACTGATTTTGTCTGGTTCTACAGTAATCTCAACAGGTTCACGCTCCAAGTAGTCACGGTGATAGAGACTATTAACTACTGCCTCCTCCAAAGCCTGATAAGGATAATTGTATACGACAACAGAACGTTCTGTATCCTCTGGCTTGTGTATTATCTTTTGTATGATGTTCGTCTTGAGATAGTTCAGTGTGTCCCGAATCATCTTAGGCACACAACCTCTGATTGGTGCAATCTCTATCATATTATCAGGGTCTTGCAATCTGCCTTTGGGAAATATTACAATCTCCACCTGTGTCATCTTGAAAAACCTCTCAGGATGGTCGCAAAACATCATGGCAGCCACATTCTTCACCTTGAAGCCCTCAGGTGTCACCTCCAACAGATCCATCTGGTCGAGAACATTTTTTAGGTTATTGCCAGATAGGTCTTGATCTGACAAGTCGCTACCTACCTCAACAAGAAAATCCCTCAGCAATGCCGTTGAGATATCCTTTAAAGTGATTGTATCACTACCACGATCATCAAACGGAGTACGATTTGCCAGATTTATCAACTCGCGCTCGTATTCGTCTTTAGGCACAATACTGCTACTATTATAGCGAATGTAATAGTTGAAGTCCTTTTGCTTGGAAGTGATACGTTCTGGCACCTTATAAGGGCGGCGTTCTCCTGCTGCCACTTTTATTATTAGAACAATCTTACCATCAACCTCCTCTATAAAAAGACGAGGCTGATAATAAGGACGGATAAGATTATTGTATCCAACCATATCTTTCTCTATCTGTTCTATTTTTTCCGGCTCAACTCCCAATACCGGACGCACAGCACACCCGTGTTCCTCTTTCACTCCCACAATAATATAGCCACCACCGGTGTCTTCAAAATCATTTGCAAACGCACAAACGCTTCTGTATATAGCATCTGGGTTCCAACCCTCCTTAAATTCAAGCTGATTACTTTCGACAGCACTTCCACTAAGAAGGCTCTCTATATTTATCGGTAACGCCATAAATGTATAAAATGTAGGTTCGAAAAATATATGCTAAACACTAACTGCTTACATACTGCGACAGCGATTATCGCTGAAGACAAAGTTACGGATTTTTTCCGTATTGCGAACGACTTATGCAAAGTTTTTTGCATATATTGCAATCGCATAAAAATATTCGCCTCAATATGTAATAAACACCGAAGGCTTGCGTTTACTAAATATAAAACATCTCTAAAACGTATAAAATAGCTCTGCCTATGAAGTATTTTACTAAAGAAGAACTACAGCCTTCGGAAAAGACGCTGAGCTTTATCCGACAGATAGCCTACTCCTACAGATTGGCGCAGGCTAACAACCGCAATAAACCTTATTGCGTTAGCTAACACAACACCTCCAACAACACTCTAAAAAAAGAAAACAACGTAAACAAAGAAAGTAAATAAAATAAACAGGAATGGAAACTCTCATATCACCTTCGCTTCTCTCAGCGAACTTCATCGACTTGCGTTCGGACATCGACATGATAAACCGCAGCGAGGCCGACTGGTTGCACCTCGACATCATGGACGGCGTGTTCGTGCCTAACATCTCGTTCGGATTCCCCGTCATACAGGCTGTTGCAAAGGAGTGCAAGAAGCCGCTCGACGTTCACCTGATGATTGTGCATCCGGAGAACTACATCAAGCAGGTGGCTGCTACGGGCGCCATGATGATGAACGTACACTACGAGGCGTGCACTCACCTGCACCGCACCGTTCAGGAGATTCACGCTGCGGGCATGAAGGCTGGCGTGACGCTCAACCCGCACACTCCGGTGAGCATGCTCGAGGACATCATCTGCGATGTGGATATGGTGCTGCTGATGAGCGTCAACCCGGGCTTCGGTGGACAGAAGTTCATACCCAACTCGGTAGAGAAGACAAAGCGCCTGCGCCGCCTCATCGACGAGTCGGGCAGCAAGGCTCTCATACAGATAGACGGCGGCGTAGACGACAAGTCGGCTCCGCTGCTCGTGGCTGCTGGTGCCGACGTGCTCGTGAGCGGCAGCTACGTGTTCAAGGCTGCAGACCCTATCGCTACGATACACAGTCTGAAGCATTGCCTCTAAGCACAGTTATTGCTGGCTATCCAGCACTCTATAAAGCATAAAAAGCGGAAACCTTCATCGTAAAGGTCTCCGCTTTTTCTATTTTACATTACTTTTAACGCTTGTCTTTTACATTGCCATTCACGCTTTGTCTTTTACATCATTCACGCTTTTTACGGCATCACCCTACAAAGCGTTTTCGTGGACGCCAGAGACGGCACGACCGCTCGGATCGTTCATGTTCTTCCACGCCTCGTCCCACTCCAGAGCCACTGCTGTAGAGCAAGCCACACTTGCCTCGTGAGGCACGCTGCGGGCCGCACTCTCGCTCGGGAAATGCTCTTCGAAGATGGAACGGTAGTAATACTCCTCCTTGCACAGCGGCGTGTTGATGGGGAAACGCTCTTCAGCATGCGCCATCTGCTCGTCGGTGACAGCCTCTGACGTTATCTTCTTCAAGATGTCAATCCACGAGTAGCCTACGCCGTCGCTGAACTGCTCCTTCTGTCGCCACGCCACCTCCTCAGGCAGCATGTCCTCGAACGCCTCACGCACGATGCGCTTTTCTATAGACGCCTTGGGGTCGGCTTCGCCCGACCGAGATGCTGGGAGAACGCTGCACATCTTAGCCTTGGGATTGGTGCGCATAGCCACATCAAGAAACTCCTTGTCGAGGAACGGCACACGACCTTCCACACCCCACGCCGAGAGACTCTTGTTGGCACGCAGACAGTCATACAGATGCAGCTTCGAGAGCTTGCGCACGGTCTCCTTATGAAACTCCTCTGCCGAAGGAGCCTTGTGGAAGTAGAGGTAGCCACCGAAAATCTCGTCGGCTCCCTCGCCCGAAAGCACCATCTTTATGCCCATCGACTTTATCACACGCGCCAGCAGATACATCGGCACGGAGGCACGCACGGTAGTTATATCGTAGGTCTCGATGAAGTAGATAACGTCGCGCAGGGCGTCCAGTCCTTCCTGAATGGTATAGTTGATTTCGTGATGCACCGTGCCTATGTGGTCGGCTACCAGACGCGCCTTCGCCAAGTCGGGCGCTCCCTTTAGCCCCACGGCAAACGAGTGGAGACGCGGCCACCAGGCACGGCTTCTGCTGTCGGTCTCTATACGGCGTTCGGCGTAGCTCTCGGTGATGGCGCTGATAACGCTGCTGTCGAGTCCGCCCGAGAGCAGCACTCCGTAGGGCACGTCGCTCATCATCTGGCGTTTCACGGCAGCGCAAAGACTCTTGCGTATTGCGTCGCTGCTCGCCGTGTTGTCCTTCACATTGTCGTACTCCATCCAGTCGCGCTTGTACCAACGCTTCATTCCGGGGTCCTTGCTCCAGTAGTAGTGGCCCGGCAGAAAAGGCTCATAACGCTCGCACTCACCCTCCAAGGCCTTAAGCTCGCTTGCCACAAACACCTTTCCGTCGGCGTTGTATCCGATATAAAGAGGTATGACGCCTATATGGTCGCGGGCGATGAGGAAAGCGTCCTGCTCCTCGTCATAAAGAGCAAAGGCGAAGATGCCGTTCAGATCTTCGAGAAAGTTGACGCCCTTGTCGCGATAAAGCGCCAGAATAACCTCGCAGTCGCTGCCCGTCTGGAAATCATAACGCCCCTTGTATCTTTCTCTTATCTCCTTGTGGTTGTATATCTCACCGTTCACAGCCAGCACCTGCTTGCCGTCGGGCGAAAACAGAGGCTGACCTCCACTCTCCGGGTCGACAATGCTCAGTCGCTCGTGAGCCAGTATGGCGCTTCCCGAACAATGAATGCCGCTCCAGTCAGGACCGCGGTGACGTATCTTCTTGCTCATGCCAAGTGCCTTGCTGCGCAGCTCTGGCGTCTGCTCCTTAACGTTGAATATTGCTACTATTCCGCACATAATACTCTCTATCTAATTGTAAATAAAACTACAAAAACATTCAATTCACTCAAAGCGACTGCAGGTAGCTATCCACCTTCTGCGCCGCATCGCGACCGCTTGCCATAGCTCTCACCACAAGCGAGGCTCCGTTCAAGGCGTCGCCGCAGACGAAGACGTTCTCCGGATAGTCGGGATGCTGCGGTTTGAGGAATCCCATCGCAAGGAAGCAAGCCTCGCACTTTATCACCTCTGGGTCGCCAGCCTCAACCATTGTCGGACGGCCGCCTTCAGGGTTTGGCTGCCAATCGATGGGCTGCACTCTAACGCCGCACAATCTGCCGTTCTTGCCTATAAACTCCAGCGTGTTGATGTTCCAGCGGCGCGTACATCCCTCCTCGTGGCTCGACGTGGTCTTGAGCACGCGCGGATAGTTAGGCCACGGATTCTTCGGATCGTCGAGCCCCTCTACGGGGCGTGGCATAATCTCTATCTGAGTTACGCTCTTGCATCCCTGACGATGCGCTGTGCCTATGCAGTCCGAACCGGTATCGCCACCGCCGATGACCAGAACGTCCTTGCCCTTGCAGGTGACACGCTCGTCCTTCGAGTACTCTGCTCCAGATAGGACGCGGTTCTGTTGCGAGAGCAGCTCCAAGGCGAGGTGCACACCTTTAAGTTCACGGCCGGGCACGTTCTTCAGATCGCGAGCCTCGGGCGTTCCTGTAGCAATGACATAGGCGTCAAAACCTTCGGGTAGCGAACTGGTTTCCACTACCGTATTGTATACGAACCGTATGCCTTCCTCCACGAGTATGTCGAGTCTACGGTCGATGATATGCTTCGAGAGCTTGAAGTTTGGAATGCCGTAACGCAGCAAGCCGCCAGCTGCCTCGTTCTTGTCGAACACGGTGACGGCGTAGCCCATACGGTTAAGGCGGTTGGCTGCCACAAGACCGGAAGGTCCGGCACCAACGACCGCAACACTCTTGCCGTTACGCGGGAAGATCATCGGCTTTATATAGTCCTCGTGCCATGCTGTCTCTGTAATGGCAGCCTCGTTCTCGCGGTTGGTGACCGGAGCATGATCGGTAAGATTGAGCACGCAAGCCTTTTCGCAGAGCGCAGGACAGATGCGGCCGGTAAATTCGGGGAAGTCGTTAGTGGCATTGAGCAGACGGTAAGCCAGTTCCCAGTCGCCCTTGCAGAGAGCGTCGTTCCATTCCGGATCCTTATTGCCCAACGGACAAGCCCAATGGCAGAACGGCACGCCACAGTCCATGCAGCGGCTGGCTTGAGCCATGCGGTCACGCGAGTTGAGAGTCTGCTCTACCTCGCCAAAGTCGTGTATTCTTTCGTGCAAAGGACGATACCCGGCTTCCAGCCTGGGCACTTCCATGAAAGCTTTTAGTTTTCCCATCTTTTTCTTAGTTGTTTATTAGTTGCATATTGGCGATCTTCTCTTCAAGCTGGCGCATCTTCTCCTCCTGAAGCACTCGCTTGTATTCGATTGGAGTGACAAGAATGAAGTCCTCTACGTAGCGGTTCCAGTCGTCAAGCATGCGACGTGCCAAGGCTGAGCCTGTGTAGAGATAGTGCTGTCGAATGAGTTCGTGGAGTTCCTTGCGTGCCGAGCTTTCCTCGACGAGCGAAATCTCCACCTGATCCATATTGCAGAAATAATCAAAAGTATGTTCGCGGTCCCAGACGTAAGCCAGACCTCCGCTCATACCGGCTGCGAAGTTGCGTCCTATCTGTCCGAGCACAACAACACGACCACCGGTCATATACTCGCAGCAATGGTCGCCTGCACCTTCTATTACGGCTGTGGCTCCCGAGTTGCGTACACCGAAGCGCTCGCCCACACGACCGTTCACATACAGTTCGCCATCGGTTGCGCCGTACAGTCCTGTGTTGCCGGCAATGATATTGTCCTCAGCCACGAAATCTGCACTCGAACGCGACGGAGGCAGAATACTGATGCGTCCGCCGGAGAGTCCCTTTGCGAAATAGTCGTTGGTCTCACCTTCCAGACGCACATTGAGACCGCGTACGGCGAAAGCTCCGAAACTCTGTCCTGCCGAACCCTTGAACTTTATGTTGATTGTAGAATCAGGCAGTCCTTCTTCGCCATATCGCTTGGCTATTACGCCCGAGAGCATGGTCGTGACAGCACGGTCGGTGTTCTTGATGGCGTAGTCGAGATTCACCTCCTCCTTGTTCTCGATAGCCTTCTCGCAGGCGCTGATGATGGCTTCGTCCTTTACGCCGCTCACTTTTGTGAACTCGCTACGATCCCAATACAGAGCCTTCTCCGTATCAGGACGGTGGAGCAGTCGGCTGAAGTCGATGGTTCCCAACTTTGACGCCTTGTCCTGCGGTATAACCTCTATCAAGTCGGTGCGACCGATGATGTCCTTAAGATGTCTTACGCCAATCTCAGACAGGTATTCGCGCGTCTGCTGAGCAAGGAACGTGAAGAAGTTGACCACGTATTCGGCACGCCCGCGGAACTTGGCGCGAAGGGTTTCGTCCTGCGTTGCCACACCTACCGGACATGTATTTGTATTGCACTTGCGCATCATCAGACAGCCGAGCACGATGAGCGGCAACGTACCGAATGAGAACTCGTCTGCACCAAGCATAGCCATAACGATTACGTCGCGTGCCGTCTTGAGTTGTCCGTCAGTCTGCAGGCGAACCTGGTCGCGCAGACCGTTGAGCACGAGTGTCTGCTGAGCCTCAGCAAGACCTATCTCCGGCGAGATGCCGGCAAAACGCATTGACGAAACCGGACTTGCTCCCGTTCCGCCCTCAGCGCCTGAGATGACGATGAGGTCGGCCTTCGCCTTTGCCACACCGGCTGCAATGGTGCCCACACCGCTCTCTGCCACAAGCTTAACGCTGACTGCGGCTGTCGGATTGATATTCTTAAGGTCGAAAATCAGCTGGGCAAGATCTTCGATAGAATAGATATCGTGATGCGGTGGGGGCGATATAAGCGTAATGCCTGGTATGGCGTTACGTGTCTTGGCGATAATCTTGTTCACCTTGAAGCCGGGCAACTGTCCGCCTTCACCAGGCTTTGCGCCCTGCGCCACCTTTATCTGCAACTCTTCGGCGTTGACAAGATATTCGGCTGTAACGCCGAAACGACCCGAAGCAATCTGCTTTGTCTTGCTGCTGAGCGACACGCCGTCCACCGTTGTGTGGTAGCGGGCGTTGTCCTCGCCACCCTCACCCGTATTGCTGCGTGCTCCGAGACGGTTCATCGCCAAGGCAAGAGCCTCATGAGCCTCGATGCTGAGCGCTCCGAACGACATGGCACCCGTAACGAAGTGGCGTACGATGCTCTCCACCGGCTCCACTTCGTCGAGCGGTGTAGGCGTTGCAGCCTTCTTGAAGGTGAGCAGATTGCGAAGGAAGATGGGGCGCTGACCCTTTGCGGTGTCTCCCGTAGCGGAATGGGTGTCAACGATTGCTGCCCACTCCTTAAACTGCTTATAGCTGCCCAAGCGTGTGGCAAGTTGCAGCTTCGTGATGGTTTCTGGGTTCCACGCATGTTCTATGCCGTCCTTTCTATAACTGAACAGACCGTTGTTCGGCAGGAAATACTTCTCCTCTGCCTTCACAACCGGAGACGGGAAGAAAGCTCTCTGATTAAGCTCCGTGTATTCTCTCGCGATATCCTTCAGTCCGATACCGCCGATGGTGCTAAGCTCCGTGCCGAAGTGTTTTCTGAGCAGAGCCTCTGATATGCCTATACTCTCGAATATCTTTGCGCCACGATAAGAGCGGATAGTAGAGATGCCCATCTTCGACATGATCTTCTTCAGACCCTTATCCACAGCCTTTATATAGTTTTGCTCGGCGGTATGGTATTCTTCCTGAATCTTATGCGTTGCGACCAGATGGTCTATAATGGCGAAGGTCATATACGGACAGATGGCGCTGGCTCCGTAGCCGAGCAGCAAGGCAGCGTGCATCACTTCCCTTATCTCGCCGCTCTCAACGATGATGGCGGTCTGTACGCGCTTGCCCACAGAGATAAGATAATGGTGAACGGCGCTGACAGCGAGGAGCGACGGTATGGCAGCATGCTTGCCGTCGATGTCGCGGTCGGTGAGGATGATGTAGTTGACACCCTCGTCCACGCTCTCCTCTGCCTTCTTGCACAGATTGTCGAGAGCGCTGCGCAGACTGCTTTCGCCTTTCTCCACCTCGAAGAGCATGGGCAGCTTCACGGTGTTGAATCCCTTGTAGCGGATATTGCAAAGCAGGTCGAGTTCGGTATTGGTGAGCACGGGTTGCGGCAGACGCACCATCTTGCAGTTGCTCTCGTCGGGAGTAAGGATTCCGCTGCCCACACGTCCTATATATTCGGTAAGCGACATCACCAGTTCCTCACGTATAGGGTCGATGGCAGGATTGGTGACCTGCGCAAACTGCTGACGGAAATAGTTGAACAACAGCTGCGGGCGCTCGCTCAGTACGGCGAGCGGCGTGTCGTTGCCCATGGCAGCCACCGGCTCCTGTCCATTTGTACACATAGGTATGATGGTGCGTTCGATGTCTTCTTCTCCGAAGCCGAAAGCGCGCAGCTTCGTATCGTAGTCGGCTACGGAGTTGGCTACCTTGCGACCGCTCTTGAGGTTCTCAAGCTGAATGCGTCCTGTAGAAAGCCACTGGCGGTAAGGATGCTCGTGAGCCAGCTTGTCCTTTATCTCGCCGTCGTAATATATCCTGCCTTCCTCGGTGTCGATAAGCAGAATCTTGCCTGGCTCGAGACGTCCCTTGCTGACCACATCCGACGGCTCGAAGTCCATCACGCCGACCTCGCTTGCCACCACCATCATGCCGCTCTTGGTTATCGTGTAGCGCGACGGGCGCAGACCGTTGCGGTCGAGCATACCGCCTGCGTACCTGCCGTCAGAGAACATAAGCGCTGCCGGTCCGTCCCATGGTTCCATCAGGATGGAGTAATACTCGTAGAAAGCCTTGAGGTCTTCCGATATAGGATTCTTGTCGTTGAACGATTCGGGCACAAGGATAGCCATGGCTTGAGGCAGACTCATGCCGCTCATTATAAGGAACTCGAACACGTTGTCGAGCGAGGCGGAGTCGCTCATGTCTTCCTCTACGATGGGCAGGATGTCCTTGATGTCGCCCAAAGCGCCCGAACTGAGCACGCTCTCTCGTGCCTTCATCCACGCACGGTTGCCGCGTACGGTGTTTATCTCGCCGTTGTGGCAGAGCAAGCGGAAGGGCTGAGCCAGTTTCCATTTCGGGAAGGTATTGGTTGAGAAGCGGCTATGCACAAGAGCCAGTCCTGAGGTGAAGTAAGGATTGGTCAGGTCCTGGTAGAAGCGGCGCAATTGCCCGCTGGTGAGCATACCCTTGTAAACGATGTTCTTTGAAGATAAAGAGCAGATATAGAAAGAATCGATACCAAGCGGCAGGATTCTGCGCTCGATGCGCTTTCTTACTTTATAGAGTTTGGTTTCGAGCGAAACGGCATCGGTGCCTTCCGAAGAAGTGGAGAGCGAGGGCGTAGGCGCCACGAACATCTGGCGTATCGCTGGCATCACTTCGCGTGCTGCCACACCCGGCACGTCTTCGTTGACGGGCACGTTTCGCAGGTGTGTCAGTTCGAGGCCTTCGCGTTCTATCTCCTCGATCATGATGTTCAGAATCCGGTTCTGCAGCTTCTCGTCTCGCGGAAGAAACACCAAACCTGTTCCGTAACGTCCCTTTTCGGGTACGGGAATGCCTTGCAGCAGAATAAACTCGTGTGGAATCTGAACCATTATGCCAGCACCATCACCTGTCTTGTCACGAGTCTCGGCTCCACGGTGCTGCATGTTCTCCAGCACACGCAGAGCGTTATCCACCAGCTCATGACTCTTGCCTCCATGTATGTTCACCACCATGCCTACGCCGCACGCATCGTGCTCGTAGGCTGAGGTATACAATCCTTGTTTTGCGTCCATAATATTATTTTGGTTGATACCTTAAAACATCTTCTTACTCGAATGAACTTATAAAATGTGTTTTCGGCTACAAAAGTAAGACTATCAATCAAAACACGCAAATATCAAGACAGATTTTTACATCGAAAGCTAATATTTTGTTACAAATTCAACAAAATACGTAACATTTTTATGCTATATGCAATAAATACGAGCAAAATACGAAGACGGTATAAGCTCATGGCTATTTGCCTATCGTGTATCTAACGCCCAGATTAAGATTGAAGTTGAGGGGCTTCTCCTTGTATATCGTGCTGAGCGGAGAGCGGTCGTCGAAGTAGTAGCTCACGCCCGGCTCGACGTAGACGCCCACATTGCAGAGCACGTCGAACTGTGCTCCGAGGGCTGCGTTGACGGAGAGCTGCCAAGGCTTCTCAGCCACGTCATCCGCCTCGTGCTTCTTCTTCTCGCCGCTTATCACGTACTCGTGTGTTGCCTTGCCCGACACGCACTTCTCCGTTAGCAGTCCGGCTGAGGCGTATACGCTCAGTCGGCGATAGCCGAAGGCGCGATACTTCACGTTGAGCGGAACGCCGATGTAGTCGAGTTTCTGACTGCTCGACGAGTAGTTGTCCTTCGTGCCGTCCTTCATGTCAGAGGAGAGTCGCGTGTAGCTCACGCCGCTTTCCACGCTGAGTCGGTCTGTAAGGCGATAAGCCACGTTGATCCCTACGCGCACCGGCAGCCGGTGCTTGTACTCGGTCTTAACGCTCTTGCCTTGGTTGAAGATGCCGATGCCGAGCTGCGGATTGTCTGCCCACATCACGTCGTCTGGACCTACCGCTTCGACGTACGTAGCGGTAGAATTGGTGACTGACGATGCGCCCATGCCGGTCGTGGCGCTGGTGGATAGCGTCCAGCGAGCCGCCGCGCCTTCATGCCTGCCCCGACTGTTTTCGACTGGCGTGTATGCAAGCTGAGGGGTTGAGGGGTTGTGGGGTTGTGATGTTGAGGGGTTGAGATGTTGTGATGTTGAGGGGTTGAGGTGTTGTGATGTTGAGGGGTTGAGGTGTTGTGATGTTGAGGGGTTGAGATGTTGAGATGTTGATGGGTTGGGGTGTTGTGATGTTGAGGTGTTGAGATGTTGAGATGTTGAGATTTGTGCAGATTCGTCGTTCTGCGTCGGCAGCACGGCTGCGTCGGCAGCGGGCGTTACGCCATTCTTAGCTACACGCACGCCGGCGAGGTTCGTTGCAACAATTGATGCGGTTGCAGGCTTAGATGCAACGTACCGGCTATTGCCGGATGCGACCGTGCCTCCTACGGCAATCATTCCGTTGCCGCCAGCCTGTTTCACGCCATTGGCAGTCTCCTTTCCGCCGTCGCCGAAATACTGGTATCCCGCAATAAGGGCAAGACACGCTGCGGCTGCACACGCCGTGCGGCGCAGAGCGGGCTGCAGGACGAAAGGCGTCAGGCGCTTCTCCGTCCGGTCACGCTCCGTCTGAGCCATACGCTGGTGTATGGCTTCCCAGAGTCCGTCGGGAGCATCGGTCTCGAAGTTGCCGAGGCGGTCGTGTATGTCTTCTTTCCAATTTCGCTTCATAGTAGAAAGGAATTACTGGTTCTGTATTGTTTTATCTTTCTTGCGAGCATCGCCTTCGCCTTGTGCAGCTGCGATGCCGACGTGCTCTCCTTTATGCCGAGCAGCGAGGCTATCTCCTTATGGCTCTTGTCGTCGACGACGTAGAGGTTGAACACCGTGCGGTAGCCGTCGGGCAGTTCGCGCACGAAGCGGTGGAGCACATCGGTGGGTATGCCTTCGGTCTGCAGGTCGGTGTCGGGCACGTCGTGCGGCAGGTCGGCTATGTCTACGAAGTCGAGCTGGCTACGGGCGCGCAGAAACTTCAGCGTCTCGTTGAGCGTGATTTTCGCCATCCAGCCCCTCAGCGATCCCTTGCCGCGATACTCGAAGGAGTCTATCGAGGAGAATATCCTTAGGAACGACTCCTGCAGAACGTCTTTTATGTCCTCATCATCGGTGAGATAGCGCGAGCACAAGGCAGACAGATAGCGCACGTGGAGCCGGTAGAGCGGCTCCGCGGCAGACGTGTCGCCCTGCTGCATGCGTTGCAGCAGGCGCTCCTCGCTATCAGACTTGTGAAATGAGAATCGGAACATTCTGAGGGTTTATGTGGTGAAAGGTTAATCGACGAAACGCGACTTCGCTATGTCGCCTGTGTACATCACGCTCTTGTCGCTGTGCATCTTCAGCGGGAACTCCATCGACTTCTTGCCGCTGAACGACTTCCAGTTTAGCTTTATCTTCACTTCCTCTGGATGGTCGGGCCACATGCTGTTGAGGTCGAAGGCGATGAGCGCGTCGCCCAGCACGCCGCTGATGTCGCCCTGAGCGTTGTGGCGCAGGTCGAACTCGTACACATTATCCTTGTTGACGCCGCCCACGAGGTTGATGATGTGCTTGCCGCCGCCCCAGATGGTGCGCAGGCGCAATGTGAGGTAGCCGTCTTCAGCCACCGTCACCCAGTCGCGCACAATCTCTACGCCGTCGTTGCCGTAGAGCTTCTCGTCGTCGCTGCCCTTCGACACGACGGGCTGCTTGGTGCGTATGCTGTCAATCCAGTTGACGCGCACGTTGCGCACGTTGCCTGTGGCGCCCTCCTCGTACTCGTAGCTCACGAGCGCACGCACCTTCTTATCGCCGAAGGGCGAAGCCTTCATGTTGGTAGGAAAGAGCACGGTCTGGTCGTCGAGCTGCATGCGGAACGACTCGGAGGTGACGGGATATACGGTGACGAGCGCCGTAGGACGCTGCACATTATAGTTGTCCGAATCCATATCGCAGGAAATCAGACCGAACACCGAGGCTAAGAAGCCCAAAACTAAAACAGAGAGTTTTCTTGTTTTCATATCACTTTTCTTTTTTTGGTTTTCTATCTTTATGCTTATAGTTTCAGCCGATTTAAGAATCGGTTTCAACCCATTAAATCGCAATAGATAGGAAACCTTGCCTGAGAAACTGAAAAAAAACACATTTACCGCAAACTGGTAACACCATTACCGCAAACCGGTAACATCGTTACCGCATAGCAAAAACACGGTTACCGGTGCGTGGTAACATCGGCAAATTGAACAGCTAACAATGCAAATCGTAGGAGGCTACGGCATTCTTGCCGTAGCCTCCTACGATAAGTAAAAGCTACACCTCACCTTACATCAGCTGCAGCGAGATGCCGTTGCTCTTCGCCATGCGTCGCATGTTGAGCAGGGCGTAGCGCATGCGTCCGAGTGCGGTGTTGATGCTCACGCTCGTGGTGTCGGCAATCTCCTTGAACGAGAGTTGCTGGTAGAAGCGCATGTACACCACCTCGCGCTGAATGGGCGGCAGCATGTCGAGAAGACGGCGCACGTCGCTCATCACCTGACGGTTGACGTAGGTGTTCTCGATGTTGCCCTCCACGAGTTCGTCGCCACCTATATTAGAGAGGTCGTTGTCCTTTCCGGCTTTCACGATGCAACGCGACGACTGGTCGCGATACCAGTCCATGATGGCGTTGTGGGCGATACGCATCACCCACGCGCCGAACTTGCCGCTGACGACGTAGCGGCCCTCCTGGAGACGGGTGATAACCTTTATGAAGGTCTCCTGGAAGATGTCATCGGCGGTCTCGCGGTCGTGAACCACGAAAAGGATGTATGAGAAAAGGTTCTGCTGATTGCGCGAAAGCAACAGATCGAAAGCCTTGTTATTCCCATCGACGTATGATAAGGCCAACTCCTCGTCGGTCATATCCTTTAAATTCTTCATTTTCTTAATCGTTTTTTGTTAAGTAAATGTGCTTCGATAGGCAATAAACAGGGGCTTTTAAAATGAATAATAATGTTGCTTTGCATTAACGCATAGGCAAAGTTAAACTATTTTAATGAAACGCCCAAAGAATTAGCAGAGTTTTTTGAATTGTACGGGATTTTTCACCTTATTGTAATTGCTTTTCTCGCTTATAATATATATCTTTGCAATGTAATTCTAAACATTTATAAACTCAAAATTTAAACACTATGGTTAAAACTTTACGCTACGCATTCATGGCCATGCTTATGCTCGTTTGCAGCACGGCATTCGCAGGCGTTATCACTCTCAATGCTACAGACTTCGAAAGTGGCGAGACAGCTACTGTTACTAAGGATGGCATCACTCTCTCCATCGACAAGGGCACGTCTACATCTGGTGCAGGCAACCTGTATAACGGACAGCAGTTCCGTATCTACAAGGGTAACATACTGACAGTGTCTTCTACTGTCGGCAACATCACACAGATCGTGTTCACATGTACAGCTAACGGCACAACAAAGCAGGGTCCTGGCTGCTTCGCTGCTCAGGACGGCTACTCTTACGAGGGCAAGATCGGCACATGGGTAGGCAACGCTGCTGCCGTTAACTCCACAGCTGAGTCGAACCAGGTTCGCGCTACTACCATCGAGGTAACTGTCAGCGGTGAGGCTGGCTCTACAAAGAAGGCTGCTGGCTTGAAGTTCTCTGAGACAACTGTCAACTACGAGCTCGGCACTACATTCGCTGCTCCTACATTCACAAAGGAGACAACAGCTGCCGTTAAGTTCGTTTCTGACAACGAGGAGGTGGCTACAGTAAACGCTGAGGGCGTCATCGCTGCTACTGGCAAGGAGGGCAAGGCTGTCATCACTGCTTCTGCTGAGGAGAACGACGACTTCAACGCTGGCACTGCTACCTGCACAGTTTATGTTTACCACATGAACGTATACAAGAAGGCTACTGCTGTAGAGGCTGGCAAGGACTACCTCATCGTTGCTCAGCGCGACGAGAAGACTTACTACGCTGCTCCGGTTAAGTACAACGCGGAGAAGCCGTACGGCTACCTCAACTCTTTCAAGGTTGACGGCATCGTTGACGAGCTCAAGATCAAGTCGTCATACAACGACGCATTCACATTCGAGGGCGTTGAGGGCGGCTACGCTATCAAGGATGCAAACGGCTACTACCTCTACATGGATGGCAAACACGCTTCATTCCAGCTCGGCGACGAGGCTAAGGCTTGGACTGTAGAGCCTGCAGAGAACGGCACATTCACCATCACAAACAATGGTCAGTTCATACAGTACGGCAACGGTACATTCACCACATTCGGTGCATGGACAGAGGCTCAGGAGAACGCTGTCAAGCCGATGCTCTTCGTGCTCGACGACGCTGCTTCTTCTATCAACGGCGTTCAGACAACCGTTAAGGCGCAGAGCAACGTACGCTACAACATCGCTGGTCAGCGTGTAGCTGCCGACTATAAGGGCATCGTTATCATCAACGGCAAGAAGTATCTGCAGAAGTAAAACAGCTAAAAAAAACGCCTATGCCGCTAAACAGAACGGCATAGGCTGGTAGATATACAAAAAGGCTGGTAGATAGGCTGGAAGATTTAGGCTTCCGGCGACTTATCTACCAGCCTTTATTGTGCTTATAATATGCGAGTTATGTAAGATGCTGGTAGATATGGCAGATTTTTTCAACTACACACTTATTACATACAGCAATAGAAAACAAAAACTTGATTGGGAAAAGCACAAGAAATTTGACATCCACCCTTATGCCGTTTTAGAGTTGAAGCAATTAGTAAGCAAGGAAGCTGCGGTAAAGGCAACTCCTACCCCTACCACACCCATCCATCCATAATGTTGCCAGAATAGACCTGAAACAAATGTACCGGCAGAACCTCCTAAGAAGTAAATGGTCATATAAACGGTATTGACCCGGTTGATGGCGGATGCGTCAAGAGCGACCACACTGGTCTGATTTGACAGATGGATGCTTTGCATTCCGGCATCAATCAAGAGGATGGCGATTATCATCCACAAGTAACTGTCATTTCCCCAAAATGCCAACAACCATGCAAACAAGATGACGCATCCTCCGACAATGGAGAAGAATCTTGCGCCATACTTTTGGATATATCCGCTGATGAAAACCACCGTGGATGCACCTGCCAATCCGCACAAACCGAGTGCTCCGATAATATCGTCGCTTGCAAAGAAAGGCTCTTGCTTCATTCGGAAAGCAAGGCAACTCCACAAGGCAAAGAACGAGCCATAAGCCAATGCCGCCCTCAACGACGCGATACGCAAGTACGGGTATTTGGAAAGTAGACGCAACAAAGATTTCATCAGCCCTGCATAACTTTCTCGTGAACGGGCAGGCAACACGGGCAGCATTTTGTGAATCATCAGAAAACACCCGAGCATAAACACGCAAGCCACAAAATAGACAGAACGCCATCCCCATATATCGGCGAGAAAACCACTGAATACCCGTGACCCAAGAATGCCTATGAGCAAACAGGACTGTATAATCCCCACGTTGCGCACCTTGTGGTCCGGAGCTGAATTATACGACACCAACGGGATGAAGAACTGCGGCATGACCGAAGATGCCCCGGCAAGCAAGGATGCGCCCCACACCCAGTAGATGTTTGGGGCGAGTGCTATGGCAAGCAAGGCGCACGAAGAAACGATGTAATTGGTCAATATCAGTCTCTTTCGCGAAACCAGGTCGCCAAGCGGAATGACAAATACAAGCCCTGCCACATAGCCTATCTGGGTCAATGTCGCCACCATGCTGGCGGAAAAATCGCTTACCGCGAAATCCTTAGCCATGCTGCCCAACAGAGGCTGGTTATAATAGCAGTTGGCAACGGAAAGCCCGGTAGCGACTGCCATCAGCGCCAGCAGAGGCGCCGAAATGCCTTGGTTCTCCCTCAATTCATACTTCATCTTCTGCCTCCTTTCAATATGACACGATTTTCAATCCTATCAGGGAAGCAATGAGCGTGAATAGGAAGAAAAGACGGATGGGAGAGGTCGGCTCCTTGAAGACGAATATCCCTATCAAGACCGTGCCGACCGCCCCGATACCCGTCCAAATGGCGTATGCCGTTCCCAAAGGTAAAGTCTGAACCGCCTTGGCAAGCAGGGTCATGCTCAATACTGTGGAAGCTAAAAAGCCGCTACCCCACAGATAAAAAGCAAGTCCTGACGCAGCTCTCGTTTTACCCAAGCAGAATGTAAGGCTCACCTCAAACAATCCTGCCAATAATAAGATTATCCAATTCATACTTATGATTTATTAAATTCAGGTGCAAAAGTAAGCAAGTAATCTCTAATGGCTTTTTGCATTTGGTAAAAACTGATTTTGCATTTGGCAAAAAAACAGCCGTTCATTCCATTTTCTATGTGCTATTTTATAATTTTGCACACCGAATACAACAATGAGTTATGGATATAAAGGAAATCATCAATCAAAGATATGCCATGCCGGATGCGTCTTTGGATAGATTGCGGCAATGCCTGAGTGAGGTTTCGTACCCCAAAGGATTCCGCGTGTTGGAAAACGGCAAGATAGAAAAGGATATCTTTTTTATCAAGAACGGCATTGTCCGCGCTTACACTTCGGTGGACGGGAAAGAAATTACCTTTTGGGTTGGCAAGGAAGGAGCGACCCTTGTTTCCATGAAAGGATACGTGAACGATGAGCCGGGATATGAGACGATGGAGCTGATGGAAGATTCAGTCTTATACGTATTGGAGAGGAAAAAGCTGAAAGAATTGTTTTCGGAAGACTTGCATATTGCCAATTGGGGACGGCGTTATGCGGAGATGGAATTGCTTGCCACCGAGGAACGGCTGATTTCCATGTTGTCCGCCATTGCTTCGGAACGGTACAAAGAGTTGTTAGAGAAAGAACCCGATTTGTTGCAACGGTTGCCGTTGGGAAACATTGCTACCTATTTAGGCATAACACAGGCAAGTCTGAGCCGGATCAGGGCACAAATAAAGTGACGTGATTCGGCGGATATTACATAGTTTTTAATATTAATCAAGTTTAGGATTTAGAATTCGAGGTTGAATTTATTTATGGATACATTTACGCACCTGTTTGAAGACTTAAATTTGGACAACCACAATTCTAAATCCGAAACTTGAGTTATTAATAAGTTGGTGCAGTTCTTGCTTTGACAAGCGGCAAAGCAAGAACTGCACCAACAAAAAACAAGTGCATCCCCTAAGAAGTATGTATTATTAATAAATTGGTGCACTTGAGACAAGTGCACCCCCTAAGAAGTATGTGCTATTAATAAATTGGTGCACTTCTTGCTCTGGCAAGCGGCAAAGCCGAGCGGAGACAAGTGCACCCCCTAAGAAGTATGTGCTATTATCAGGGGGTGCAGTTGTCTCAACTGCACCAACAAAGAGATAACTGCACCAACAAAGAGATAAGTGCACCAAAAAAAAACAAGTACACCCCCTATTATATTTCAAGGCGCTTCATCTCTGCCTCCACGATGTTCGTAAGCTCTACGAACTGCTCCACGGAGAGCTGCTCCGGACGCTTCGTCATGATGTCCTGTGCGTAGAACTCGGCAGAAGCCGATCCGCCGAATATCTGGCGCAAGCTGACGCGCAGCATCTTGCGGCGCTGGTTGAACACGGTCTTCACGACGCGCTTGAACAGACGCTCGTCGCAACCGAGGTCGGTCACGGTGTTGCGCGTCATGCGTATCACCGCACTCTTCACCTTTGGAGGCGGATTGAACACCGTCTCGTCGACAGTGAAGAGATACTCTACGTCGTACCAAGCCTGGATGAGCACCGACAGGATGCCGTACGCCTTTGTGCCTGGTGCAGACGCGATGCGCAGAGCCACCTCGCGCTGTATCATACCCGTGCAGCAAGGGATAAGCTCCTTGTAGTCGAGCATCTTGAAGAATATCTGCGACGAGATGTCGTAAGGATAGTTGCCCGTGAGCACGAACTGCTTGCCGTCGAAGATTTCGTTAAGGTCCATGCGCAGGAAGTCGTTGCCGATGATGTTCTCGCGGAGCTTCGGAAACGTCTCGTTAAGATAAGCCACCGACTCCTTGTCGATCTCCACAGCCTTCACAAGGCGCGGCTTTGTGACGAGAAATTGTGTCATCACGCCCATACCCGGTCCAATCTCAAGCACCGGTATGTCGGGGCAGGCGTCCACCGTGTCGGCGATAGCTTTCGCTATGCCGAGGTCGGTGAGGAAGTGCTGCCCTAAGTTCTTCTTCGGTCTAACGGCCTTTACCATTACTCAGCCTCCTGACGGTCGTCTACGTTGTCGCCCTCTGTGGGTGCAAGCACAGCCTCGAAGTCGGTGATGCCGTTGTTAACGAGGATGTTGTACCACTGGATGAGCTTCTTGATGTCTGAATCGTGAACGCGGTCGCGATCGTATGCAGGCAATACCTCTGCGAAGAAGTTGTGGAGCTCGTCAGCAGAGCACTTCTTGTAGTTGAGCGAGCACTCCTTCGACTGCTCCTTCTCGCCGAGGTTCTTCAGCACCTGCCACAATGGGATGTCCTCTGCGTCGGTGTACATAGCGATGTCGCCGAGTGATGTTACGCGGTCAGAAGCAAAAGCCGGCATACGGCGGTGTGTAGCGTCGAGAGCCTCAACGATGAGGTTGCGGTTGCCACGTGATACGAGTTTGTAAAGTCCCGGCTTGCCGGCTATTGAAAGAATTGTTTCCATTGTCTTTAATGTTTATTTAATTATTAATTATTGATTGCTATTTGTCTTAATATATCGTCGATTTGCACTTGCAGGTCGCACTCGCCGTCGTTCTGTATGCAGAAGTCGCTGCGCTGCGCCACTTCCTGCTGGCTCATCTGCACGTCGATCCATTCGGCTGCGCGTTCGGGCGTGATGTTGTCGCGCTGCACGATGCGCTGTATGCGCACTGGGCGTGGCGCTGTGACGCAGACTATATGGTCGAACGCTATGCGGCGGTCGAATCCGCTCTCGAAGAGTATGGCGCTTTCGAGCCACTGCTTGCCGGAAGCGGCGAAGTCGTCGGCCACTGCGGGGTGTACGATGTCGTTTATGGCGAGCTTGTTCGCCTCGCTTGCGAGAAGAAACTCGGCAAGCACCGGCTTCTGAAGCACTCCGTCGGCAGAGTATACAGTGTCGCCTACGAGCACCTTAAGTTGCTGTTGCAGCCTGTCTGAGGTGCGCATGAGTCGTTTTGCTGCAGCATCGCAGTCATACACCTCGATGCCGCGCTGCTCCAAGAGTCGGCAGACATAGCTCTTGCCAGAACCTATTCCGCCAGTTATTGCTATCTTCATATTTATATACTTTAGAAGGCAAAGAGATTAAGAAGCATGAAAGCTCAACACCTAACCATCTCAACACCTCAACACCCTACTGCTCCTCAATAAGGTAGTCTACTTGCGTCATCTGCAGACGGGCGTTGCGCACGCCCTGTGGACATTGGCGCAGATGTATGTTGCACTTGTCGGACGGATGCTCAATAAGCTCGTTGTAGTCGACCACTACGGCGAACTGGTCTGACGAGATGCTGCGGAACATGCTTGCACCGACAATGAAGTTGACGGTGACGCGCTGCGGGAATGAGCGCAGCACCTTGCCCTCAGGCATGTTCACCGCCGTCACCGGCACCTCGATAGTCTCCTCGGTGAGAATGTCGGGATAGAGTCCGATGCGCACGGTGTTGGGCACAATCTTCACGCCCTTTATCTTCTCGAGCGCCACGGTCTTTACAACCGTGTCGTTGAAGTTGGTGATGTTGATGGGCACGGTCTTCACGTAGCGCAGCGAGTCGAGCGTCTGCTTGCTGCCGTAGACGGTGACGGTCTCGGGCCAGAAGCGTGTGCGTGCAAGGTAGAACGACTTGCCTGGCACCACTACACCTGCCATCTTAACTGGCACCTGACGCGACAGTCCGTAGTTGTAGTAGAAGTCGAGACGGTCGGGCTTCACCTGCACCACCTTAGAGGCTCCGCTGAAGCGCTGGTTAACCATCTTCATCAGCTCCTGCGACGGCACTACGCCGTAGCCCGACTGACGTGTGACGAACGACTGGAAGTTGATGTTAATCGGACGCACGCCTTCGCCGTAGATGTATGCGAGAAGCGCGAAGCCTTTGTCGCGCACCGTGACACGCACGGTGTCCTCCATGTCGCTTGTTATCACGACGTTCTTCGGTACGTTCACAAGGTATGCGGGCACGCTTACCTCTCTCTCGTATGTTTCGTTGAGCGCCGTCATCAGCCAGAAGATGGTGCTCAGCACGAGAAAGAAGAAAAAAGTCAGAAACTCCCTGTTAGCTGAGCTGAACAGGAAGTTTCTGACCATATTTATTATTTGCGTCAAGCGTTTTTCCATCGAATCATCGATTAATGAATTAACTTCAAGCCGTTGGCGGTCGAAGTGTCTAAATTACTTCTGTGGCTGCTGTGTGCCGTCAGCGAACACGCCTGCCTTGTCTACTGTAACGACAACGCCGCGAGCGATCTCTACGTCTACGGTGCCGGCTGTGAGGTCTACACGGCGAACTGTAGCGTGGATGCCACCACCTACCATCACCTTGTCGCCCTCTTTGAGTGCGTTCTGGAACTCACGAATCTTCTTCTGCTGCTTCTGCTGCGGACGAATCATGAAGAAATACATGATGACGAAGAGTGCTAAAATCATGATGATCATTCCCATGCCACCACCTTGCTGTGCTGCCTGAGCAGCGAGTACTGTTGTATTCATTGTTGTTTTCTTGTTTTAGTTAAGTTGTGGGTTGAACGGTTAAGCTGTTGACGTTTGTCTGCGCTTCAACATCTCCCATCACAACATTAATATTATTGTTTTCTTAAAATTTTCTCTTTTTATATTACGCTTACTCTGCGCCGGTTGTCTCCTCTTCCGGCTGCTCCTGAGCGGCCTGTTCTGCCTGCTCGGCATAGCGTGTGCGGAGCACTTCGCCGTCTTCGAGAGCCTGCTGTGCGCGGTTGAGACGCGGTGTTGCAGGGCGGCGCGGTGCCTGACGGCGCTGCGGACGGTCCTCGATGGTCTTCAGGAGCTTGCCTGTAGACATGAGGTAGCGTGCGATAGCGTCGAGCATACCGTTGATGTACGAGCCCGACTTCGGTGTAGAGTAGAGCTTTGCGAGTTCGACGTACTCGTTGATGGTCACGCTCACCGGTATGTTGGGGAATGTGAGCATCTCGGCGATGGCTATCTGCATGATCACTACGTCCATGTATGCCAGACGCGAGAAGTCCCAGTTGCGCGATGTCTCGCTCATGTAGCGCTGATACTGGTCGGCGTTGAGGATGGTTGCGCGGAATAACTTCACGGCGAAGTCCTTGTCCTCGATGTCCTTATACTCGGGCAGGAGTTCCTGCTTTGCCTTGTTCTCGGGCTCGAAGCGCTTGATGGTCTTGAGCACGAATGTGTCTACCACTTCCTTGTCGTCGTTCCAGTAGAGGCTCTGCTCTTCGAGGAGCTGGTCGAGGTCTTCGTTCTCCTGGATGAGCTGACGGTAAAGCTTGCGCCATACCTCACGGTCGGCCTCGTACGAGTTGTCTGTGTCTGCCATGTACTCGGCGTATGTCTGGCTCTGCTCGATCTGGTTGCACAGACCGCGCACGAACTCCACGCTGTTAGCCCACGACTGTTTCTGTGTCTCGGCGAACTCGTTGAGCTGCTTGTTCTCCTCGAGCTGCACGGCGAACTTGTTATAGGCGAATTTTTGTGACGGCGTTTCCGCTCCCTCACGCAGAGCACGCTGCGTAGCTACTTCCACACGCTTGCGTTCTTCCTGTGTGACGGCGACGATGAGTTCCAAAAGATAATTGTACAAATCGTAAGCCTTAGACAGACTGAAAAGCAATTCCTTCTCTGCGCTGTCCATGAGTTTGTTTCCGTTCTGATAGTATGCGTAGGTTAACTGAACTATCTTAATTCTGATTAATTCGCGGTTGATCATCCTTCTCTTACTTTATTATAATACGTATCTTGCTGTTGTTTGCATAGATTAAAGAAACGCTGGGCAAGCCAGACCTTCGACACCCTTGTCTCAATAACAGGTGCAAAAATAGCTAAATTTGGCTGAACTACCAAGCGAAACATACATTATTGTGTATTTTTTAATGTATTTTTTGCTCAATTCGGATAAAATACGTACCTTTGCACCGCTTTTTTGAGCACATCCGTACAGAAATATAAAAATTCTCGTGTGATGGCGAATTAAGGCATAAACATTATTTTATCAACTTAATTTAGAGTAACACAAATGAAAGAGATTAACGTTACAGGTCAGAAGCGTACAGACCTTGGCAAGAAAGCTTCTAAGACATTGCGTAAGGAAGGACTTGTTCCTTGCAACATTTACGGCCTCGCAGAGCAGGACGGCAAGCCGACAGCTATGGCTTTCGCAGTTCCTATGACTGAGCTCCGTAAGATCATCTACACTCCGCACATCTATGTTATCAACCTCGTTATCGACGGCGAGTCTCACACAGCTATCCTCAAGGATATCCAGTTCCACCCGGTAACTGACGCTGTTCTTCACGTAGACTTCCTCGAGGTTAACGACCAGAAGCCTATCACAATCGGTATTCCTGTTAAGCTCACTGGCTTGGCACAGGGTGTACGTGACGGTGGTCGCATGAACCTCTCTATCCGCAAGATCGAGGTTAAGGCTCCTTACCAGCAGATTCCGGAGCACCTCGACATCGACGTTACTGCTCTCCAGATTGGCAAGAGCATCAAGATCGGTCAGCTCAGCTTCGAGGGTCTCGAGATCGTTACAGGCAAGGAGGTTATCGTTTGCTCAATCAAGATGACACGTGCCGCTCTGTCTGCAGCTGCTCAGGCTCAGGCTTAATGACATCAGATAGAAATACAAAAAGCGCATGCGTCGACGACGTGTGCGCTTTTTATATTTGGTGAGGTGGTGAGATGTTGAGGTGTTGATATTAGCAACATAACAAATCTCAACACCTCAACATAACAACATCTCAACACAACAAATCTCACCACCTCACCATCTCACCATCACAACATAACATCACAACAACCCAACATCATGGACAAATTCTTAATAGTAGGCTTGGGAAACCCCGGCGCCGAGTACGACCACACACGCCACAACACGGGCTTCATGGTCGTTGACGAACTGGCAAAGTCGGTGGGCGCCTCCTTCGAGGACAAGCGCTACGGCTTCGTGGCGGAGACTTCGCTTAAGGGGCGCAAGGTATTCATCCTCAAGCCGACAACATACATGAACCTCAGCGGCAACGCCGTGCGCTACTGGCTGCAGAAGGAGAATATCGACCAGACAAGACTGCTCGTCGTTGTGGACGACCTCTCAATTCCGCTCGGCGACTTCCGTCTGAAGGGCAACGGATCGAACGGCGGACACAACGGACTGGGCAACATCCAGCAGCTCATCGGACAGCAGTATGCGCGTCTGCGCATGGGCATCGGCGCCGACTTCCAGCGTGGCGCGCAGGTAGACTGGGTGCTGGGCAAGTACAGCGCTGAGGATATGCAGACGCTGCAGCCGAGCATCGACCTGGCAGTGGAGATAATAAAGAGCTTTGTGCTTGCCGGACTGAACATCACGATGAACCAGTTCAACAAGCTCGGAAAGAAGCACAAATAGGTTAGGTTTAGCTAAGCTTTTTAAGCCTTTCTAAGCCTCAATAAGCCTCAATAAGCCTTTCTGAGCCTTTGCTTTTTACTTTTTTACTCTTTTACTTTTTTACTTTTAAAAGTCTTTTTTACTTTTAACATGGAAGTAGCACGTATAGACAAATGGCTGTGGGCGGCGCGCATATTCAAGACGCGCTCCATAGCAGCCGACGCCTGCAAGAACGGACGCGTCATGCTGGGCGGAGTGACCGTGAAGCCGAGCCGCACGGTGAAGGTGGGCGATGTGGTGAGCGTAAAGAAGCCGCCAGTAACCTACTCGTTCAAGGTTCTGAAGACGATAGAGCAGCGCGTGGGCGCTAAGCTCCTGCCGGAGATTTACGAGAACGTGACCGACCCGAAGCAGTACGAACTGCTCGAGATGAGTCGCATCAGCGGTTTCGTAGACCGCGCACGCGGCACGGGTCGACCGACGAAGAAGGAGCGCCGCGCACTGGATGCGTTCGCCGAGCCTGCCATGTTCGGCTTCGACGACTTCGACGACGAATTTGATTTCGACGAGTAGCGCTACACTAAAGCTAATAAATTTCTCCGTTATCATTGATTTAAAATAGACAGCAAAGACTCTGCCGCACTTGCGGCGGAGTCTTTGCTGTCTTTCTAAGAGCCAAATTACTCACGTAATCGTTCCTAAATGACTATCAAATTCAATAGGTTAGTAGGAAACACATGTTTATGAATACATTATTTATTGGAAATGAACATACAGGTTTACACTCCGTCGTCCTCGTCTTCGAGTTCGTCTTCGCTTGCAGTGTCGAGCTTCGTGTCCTTAGCCACGCTCAAGGCGCCCAATCGTGACACTTTCACTACGAGCGGCTCGTACTCGTCGCTCATCTTGTCGGGCGAACCGACGCTTGCCGCAAAGCGAAGGGCGTCGCCGTCAACGCAATCGAACACCACTCCGAGCAACGCTCCCTTCGAGTATGTGTCGCTGATGTACTGCGTGAAGTCGGTCTTGAGGAACGTGCGCTCGAAGAACACCGACCCGTCGCTGCGCAGCACGCGCACCGAGATGCGGTTGTCGTAGTAGCTGTTGCCCTGCTCGTCGTAGGTAAGGGGCAGTGTGTTGTCCGACTTACGCTCCACGCACACCTTATAGGTTGCGCCGAGCCACTCCACGTTGCGCTTGTCCTCGTAGCCGCTCATGGCCTGCGTCTGCTTCTTCTGCACCTTGGCGCGCTTGTGCACTATTATGTTGTCGCTTTTCGGTTTCTCCGCACACGACGCCACGAGGAGCGCCGCAGCGCATAGTGCCGCGCAGCGGATAACTTTCTTTATGCAATTAGTCTTTTTCATGCGAGCAAAGGTATAAAAAATATTCCACATACATATAAAATACGCTTGCACATTCAAATAAAAAACGTACTTTTGCAAATAAACAGAAATTAAACGGAATGTGAACTGTATTTAAACCAGAATCGACATGAGAAAGTTATTGTTTATATTTTGCATGACTGCCGCCGCAATGATGGTTTCGTGCGGAAAGAAGCAGCCGAAGACGCCAGAGCCGGTGAAGCCGACCGAGCAGGTGGAGCGCATAGACACGACCGCTACGCTCGTGATGCAGATACAGAAGTGCTCGCGTCTGTACACCACGGAGTATCAGGTGCACAAAATTGTGACGCACGACGACGATATAAAGCTGAAGGGCAAGCTCTTCAGCAAGAAGTACAACATAACGTTGCCGCTCGGACAGCGCAAGGTGGCTATACCGATGGAGGCCACGCTGAAGGCTTACGTCGACTTCACCGAGTTCTCCGCCGACAACGTGCGCCGCGACTCTACGCACATCGAGCTTATTCTGCCCGACCCGCGCATCGTGCTCACCTCGTCGCGCATCGACCACAACGAGATTAAGGAATATGTGGCGCTCATGCGCAGTAACTTTAGCGAGGAGGAGCTGCAAAGCTACGAGATGCAGGGCCGCGAGGTGATCATCCACGACATTGCCAACAGCGACATCACGGAGCGTGCGCGCCAGAGTGCCGCCAACGCCATTGTGCCCATTCTCAGACAGCTGGGCTACAAGCCGCAGAACATCACCATCTCGTTCCGCAAGAAATTCACGCCTGCGGATGTAGAGGGCATCATCAGCTCAAGTTCTGTAGAGAACAAGGGCAACGCCACACGCCGATAGGCTGACAACGCAACACATTACTCAACTCTTTAAAAGGCAAAAGTATGGAGACGAACAAACAGAACCGAGAGAAGCAGGATATGCCGAAGCTCGAAAAGATAGGACGCAGCGTAATGGCTGCACTCAAAAAGGTGCCTGCGGGCGTTTGGCTGAAGCTGGCGCTCGTGCTGATAGTGGTGATTATCGCCGTGAAGCTGATTGTAGGCGTGAAGAAAGGACTCACGAACAACAACACCACGCTGCCCGAGATAACGAAGAACGAGAAGATAGACATCACGCCCACGCTGATACGCTCGATAGAGCAAATCGGCGAGTGGTCGTTCCTCGAGATTGACGACGAGGAGATGGTAGACACGCTGCGACGCGGCGTGTTCTCGAAGAGCGAACTGGTGCGCATCTACTACGGAACGTTGCGCATCGGCTTCAACCTGAAGGAGACGCGCGAGGGATGGCTCGCCATGTCGGGCGATACGCTCGTGGCTAAGTTGCCGCCTGTGAAGCTGCTCGACGACAACTTCATCGACGAGGCGCGCACACGCTCGTTCATAGCGTCGGGAAAGTGGACTCACGCCGACCGACAGGCTATGTACTACCGCGCTGCGGAGAAGATGCGCCGCCGCTGCCTCACCGAGAAGAACTACCGAAAAGCGCGCGAGAACGCCAAGGAGCAGTTCGAACAGCTGCTCCACTCGCTGGGCTTTGAAAAGACACGCGTGGAATTCTAAAGAGAGATATGCAACAACAGATTATCATTTCAAACGACATAGAGCACGACTTGGCGACAGCCATCGCCGAGTCGGAGCACGACCGCGTCTTTGTGCTCACCGACGACACTACGCACGAGTGCTGCCTGCCGAAAGTGGCGGCGCTGCTTGCGCAGTACGATGCCGTGCCCATCACCATTCCTCACGGCGACCAGCATAAGACGCTCTCCGCGCTCGGCGACGTGTGGACAGCGCTGCAGCAGGGCGGCGCAACACGCCACTCACTGCTCATAAACCTCGGCGGCGGCATGATAACCGACCTCGGCGGATTCGCTGCCGCCACGTTCAAGCGCGGCATCAACTTCATAAACATACCCACGACGCTGCTCGCTATGGTAGACGCGGCGGTGGGAGGCAAGACGGGCATCAACTTCGGCGGACTGAAGAACGAGATAGGAGCGTTCGCCGACGCACGCTTCGTCATCATAAACACCAGCTTTCTCGACACGCTCGACGCCGAGAACCTCTGTTCGGGCTACGCCGAGATGCTGAAGCATGCGCTCATCAGCGACGAACGCATGTGGGCTGAGCACGTCAACTTCGACCTCTCGCAGCCCGACCTCGCCGAACTGCAGCGCATGGTGGCTGAGTCTATCGCCGTGAAGGAGCGCATCGTGGCGGAAGACCCTCACGAGCACGGCATACGCAAGGCGCTCAACTTCGGTCATACTATCGGTCATGCGCTGGAGGAGTTCGCTCTACAACAAGCAGGGGGTGCAGTTGTCTCAACTGCACCAATCAATCAAACCACAGGGGGCACAGCTATCTCAAGCGCACTGGGGAACAGACCGTTGCTGCATGGCTATGCTGTAGCCTTCGGCTTGATTGGCGAGTTGTATATGAGTGCACGCAAAGCTGGCTTCCCCACCGAAAGGCTGCATCAGACGACACGCTTCATACGCGAGAACTACGCTCAGACGGAGTTCACGTGCAACGACTACCCCACTCTGCTCGACCTCATGCGCCACGACAAGAAGAACACGGCGGGCGTAATCAACTTCACCCTGCTCCACAACATCGGCGACATACGCATCAACCAGACTGCCACCGACGAGGAGATATGTGAAGCGCTCGACTTCATCAGAGAGGGCTATTGACAGAAGGCTGAGCAGCAGGGATTCAACAGGAATTAATAATTTACCGAACAGGATTTTATCCTAAACATAACGGAGAATACTCGGAACATAACAATAATATAAAGGAGAAAAACGTTTCTCTACGACTACTTAATACTTGATATTATGAATATAGACAAGATAAAGGAAGTGCTCTTGAAGCGCGACGGACTCTCTAACACACTCGGCATGGAGTTTATCTCTACGCCCGACCCCGACACATGTCAGGCTCGCATGAAGGTAGACGAGCGCAATCGTCAGATTTTCGGATTCCTCAGTGGCGGCGCATCGCTCGCACTTGCCGAGAACCTGGCTGGCGTAGGCTCGCTCGCTCTCTGTCCGAACAATATATGTGTGGGCATCAACGTGAGCGGCAGTCACGTGAAGGCGGTGCTCGACGGCGACACCGTGACCGCTACAGCGCACATTCTGCACAAAGGAAAAACGCTGCACCAGTGGCATGTGGACATACGCAACGAGGCTGGCGACTTGATTTCGTCGGTAGAAGTGACCAACTTTGTGATGAACAAACCGAAATAGAATGAGCTACGTATATTTCCGACTGCCACACTCTACGCACATATTCCGCAACCGACTCACAACCGAACCCGAAGAGATTGCTTCGCTCGCCGAACTGAACGGACGGCGCGGCTTCGTAATCGCTCCGTTCGCACCATCGGCAGATTGCCCCATACTCCTGATGCCGACGGATTGGGAGGAAGTGGAGCTATGCTCGGAGAAAACGGATTCGTGTTCAGACCAAGCGATGCTGAACGCCGACAGCGACGTGTCTGCGATGCTCATTGACGCCGATTACGAGGAGGAGCGCGAGCGTTACGCCGTCGACTTCCACAATTATCACGGGCAGCTTTCCGCAGGCGCCTTCCAGAAGATTGTGCTTGCACGCAGCGCGCGACTCACAGCGACGGAGCAGATTTCGCCGCTCACGCTCTTTGCACGCGCCTGCCGTAGATATCCGCGCATGTTCGTCACGCTGTTCTCAACCGAGCGTAGCGGAACATGGATTATCGCCACACCAGAGACGCTAATCGGCGGCACCGACGGAGCAATGCACACGATGGCACTCGCCGGAACGATGCGTCTGAGCGGCGCAAACCTCGACTTCGACGTGGAAGGTGGCGCTATAGGAAAGGACGATATTCACTGGAGCACGAAAAACATTAAGGAACAACGCTGCGTTGAGACGTACCTCACGGAGTGTGTGGAGCAGTTCAGCGACGATTTCTCCGTAGACGGACCCTACACCGTGCGTGCCGGCGACCTCGTTCATCTGCGCTCCGACATTCGTTTCAGCCTCAACAACTCGGAACATCTCGGCGATCTCATCAACGCTTTGCACCCTACTCCGGCGGTATGCGGTATGCCGAAGGCTGCAACACGCGACTTCATCCTGCAGAACGAGTCGGGAGAACGCAGCTACTACAGCGGCTTCACCGGACTTATCGACCCCACAGGCGACACCCGACTCTTCGTAACGCTGCGCTGCATGCAGATAGAAGGAGGCACGGAGAGCGTCGCTTACCGACTTTACGCCGGCGGCGGACTGCTTAAGGACAGCGAGTGTCAGTCGGAGTGGGAGGAAACAGAGGCTAAGATGAACACTATGCGACAACTGTTCAAGCATAAATAAGCATCGCACGTGAGACAATCATAGAAAAAATGTACAGCAACAAGGAAAACATAAACATACTGACATCGCTGCTCATCGAATGGGGAGTGACAGACGCTGTGGTTTGTCCGGGCAGTCGCAATGCTGCCATCGTGCATAACCTCAATGAATGTGGTACAATAAACTGCCACCCTATCACCGACGAGCGCTCTGCGGCGTTCTACGCTATGGGCATGGCTCTCTGCACGAAGCGTCCTACAGTGGTATGCGTCACGTCGGGTTCGGCTCTGCTCAACACGGCTCCGGCTGTGGCAGAGGCTTACTACCAGCATGTGCCGCTCATCGTCATAGCTGCCGACCGACCGCAGCAATGGATTGACCAACTCGACGGTCAGACGCTGCCGCAACCCGACGCTCTAAATCGGTTTGTGCGCCGCAGCGTGTCGCTGCCCGAGCCTCGAAACGAAGAGGAGCGCTGGTATTGCAACCGTCTTGTGAACGAAGCGATGCACGCTGCCACTTTCCGCCAGCCGGCTCCAGTGCTCATCAACGTGCCCATAACCGAACCGCTCTTCACGTTCGACGTTGCCGAACTGCCGCAGGAACGCCGCTTCCGTATGCTCGACAGCGACGTTACTCTCACCGACGCCACAATAGAGGCTCTGCAGCAGGAACTCTTCAAGGCGAAGCGCCCACTTATCGTGGTCGGACAGACGGCTGCCGACGGCTTCGGAAGTTCGCCTTTCGACATCGGCGAACTTGCCAAACACTTTGTGGTTTTCGCCGAACCTCTGTCTAACAGCAGCAGCGAAACCATTCACTTCGACGAGGCTGTCAGACGCTTGACAACCCACCCCGAACAGCAAGACGGCGAGTGCGACGACGCAAGTCGCTACGCCCCCGACTACATTATATACATCGGCGACACCTTGGTGAGTAAGGCTACGCGACGCTGGCTGCGACAGACACAGGCACCGTCGTGTCTTGTTACGGCAGACCCGCTGAATGCGTGCGACCCGCTGATGTCGTTGCGATACATCGTGACATGCAGCAACGCCGACCTAAAGCTGCTCATGCCTGCGCTCTGCGATATTTATACACACAGCGACCGCTACGCCGATAACGAAGCCGCATGGCGCAACGAAGAAAGCCGTAAGAAATACTGGAACGATTGGAGAGGTCTGCTCGAAAAGTGGGCAGACCATGCCGAAAAATACGAGCCCGAATACTCGCAGATGGCTGCTGTGAGATGCCTGGAGCAACAGATAGAAAGTGCATCCGTGCGCATCAACACCCACTACGCCAACAGCACCGCCGTACGTCTCGGCTGCATCTACGCCAAACATTATGTCTGGTGCAACCGCGGTGTGAACGGCATCGAAGGATCGCTATCTACAGCAGCCGGTTTCGCCGTATCTAACAAGGATTTGAACGTCTGCATCATCGGCGACCTTAGCTTCTTCTACGACCAGAACGCGCTATGGAACAGTTGCGTAGGCGGCAATCTGCGCATCCTGCTGCTCAACAACTCGTGCGGCGGCATCTTCAAGCAGCTGCCCAACCTGCACAAGAGTCCGGTGGCTGACACCTTCGTAGGCGCAAGCCACACGACAACGGCGCAAGGCATCTGCGCGCAGAACAATGTGGAATACATCTCGGCGCACAACGCCGAAGAAATGAAACGCGGAATAAGCGAACTTCTAACACACAAGGGCAATCGCCCCATGCTTCTCGAAGTATTTACGGATGCAGATACTGACGCAGAAACGCTCAGCAAATACTTCAGGGGGTGCACCTAATAACAGTCTTTATTAATAAATACGTACGTCGGCAATAACCATGCTGCCCACAGCCTCGTTGATGCGCTTCACCAATTGGGTGCGCATCATCGTAAGGTCCTGTCGCAGCGCCGGACTGAGAATCTTCACGAACAGCGTTTGGTTCTTGATAAACTTCTCGCCGGTATAGCGCGCAACGCCGGCGCCGACAACCTTTTCCCAAGCGTCGATGGCGCGTCGCTGCAGCAAAGGCGTCTCCAGTCCTTCGCGTCGCAGATACATATTAAGCAAGTCGCTGATCGACTGCACGTCACGTCTGAACATACACGTTTATTTATTAGTAGGTTGGTGAGCAACAATCTCGCCGCCCTTAACATCGAACAACTTATAGTCGTAGCTAACACTGTCGAGAATGCGGTCGAGATGCTCGCGGTTGGTGTCGGTAATGAAAATCTGTCCGAATCCGTCGCCCGACACGAGCTTTACGATCTGCTCCACACGATGTGAGTCGAGCTTGTCGAAGATATCGTCGAGCAGCAGCAGCGGTGTTGTCTGCGACGCCGTACGGCGCAGGAAGTCGAACTGCGCCAGCTTCAGCGCCAGCACAAACGTCTTTGTCTGTCCCTGCGAGCCTTCGCGCTTCATCTGATAGTCGCCGAGTAGCATCTCCAGGTCGTCGCGATGCACGCCATGCAGCGAGTAGCCCACCGCACGGTCCTTGAAGCGGTCGCGCTGAATGACATCGAGCAGCGGACCGCGCTGAGCATGCGACACATACTTCAGCGACACCGTTTCCTTACAGTCAGACACATGCTGGTATATGCGTTGGAACACAGGCACGAGTCTGTCAACGAAGTCCTCGCGGGCACGGAATATCGTCTCGCCATGACGCGCCATCTCCTGCTCCCAAATGTCGAGCAATGCGGGGTCGGGCTCCTGCTCCATCTTCAGCAAAGCGTTGCGCTGCTGTAGCGCCTTCGTGTAGCTGTTGAGAGCATCGATATACGTGTTGTCGTATTGCGAAATCACGATATCCATCAGTCGGCGCCGTTCCTCGCTACCGCCTGCGATGAGCGTCTGGTCGGCAGGCGAAACGAACACAAGCGGAATGAGTCCGATGTGCTGCGAGAGTCGCTTATACGCCTTTTTGTCGCGCTTCAGCTGCTTCTTCTGTCCGCGTTTCATGCCGCAGTAGACCGCCACCGGTTCGTCCTCGTCGGTAGCATACGCAGCGTCGAGCATAAGAAAGTCGGCGTCGTGCTTTATCACCTGCGAGTCGATAGGATTGAACGCACTACGGCAGAACGACAGGTAGTAGATGGCGTCGAGCAGATTGGTCTTGCCCTCGCCATTACTGCCGAGAAAACAGTTGAGCTTGGGCGAGAACTCAAGCGAAGCCTCCCCAATATTCTTGAAATTGAGTATGGATAAATTGCGTAATATCATGTAATTATATACCCTGTAGACCCGTTGCGGGTCGCTGTTATAACTGTAACAACACGTTGTATTACTGCAAAGTTACCCCATTTATTATTGAAAAAAGAAAAAAAGGTGGAATAAATTTCAATATGTGAGATAAAATCAGTAATTTTGCTCCTCGCAATGTGTCACATTGCAGACTATAAACCGATAAAAATAAAAACAAAATAACAAATGACAAACAAAATTGATTTTGGTGCTAACTCTCACGTAGAGAAGACCAACAACAAGGAAGATTTCTTCTTGAAGTTCAAGAAGCAGATAATCACAGGTGTAGTAGTAGTTCTGCTCGTTGTAGCAGGCGCTATCCTTTACAACGTTTTCGTGGCTGGTCCGCGTGAGGACAAGGCAAGCACAGCTATCGCAAAGGGCGAGCAGTACTTTAACGAAGAGCAGTTTGACAAGGCTCTCAACGGCGACGGCGCAGGCTACGTTGGTTTTGTGAAGATCGCAAGCGACTACAGCAGCACCGACGCTGGAAACCTCGCTAAACTCTACGCAGGTCTTAGCTTCTACAACCTCGGCAAGTACACAGAGGCTGTGACATACCTCGAGAAGTTCTCTACAAAGGGCGACGCTATGGTAAGCCCGACAGCTACTGCAGCACTCGCTAACGCTTACGCGCAGACTGGCAACGTAGACAAGGCTATCAGCACTCTGAAGAAGGCTGCCGACATGGCAGACAGCAAGGCTGAAGACGTTAACAACAGCATCTCACCGACTTTCCTCCTCCAGGCTGGTAAGCTCCTCGAGAGCCAGAAGAAGAACGACGAGGCTCTGAAGATCTATCAGGACATCAAGAAGAAGTACGTAAACTCTTCTTTGGTACAGAGCTCAGAGATCGACAAGTACATCGAGCGCGTTTCAGAGTAATCGAATAACCAAATATGGCTACATCACTCCATAACCTCTCACAGTACGACATCACCACCATCCCCGACGCAAGCAACATGTGCTTCGGCATCGTGGTGGCTGAATGGAACGAGGAGATAACGGGCGCGCTGCTCGACGGAGCCGTCAAGACTCTCGAGAAGCACGGCGCTCTGCCCGAGAACATCCACATCAAGACCGTTCCGGGCAGCTTCGAGCTTATCTACGGCGCTCACCAGATGGTGCTGCACGGCGGCTACGACGCCGTAATCATCCTCGGCAGCGTGATTCGCGGCGAGACTCCTCACTTCGACTACATCTGTCAGGGCGTAACGGCAGGCATCGCACGCCTCAACACAACAAGCGAGATACCTATCATCTACGGCTTGCTCACCACCAACGACTTGCAGCAGGCGCTCGACCGCTGCGGTGGCAAGTACGGCAACAAGGGCGATGAGTGCGCTATCGACGCTATCAAGATGGCGAAGTTCTAACGAATACATTTTTATAACATACAAAAAGTCCGACAAGATCAATACACTTGTCGGACTTTTTTATAATACTTGAAACCCTACATATTTCTTATTATTGCTATCCAATACAACTTGCGATTAACTAAATTATGGTTAGCACTTACTTCCTAAAATATATTCTACACAATACCACTATCGAACAAATCACTTCTGCAACAACAGCAATAGGTAGGCAATACAGAACAGAATCAATAAAACCCAGATTACAATAATAGAGAAAAAATTGCATAGGCAAGTACATTATAAAAAAACCTGTAGAAACACAATACATAAAAGGTAGCGGTTCCTTTTCCAACCATAATTGTTGCCCACAATGGTTACAAGTGGTAGAATACTTTGTCCCTTTTATTATATACTTTATGCATTTTCTTAAGGATACCTTTTTATGACAATAAGGGCATTCTCTATTTTTCATTGATGTTTTTATAAATTACAAATTTTGTTTTGCTATTTCAGTGATGGCAACATTCGTATTGACCGACGCAGACCAAATAAATAAGCTATTTATACTGCGCGATGCGCTCTTTACACTGCTCCATGAGCCACTTCGGCGTGCTCGTAGCACCGCAGATGCCCACCGTACGCACGTCTTCCGTAAACCACGACATATCTATCTCGTCGGCACTTTCTATCTGATAGCTGCGCGCATTGACGCTACGACACTCGTTGAAGAGTACCTTTCCGTTGCTACTCTTGCGACCTGAGACGAAGAGGACGAGGTCGTGACGCGAGGCGAACGATGCGATATTCGGCATACGGTTAGCCACCTGTCTGCAGATGGTGTCGAAGCTGCGGAACGTAGCGCCCTCCTCGATGTGCTGCTGAATGTAGTTGATGACGCGATGGAAGCCATCGAGCGACTTTGTTGTCTGCGAGTAGAGATAGATGTCGCGCGAGAAGTCGAGCTTCTCCACGTCCTCCACCTTCTCTACCACGATAGCCTCGCCTGCGGTCTGCCCCACAAGTCCCAGCACCTCGGCGTGTCCGCGCTTGCCGAAGATAACGATCTGCGCATCGGGCGCCGTGTCGTACTGTCGCTTGATGCGGCGCTGCAGAGCCAGCACCACGGGACACGTAGCGTCGATTATCTCTATGTTGTTCTGCTTCGCCAGAGCGTAAGTCTCGGGCGGTTCGCCGTGAGCACGCAGCAGCACCTTCACGTCGTGCAGGCGGCGCAGGTCGTCATGATTGATAGTGATGAGTCCCTGCTCGTGCAGTCGCTCCACCTCCATACCGTTGTGCACGATGTCGCCGAGGCAGTAGAGCTCGTTGCCCTTGGCAAGTTCCTCCTCAGCCTTCTTTATGGCGGTAGTGACTCCGAAGCAGAAGCCACTACCCTCGTCTATTTCTATTGTCAAATTCATTCCGTCAGAATTACTGTCGTAATACTTCTACGTTCTTTATACCTTATTATTATATTATTATACAATACGCCGATTGTTTATATGACACGCCGATTATAATACGATACCTCGCAGCACTATTCGGCTACAATCTTTATGGTTGTCTTCGGCTGTTTGGGGTCGTTGGTTATCATCAGCACACGCGGTTTCGAGCGCGCCGTCTTCAGCTGTCGTTTCTCTGCCGTCACCTTCAGTTTAGCCGACTCGCCGGGATGCAGCGTCTGCTTGTTGAGCGACACCTGCAAGCCCACGGTGAACATCTGCAGGCTCTTTATCTTCAACACCGACTTGCCGTCGTTGCGTATCACTATCTCGCCCTTCAGTTTCTTCTTCTGGTCGAAGTGTCCGAGGTTGAGCTCTGTGGTAGAGAGGTAGAGCTGCGGCGCGTTAGCAAGCTGCTGCGCCGTGAGATTGTCGAACTTAGGCAGGAGCACAGCCGAGATGCCTATCTCCTTCTCGCGGTTCACCTTGTCGCCGGGGAAGGCTCCGAGGAACACCGATGTCTGCGTCAGACCCATATCGTCGAGCTTGCGCGAGTCGAGCGTCATGGTGATTACACCGCCATGACCTGGCGCAATGTTAGACGGCGACACATCAGCCTTCAGATATTCCGGCAGATGCATCACCACGGGCTGCACCGCAGCGCTCGTAGAGTTGAAGATATGTATCTTCTTCTGCGGACGGTCGCCGCGGTTCACGTCGTCGAACTCCACGTCGTTGCAGTCAGACTTTATGCTGCCCAGCATGAAGTTGTAGTTGCCGCCGTAGTCGACCACCTCGCGCACCACGCTGCCACGCACACGCAGCAAGAGCGGCTTGTCGTCGCCCTCGTTGTATATGCCCACGAGTTTGTCGAAATGGCCCATAGTGGCAGCATCGTACGTGATGCTTATCGTGAACTTCTCGCCGGCTGCTATCGCTTCACGCGGGAATGCCACGTCGGTGCAGCCGCAACTGGTGCACACATCAGTAATGCGCACGGGCTTGTTCGACTTGTTCTTCACTTCAAAGTCGAAAGTGGCAGGTGTCTGATACAACACCTGTCCGCAGTCGATTATCTGGTTCGTCGCTACAATGCTCTGCGCCATGGCTCCGAAGAACGGCAGTGCAAGCAGCGCAACGCTTATAAATATCTTCTTCATACGTATGTGTTACTTTTTCAAAGTGTGTGTGTTATCTGTTCTATTCCACGCTCAGCGCTACAGCCTTAGTGCGTGCGCCGAATTCAGGACTGTAGGCGCACTGTACGGTGCAGGTGCCGGTTTGGTATGTGCCCGCGCGGTCTACGTAATACTCGGTCTCTACGACGTGCTTTCCCTTAGAAAGACGGTCGAAATAATAGTTCGTAGCGTTGTCCTTCGGCTCGCAATAGCAGCCGTCGCGATAGCCCGAGAGCTGTCCGAGCGGCTCAAGACAAGCCGCACGTCGGTCGGCGAGCTGCACAAAATCGTAGTCGCGGTCGGCGTTTATGACGATGCGCACGGAGATGCGGTCGCCTACTGCGAGTGTTTCGCCATCTGTAGCTATACGTTTGCCGTTCTTCAGCACCTCGCGCACTACGCTCATGCCCTCCGCAGCGTCAGCAACATCGGCTGTGGGCTGCACGAATTGTGCGTAGACAGCGCCCCATGACGTGCCGTCGGTTTGCTTCTCGATGCTCAGGATCTTCATCTTTTCGCCTGTCTTGGCGGTCTTAACGTAGCCCATGCCCGCCGTAGCCTTCGGCATGACGAGCGTCTGTCCGTTCAGCTTCAGCACAGCCATCGGCTTGCTTGCGCCAAGCGACTCGCAGTTACCGTCGAAGAACGCATACACCGCATTCACGGAGTTGACAGGAGTGTCCCAAGCCTGCGTACGCTTCGACTGCAGCAGCCATTGCTTCATCTCGTTTACGGTCTGAACGTCGGCTGGAGTCACCGACTGCAATGCCTCGATAGCCGCAACCTGCGACGGAATGCGGTAGTCGAACCATGAATAGAGCGCCTTCGGCGTGTCGAAGTATCGACCCATCGGCGCCTTGTATACTGTATATTCCTTTATGCTCTGCACCATGTCGCGAGCCTCAGCGGCGTAGTTGTTGCCGGCAAGCACAACGGCAGCCACGCTCTTTGCGTAGATGGAGAACTGCGATGTCTGCTTGGCGAGCAACTTCAGAAGGTAGGCGGCGTTGTCCTTCGCCGTGCCCTTCAACTGACGCTTCTGCAGTGTCACGGCGTACAGATAGTCGACAGCCAGTTCGCTCGGACGCAGGTTCTTTGCGTCTTTGCTCGCCTTCATCGCCTTCACTTCCTGTGCGATATGCTTGTCCATGAAGAGGAACGCAGCGTCAATCATGCAGCGCGCTTCGGGCTGCACGCCCACCATCTTGTCGAGTCGGGCGAAGGTTGTGAGCACGCTCATCGTCATGCTCGGCGAACCTGCCATGCCTTTCCACCACGAGAACGAGCCGTCGGCGTTCTGCAAGCGCGAGAGTCGTGAGAAGTTATCGGCAAGTCGGTATGCTGTCTGCGACTCGTCGAAGTAGTTGGCGAGCATCTGCTTCTGTTCTGCCTCGCGTGTGGCGTCCATGAGCCAAGGCGTTTCGCTCAGAAGCATCTGCTTCAGTTCGGCGTTACCCTCGAGCTTGCTCTGCAGCGACGTAACATTCTCGGTTGTCTTTGCCTCAGCCTTCCATAGGTCAACGGTCTTGCGAATAACATCCGACGAGTTCATCAGCGAACGGCTGATTGCGTTGGCGTAATAAGCCGCGGCGAGCGAGACGGCGTTGTCGCCCTCCGCTGTTGCCATCGACGGCAGCGCCTGTATCATCAGCCACTCCGGCGAGTTGGTGTACTCCACCGTGAGGCGGTTCTTCTTGTCAGCCACAGCGAACAGCTTCGTGAGGTCGATATCGAGCTTTCCTGCCGCGTTGAGCGTGAACGCCTGCGAGTTTGTGACGAGTTCCTTGTCGGGTAGAACGGGCAGATAGTGCTGCTCGCCGTCGCTGAAGCCGCGACCCGACGCCGTAACACGGCACACGAGCAGACCGTCGTTAGCAATCTTCGACATATCGAACGCGAACTTAACCACCGCAGTTTCGCCTGCCTTCGCCGCAAACTTAACATCCTTATGCCAAACCTCCTTTTCGGTCTCAGGGTTGAGGAACGTGAGGCGTGCCGAACCGCTCACCTGCTTGTCGGAAGTGTTGAAGATGCGCGCCGAGAGCACGCCCTTGTCTGCCTGACGCACGAAGCGCGGCACGTTGGGCTGAATCATAACGGTCTTCTTCGCAACGGATGTTGCGGCGAGTGTGCCGTTGTTCATCGCCTCGTCGTGTGCGAGGGCGTAGAACTGCCATGTGGTGACGCTCTCGGGCAGCGTGAACTGCAGCTGCACGTTGCCCTTGTTGTCTGTGAGCAGACCAGGATAGAAGAAAGCCGTTTCGCTCAGATTCTGACGCGTCTGCGCTGTGGAAGTAGTGTTTTGAACCTTGCCTTCTGCGCCTGCATCAGCAGAGCCAGCGGCTTTATCTGCAGACCCTGCGGCTGACTCGGCAGGCACTTCCACATTCTCCAATGCTGCATTACGGTTAGAATCGTACGCAGCATTGCTACCCATCAGCTTCTCTTCCTTCACGCCAGAGACGGCAGCCTTTGCAAACATCTTCACGTTGTCGGAGCGTGAGGCTGTGCAAACTTCGCCTCTTCCAATATATCGTGCAACGTCGTAGAAATGGCTGAAGTCTATCTGCGGTTCGTACAGGAACTTCATGGGCATCTCGCTGTAGACGAACATATTGCGGTTGTAGAACGCTCGCCATGAGAGCCACGGCACGTTGTTGTACATAGGCAGACTGAACTGTAGGCTGTGTGGGCGCAGCTTGTCGAGCGACTTGTCGTAGAGCGTAGCCATAAGCTGCGCCTTTGCCGGCGTGCCGTCGGGGTTGGTGATGTTCAGAGTCCAGGTCTCGCGCTGTCCGGGCACGAGTCGGTCGCGGAAGGTGGTCCACTTTATGTTGAGATGCGTGTCGGGCTGTGGGCGCTCAATGCGCTCGGTGTGCTGATAAGCCTTGCCGTTCTTCACCCAAGCCACGGAGAGCGTGATGCCGTCGCCCCACTCTTCTTTATAGGTGATGGAGCGTGTGCGCACTTCGTTGCGCAAATCGGCTCTGCCGTCCTCTATCACCTTGTCGCCGGCGATGAGCGTGTAGACAACGTGCTGGATGCTGTCGGTAGATCCCAGTTGTATGAAGACAGGTGCCGACTTGCTCTTGAACTGGCGCGAAGAAACGTAGAACCAGTCGTGTGTCTCTACCGGCGCACGGCGGTCTTGCAGCGTGAATGTGACGAACGACTGCGTCAGAGTGTCCGTTCCGCAGTAAGCCACGAAGCGGTGGCGCATCGAAGCGAGCGACTTTCCGTCTACCTGCACCTCGGTGTTAGCCTTGCAGGTGTAGCGGTCGTTGTCTATATAATATGTAACATCACCGTCGATGGGTTCGCCGGCATTGTTCAGATAAGCGAACTTGATGGTGTGCAGGTCGTCGGCGAGTGTCTGTTCGGGCACGTCGCAGGTGAGCAATGTCGGGCGGTCGCTGTACGGGAGAGCCGTTTCTGCGCTCTGGGTCTCGCCCGAAACGTCGGTCACGTGAGCCTCAACGTCGAATGTGAAGTAGCGGTTGTGGCGTTCGTCGTACTGCTCTGGCACGATGACGGGCACCTTCACCGTGAAAGCTCCGTCATTATCGGTCTGCGCTACGCCACTGTAGACTGTCTCCGTGCGAGCGTCTGTAGAAGCGCAACGCCAGAAGAAAGACGGACGGCGCACAACCTTCACCTCCACCTTTGCGCCCTGCACAGGCACACCGGCAAAGCTCTTTGCCTTGGCAGCGAGGCGCACGGTGTCGCCGGCTGCATAGCGCGACGCAGCCTTCTCTATCTCTACGCCGAACGTGGGGCGCTTGTATTCCTCGACGGTGAAGTTGTAGTACTGCACATTGCCGTAGTCGCTGCGCAACGTGTAGACACCGTTCAAGCCGTTCTGCGGCAGAACGAAGTCGGCTGAAGCCATGCCATATTCGTCCGTAGTGACACTCTTCGCGGCAACCTCCTTACGGTTGGCGTCGCGCAGCGTGAGCGTCATGGTCTGCTGCTTCTGTGCCTCGGCGTGCTGGTCGGCGCCGTAATACTTATAGGCGATAGCCGCTACGTGCACGGTCTGACCCGGTCGGTAGATGCGGCGGTCGGTATAGATAGTTGTCGAGGTGGTCTCAAAATGAGTGCGGTTATAGTAGAACCGTCCGTTTATCGACGTCACGGGGAAAGCCTGTTCGTCGGCGGTGGATATAGAGTAAGACACTGGTTCGCGATTGCCGAACTCGACAATCACCTCGCCGTTGGCGTCGCACTCGTAGTGCTTCGCCTCAAGTTTCTCGCCCTCGGCGTTGTTCTTCACAAAGTTCATCAACACCTTTGCACCGGGCACAGCTTCGCCCGTCGTAGCGTTGAGCACAACTACGCGATAACGGTTGCCGGGCAGCGTCTCGATGAGCGGATATATATTGCAGACGCGCAAGATGCGGCGCTCGACGGGCACGTTCACGTTGTCGGTAGAGAGTTCGACGAGATAGAAACCCGAACGCAAGCCGGGAATCTCGAGCGTGTCGCTCACGGTCTTGTAAGCCGGCAGTCCGACATAGCGGCGCACGTCGGTAGCGGGCGCTTCGGCAGTCACGATATGACGGCGCAGGCGGGCGTAGTCCTTGTCGCGGTTTACGTCATACTGCTCGGCACTGGTTATGTTCAGTCGGCTTGCCGTGAGGCGCACTTCGCCTACGTTGTTGGCGCCCAGTACAATCACCTTGCGCGGCACACCGGGCAGAGCCATCTCGCCGCCAAGCAGCGCATGTACAGAGGGTAGCGTTAGACGGCGCTGAGCGTTGCGCAGAATGTTCATGCGCGTCCAGGCGCCCCACTTGGTGAGAGCGTAGTTGATGTAGTTGTTCTTCTCCTCGGCTGTCACGTCCTCGGCGTTCTCCATGAACTCGTAGCGGGCTATCGCCACCTCGCCGCACACCACGAGGTCTCTGTACTCGCTGGCGAGCGAGTCGAGCGACATGATGTACTTCGACTTCTTCACGCGTGTGGCATAGCTGTTGCCGTGCGCCTGCTTCACCATCTGCAAGGCTGTTAGACAGGCACCTTCGCGCTTGCCGTGCGCGGCGTAGTAGTCGTGCATGCCGCGATAGTCGCCGGCTGCAATGCCGATGATGTGCAGCATGTCGTCGTAGTAGTATTTCGAGTCGACGCCGTCCTCAACGAACGGCAGATAGTCGGTGCAGTAGGCTGCGGCAAGAGCTTCGGGATGCGCCATCGAGCGGCGGTAGCACTCGGCGCTAAGCTCCTTGGCGTCGTCGAAGGCGTAGCGGTAAGAGGCGTACATTCGGCCCATCACCGACTGGTATATGGCGGCAAGCACGCGGTCGCCCTTGCGCTCGGCTGTCTCGCCGCTCTTCTTCAGATGGCGCTCCATAGCCGGGATGGAATCTCTTGAGAGCTGAGCCACCCAATCGAGCGAAGCCACCTGCGCCTTGAGCAGATGTCCGTAGGCACGCTCCTTCTCTGCCTTGTCGCTTATCTGTGCGAGCACCTTCAGCGCTGTCTGCGGATGGTCCTTGCCCACCGCCGCGTCGTATTTCTTCCAAAGTGACGTATATGAGTCGGCCATTGCCGTCATCGGCAACAACAGCATGGCTATCAATGTGGCAATTATCGTTCTTTTCATAGCAATTTGTTTTTGTCCGTGATGTGATGTTTTGCATAGATAGTGCTGACATGGAGCTATAAGGTCAGCCCGAATTGCCGAAACGCTACCTATATTATGCAAAAATAAGAAAAAAACACAAGATAGAGGGCGTTAATCGCGAAAAACATTAGGCTTGAAGGGAAAAAAGTAGTTCATCCGAAATATGGCGTGAGTCAATCATGAACCTATAAGTAGCGGAGGTCTCCGGCCTCCGCAGCACCAAGTCGAATACAAATCAGGTTTTTGTTCATTCGTGGCGAACGCCGTCCAATCGGATTCCGTTCGCCACCCAATCGGATTCCGTTCGCCGCCCGATCGGATTCCGTTCGCCGTCCAATCGGATTCCGTCCGCCGCCCGATCGGATTCCGTTCGCCGCCCGGATTAACTGAAAATGAATTACATTCAATTAATTATCAACAACAAGGACGTATTGATTGACTATATCGTTAACCCATTATCTTTTTTAAATACTTAATCAATTTTTGTATAAGGCTTTTCCTCGGTTTCTGGTCAGTAAACGGAAATTGCTTATTATCGATTTTAACCGTAATATTTAATCCATAATGACGGTTATAATCGTTCATCATCTGTTTGAATACCTTTCCGTGATCACGGTTATCTTTAATATTCTTCTGTGCAATATAGCAATGTATCATTTCATGTACTATCGTATCTCTTAAGGCATCTTCACTCCAATTTACGTTATTAGCTATTGCAAAACGTTCATTTTTTAGTTTTTTCGTCTTTTTATCAATCTTATAAGAATATACTCCGCATGTTCGTCGACCTTTATATGTCGTAAATCTTGGTAGACGCAATTCCTTATCGAAATACAAAGTGTTGTATTTCTTAAATAATTCTTTGATTAATTCTTTCGTAATTTTTTCCATACTATATTATCTTTTTACTATCGTCTTCTTTTATATATGTCATATTC
>OBIB01000002.1_pt1 | contig 76772 bp, 61 predicted proteins | sample 1496261 | NCBI WGS metagenome assembly OBIB01 (sample SAMN05065771, study PRJEB22554) | human gut metagenome | biome: ENVO:2100002; feature: ENVO:00000062; material: ENVO:00002003 | host: Homo sapiens | place: USA
TGATCAAGATCATGAAGAAGCACAACGGTTAATTCGTTGCCTCTTAACGATTAAGAAGATATTGCCGCCTAGCATTTTTAATGCTGGGCGGCTTTTTGTATTTATGTCTATGCTGGTTTAACTTGTGTGCTAAAAGGCTCAAATAACTGCTTATAACGTTATAAAGTGAGAAATTCCTTTCATTTTATTTTGTTTTTTCAATAATTTGCCTTATCTTTGCGGCATGAAACATTCTATGATAACCATATTGGGGCCTACTGCGAGCGGAAAGACGAGTCTTGCCGCTGCCCTTGCCGCCAAGATTGACAGCTTGGATGCTGCATCATGGGGAGGCGATACGCAGGGTGCGGAGATTATCAGTGCTGATAGTCGCCAGGTGTATCGTGGCATGGACATTGGTACAGGAAAAGACTTGGAAGATTATACCATTGATGGCAAACAGATTCCTTATCATCTGATAGATATCTGTGAGCCGGGTACGAAATACAACCTCTTTGAATATCAGCAAGATTTCTATGATGCCTACCTTGATATTCAGAAAAGAGGAGTACTCCCGATACTTTGTGGTGGTACAGGACTTTATATTGAGTCGGTGCTCAAAGGATATCATTTGTCACCTGTTCCTCAGAACCAGGAACTTAGAGATAGATTGGCAGATAAGAGTCTGGCGGAACTCACCGTGATGCTGAAGGAGTTGAAGGCTAAGACGGGGTCGAATATGCACAATCGCACAGATGTGGATACGGTGCAGCGAGCTATCCGTGCTATCGAAATTGAAACCTTTAACTTGGAGCATCCGATGCCTGAACGTGAACTTCCTGCAGTGGATTCGCTCATCATTGGTGTAAGTATTGACCGTGATGCGCGCCGAGAGAAGATTACTCGCAGGTTGAAGCAGCGTCTCAAAGAGGGTATGGTGGATGAAATCGTTACGTTATTAGATAAAGGTGTTCCTTCCGAGAATCTTCTCTATTATGGGCTGGAATACAAGTTTGTTACGGAATATGTAATAGGTAAGACCTCTTACGAAGAGATGTTCCGGAGTCTTGAGATAGCCATCCATCAGTTTGCCAAGCGTCAGATGACTTGGTTCAGGGGTATGGAACGGAGAGGTTTCGTCATTCATTGGATAGATGCCTTGCAGCCGATGGAACAGAAAGTGGAGCAGGTGATGGAATTAGTTAAAAATTCAAAGTAAAAAGCATGGCAGCTAATGAGAATAAGTGGGGACTTCTTTACTGTCCCCGAGGCGGTTGGCGTAGCAACAAGCGCTGGGAAAAGATAGAAAAGGTGCTCAGGCAGCAAGGCGTGGATTACGACTTTGTGCAGAGCGAGAACCAGAAAAGCGTAGAGCGGCTGGTGAAGATGTTTGTCAACAATGGCTATAAGACAATAGTGATTGTTGGCGGAGATTCTGCGCTCAATGATGCCGTGAATTGCCTGATGCAGATAAACGAGGAAGAGCGTAATCAGGTAGCCTTGGGAGTGATACCTAACGGCTTGATGAACGACTTTGCTCATTTCTGGGGATTCGACGACAGTAATATCGAGCAGACTGTGAGTTGGCTCATGAAGCGCCGCATCAGAAAGATAGACTTGGGGTGCATCCGATATACCAACAAGAAGGGGGATAAGTGTATCCGCTATTTCCTGAACTGTATCAATGTGGGCTTCATTGCCAATATCATGAACTTGCGACGCAAGACTCATCATGCCTTCGGTTCCAGAACCTTGTCGTTCATCTTCTCGTTCATCCTGATGATTTTCCAGCGTCTGGATTACAAGATGAACATCCATATCAATGCGGATGTGATTAAGCGCAGGGTGATGACCATGTGTATCGGTAATGCTTCGGGCTATGGACAGACACCAAATGCCGTGCCGTATAATGGATTACTCGATGTATCTGTGGTTTATCATCCGCAGATGACTCAGCTCTTTGAAGGCATCTATCTCTTTGTGAAGGGAAAGTTCCTCAATCATAAGAGTGTGCATCCTTATCGTACCCGCGAAGTGGAGGTGCAGGCTGATCCGCATGCCTTGATAGGCATTGATGGAAGATTGATGAATACGCCAGTGGGACCTTACAAGGTGACAGCCATCCAGGAAGTCATCAACTTCCTGATACCAGTATAAGATATAAGGGTATAATATGATAATGTGCCATAAGTCATGCTAATAATGACTTATGGCACATTGCCGTTTTGTATTTATCTCTAATCTCTAATCTCTTTATCCCATATCAGCAATCTTCTTCAGCTCTTCTTCATTGAGAATCTTGATTTTTCTGACATTTGTTTCGATGAGCTTCTCGCTAACGAATGCCGAAAGGGTTCGGATGCAGTTGCTCGTTGTCATGTTGGCAATGTTTGCCAGGTCTTCTCGGCTCAGGCTGCAATCCAGGGTGCTGTCGTCTTTTGCCAACCCGTAGGAGTCGAGTAGAAACAGGAGTGCTTCAGCAAGGCGGGCACGGATGTGCTTTTGGGTGAGGTTTACTGTGCGATCATCCGACTTTCCGATTTCTATGCTCAGGTATTTGATGAAGTAATGACCAATGTTGAAGCTTTTCTGCAACAACTTCATCAATACTGCGATTGGGAAGGAAGCTACCACGCAATTGTCTAATGACATAGCTGCGGTCTTGTAGATTTCATCAGCGAAGTAAGCTCGGAATCCGAAAAACTCGAGTGGTTTGATGACACGGATAATCTGGTTTTTGCCAGATATGCCATCCTTGAAGATCTTCACCTTTCCCGTGAGCAGGCACATGGCTTCTGTGGGCTGCTGCTCGTTTTGATAGATGAGTTCCCCCTTCTTGAACTTTTTGAGTTCAATATGCTCAAGCAGTAAGTCGAACTGTTCGTCCTCGATACCGCCCCATAGTTTGGCTATTGCTTTAGCCGCTTTTTCCTTGTTGCTTTCTTTCTTCTTGGCCATTATCCTGGTATGTTTACTTATTCAATATTTGATTTCTAGGTGCAAAATTACACAAAAAAAATTAAATACGTTCCTAAAAAGGGGTAAAAATATGTTTTATAACATACAAAACTCATTTTTTTCTAAAAAGTATTGACTTTTCTTTTGTCATAACGCAAAAAAGTTGTATCTTTGAATGCAATTAGTAATGGTCAACAAAAATTCAAAACCTTAATATAGATCTATGAGTTATCTAAAATTCGAAAAGGCCCTGATGACTAATTTGCAAGAGTCATTGCCAAAAGAGTTGTTACGTACAAACCGCTCGGGTGCTTATTCGTGCTCAACGATTGTAGACTGTAATACACGAAAGTATCACGGACTGCTTGTCGTTCCAGTACCAGAACTGGACGATGATAATCACGTGCTCTTAAGTTCGCTCGACGTTACAGTGATTCAGCATGGCGCTGAGTTCAATCTTGGATTGCACAAGTACCAAGGCAACAATTACAGTCCGATGGGTCATAAGTACATTCGTGAGTTTGATTGCGATAAGGTGCCTACAACACTTTACCGCGTGGGTGGTGTAGTCCTCAAGAAAGAGGTAGTTTTCCAGCATTATGAGAACAGAATCCTGATTCGCTATACGCTGGTGGATGGTCATTCAGCCACTACACTTCGTTTCCGTCCATTCTTGGCTTTCCGTAGCGTCCGCCAGTTTACACATGAGAATGCCACTGCATCTCGTGACTATTCTGGAGTAGACAACGGAATCAAGACTTGCATGTATGCTGGCTATCCAGATCTCTATATGCAGTTCTCTAAGAAGAACGAGTTTAAATTCTGCCCAGATTGGTATCGTGGCGTGGAATATCCTAAGGAGCAGGAGAGAGGTTATGCTTCTAATGAAGACCTCTATGTGCCAGGATATTTCGAGATGGGTATCAAGAAGGGTGAGACTATCGTCTTTGCTGCCTCTACTTCTGAAATCAAGACCAGTAGCTTGAAGAAACTCTTTGAAGAAGAAGTAGATGAGCGTTCGCCACGTGATAATTTCTTCCATTGCCTGGTGAATGCGGCGCATCAGTTCCATCGTCGTGAAAAGAACGACGACCGATACATCTTGGCGGGCTATCCTTGGTTCAAGTGCCGTGCCCGTGATACATTCATCTCTCTGCCGGGTCTTACCCTCTCTATCGAGGAGAACGACTACTTTGAGTTGGTGATGCAGACTGCCATGCGTGGTTACTATGAGTTTATGGAGGGCAAGCCTCTTACTGCTCATATCACAGAAATCGAGATGCCTGACGTTCCTCTTTGGGCTATCTGGGCTCTGCAGCAGTATGCCAAGGAGACCTCTAAGGAGGAGTGCTACAAGAAGTATGGTCAGTTTATCAAGGACGTGATTCATTTCATCCAAGACAACAAGCATCCTAACCTGGAGTTGATGGAGAACGGTCTGCTCTATACCAATGGCAAGGACAAGGCTGTAACTTGGATGAACTCCACTGCCAATGGCCGCCCTGTGGTTCCTCGTACGGGTTATATCGTAGAGTTCAATGCTCTGTGGTATAATGCCTTGTGCTTCTGTGCTTCTCTGGCAGGAGCCGTTGGCGAAGAGGCTGCACAGCAGGAATTGCTGGCTAGCGCAGAGGTTACCAAGAAGTCGTTCGTTGATACATTCCTCAATGAGTATGGCTATCTCTACGATTACGTGGATGGCAATATGATGGATTGGAGTGTTAGACCAAACATGATATTCCCTGTAGCATTCGACTATTCTCCTTTGTCGCAAGACCAGAAGAAGAAGGTGCTCGATATCTGTACACGTGAACTCCTGACTCCTAAGGGATTGCGTTCACTCTCTCCTAAGAGTGGTGGCTATAACCCTATTTATGTAGGTCCTCAGACTCAGCGCGACTATGCTTACCATCAGGGTACGGCATGGCCATGGCTCGGCGGTTTCTACATGGAGGCAAGTTTGAAGCTGTACAAGCGTACTCGCTTGAGCTTCGTAGAGCGTCAGATGGTGGGTTATGAGGATGAGATGTCTTATCACTGCCTCGGTACCATCAGCGAGCTCTTCGATGGCAATCCACCATTCTCTGGTCGTGGTGCCATATCTTTTGCTATGAACGTAGCAGAGATACTCCGTGCGCTCGAATTACTAGAAAAGTATCAATATTAATATAAGGAGGACGCTATATGAAAGTATTAATGTTTGGATGGGAGTATCCTCCTCACGTATTTGGTGGCTTGGCTACTGCCAACTTTGGTATCACCCAGGGCTTGCATGCCCAGGGAGATGTCGATATTACATTGTGTCTGCCTCATCCTTTCGGTGATGAGGACCGCAGTGCATGTAAATTTGTGGCTATGAACAGTGTGCCTATCGCCTGGCGCGACGTCGATCATGACTATGTGCAGCAGCGTGTGGGTAACATCATGAATCCTGATGACTATTTCCGCTACCGTGACCACATCTATGCCGACTTTAACTATATGAACGTGAATGACCTCGGCTGTATGGACTTTGCCGGTGGTTATCCATCTAATCTCCACGACGAGATCAACAACTACAGCATCATCGCTGGCGTTGTAGCCCGTAGCGAAGAATTTGATATTATCCACGCCCACGACTGGTTGACATTCCCTGCTGGTATCCATGCCAAGCGAGTGAGTGGTAAGCCATTGTGCATCCATGTACATGCTACCGATTTCGACCGTAGCCGTGGTAAGGTGAACCCTACCGTATATGCTATCGAGAAGGACGGTATGGATAATGCCGACTGCATCATGTGTGTATCTGAGTTGACCCGTCAGACCGTGATCAACCAGTATCACCAGGATCCACGCAAGTGCTTTGCCATGCACAATGCGGTGTATCCACTGAAGCAGGAGTGGCAGGACATCCCACGCCCAGACCATAAGGGCAAGGAGAAGGTGGTAACCTTCCTGGGTCGTCTCACCATGCAGAAGGGGCCTGAGTATTTCGTAGAGGCGGCCAACATGGTATTGCATCGTACCCGCAACGTGCGTTTCTGCATGGCAGGTTCGGGCGATATGATGGATCAGATGATTTATCTTGCTGCCGAAAGAGGCATTGCCGACCGTTTCCACTTCCCAGGCTTCATGCGTGGTAAGCAGGTATATGAGTGCCTGAAGGATAGCGATGTCTATGTGATGCCATCTGTGAGTGAGCCTTTCGGTATCTCTCCTCTGGAGGCGATGCAGTGTGGCACACCTACCATTATCTCTAAGCAGAGCGGTTGTGGAGAAATCCTTACCAACTGTATCAAGGTGGATTACTGGGATATTCATGCCTTGGCTGATGCCATCTACAGCATCTGCCACAACGAGAGCCTGTTTGACTATCTCTCGGAGGAAGGAAGAAAAGAGGTAGACCAGATTACCTGGGAGAAAGTGGGAGCCCGCATCAAGGACCTCTATCTCAAAACATTGGGATGGAAATAGTGGGCTATTAATAATCAAAAATTAATAATTAATAATTATGAAAACAATTTGTTTATATTTCGAGATACATCAGATTACCCATCTGAAACGCTACCGCTTCTTCGATATCGGTACTGATCATTATTACTATGATGATTATGAGAATGATCGTAGTATCAATGAGATTGCGGAGCGTTCCTATATGCCTGCCTTGAATGCCATTCAGGAAATGATAGAGAAGAACGGCCAGTACTTCAAGGTTGCCTTCTCTCTCTCTGGTGTGGGTATGGAGCAGTTGGAGCTCCATGCGCCTCAGGTATTGGAGAAGTTGCAGGAATTGAATAAGACCGGTTGCGTGGAGTTCCTTGCAGAACCTTATTCTCATGGTCTTGCTTCCTTGGTCAACGAGATGAGCTTCAAGTCTGAGGTAGAGCGCCAGTGCACCAAGATTGAGGAATATTTCGGCAAGAAACCTACTGTGCTCCGTAATTCTTCTCTCATCTATAGCGATGAGATTGGTGCCGAGGTAGCTGATATGGGCTTCATCGGTATGCTTACCGAGGGTGCCAAGCACGTGTTGGGTTGGAAGTCACCTCACTATGTTTATCATTGTGCGATGAATCCAAAACTCAAGCTCTTGCTCCGTGATATCCGTTTGAGCGACGATATCTCTCTCCGCTTCTCTAACAGCGATTGGGAGGGCTATCCACTCTTCGCTGATAACTATATGAACGAAATTGCTGCCACTCCACAGGAGGAGCAGGTAATCAATATCTTCATGGAGTTGTCTGCTTTGGGCATCGCTCAGCCTCTGTCAAGCAATATCCTCGAGTTTATGAAGGCTTTGCCTCAGTGTGCTAAGGATTGTGGCATCACCTTCTCTACTCCTACAGAGATTTGCCAGAAGATGAAGTCTGTTGGCGAGATCAACGTACCTGATACATTGAGTTGGGTAGATGAGGAGCGCGATGTAAGCTCTTGGCTCGGTAACCCAATGCAGCGTGAGGCTTTCAACAAGCTCTATAGCGTAGCCGACCGTGTTCGCATTGCCAATGACCCACGAATCAATCAGGACTGGGATTACCTGCAGGCAAGCAACAACTTCCGCTTCATGACTACCAAGCCAAGCAACGTAGGTTTGGATCGTGGCATCTATTCTAGCCCATTCGATGCATTCACCAACTATATGAATATCCTTGGTGACTTCATCTCCCGAGTAAACAACCTTTATCCTACAGAGGTGGATAATGAGCAGTTGGAGGGACTTCTGACTACCATTACCAACCAGGATCAGGAAATCGAGATGCAGGATAAGGAGATTACCCGTCTCCAGGCTAAGATTGAGAAGATTGAGGCAGAGGTTACTAAGCTCCGTGGGGAGAAGGCGACTAAGGCTTCAGCTAAGAAGCCTGCAGCAAAGACTGCTGCCAAGAAGGCTCCAGCCAAGAAGACAGCAAAGGCTGAGCCTACAGAAGAAAAGAAGGATTAGATTTTAGATTACTCATAACTATTAATCCCCCTCGCTGCATTGATTTGCGGTGAGGGGGATTTTTTATTTCCCAAAATATATACATTGATCATAACAAATCCGGAGGGAAGCGTTATTTTTCAAAGTGAATCCAGTCGATATCGAAGAAGGCTGCATCGTTCTTCTTGGCTGTGCGGGTATTGAAGAAACCGAGTTTCGCTCCAATCCACTTGCCTTCGCGCACAGTAAACGGATTGCCTATCTTGATGAACTTCTTGCCATCCAGGCTGTAGCTCCATTCTGCGATGGCCTGTATCTGGTTGGCAATACCTTTGCTGTGTACCTTTACACGGAGCCATACGTCCGGTGTGGCGATGCGGGATGACGGGATGTCATCTACGGCATATTTCACCGTGTAAGGCTGTGGTTGCTTGCTGGTCTTGATGGTAATCTGTTCTACCACTTTCTCAGCTTTTCCCTTCTCAGCCTTCTCACAGGTTACATATTGCAAAACCACACCTTCTTCCTTGGTATCAACAAACTTGAGGGCTGCATAGTCCATGCCCTGCATAATCATACCGGCGCTTTCGCCCAGTACCTTATCTTTCTCCTTGTAAGCCTCTGTGCGGTTAGGAATGAACTTCACCTTGGCTGTGGCAGTGAAGTTCTCTGTAGGGAGCTTCTGGAGCAGCAGGTTAGGCAAATCATACAGGTTCTTCACATCTTCAGCCTGCTGCACGCCATAGAGACGCAGCTTGGAATTCTTGGCATCGCAGAAGTACCAGTACTGACTGTAAGGACCATTCCACTGCCATTGCAGACCGAGATCTACGCTGTTGAAATCATCCGATTCCTTAGGCTGGAAGTTTCCGCTTGATGGCAGGTTTGGCTTCTTCCATTGCTGGACAGGGTCGCCGCAGCCGTCGCCATCCTTGTCGTCACCGATAACGAGCCAGTCGTTCACCCATTTGGCTGGTTGCAGATGCACCACACGTCCGTAGGCATGCTTGTCCTGGAAGTGGAGGAACCAGTCTTCGCCGTTCTGAGTATCTACCCAGGCACCCTGGTGAGGGCCGTTCACCTTCTTGTTCTTTCCCTGTGCCATGCCCACATACTCCTCGTAAGGACCGTATGGATTCTTGGAGCGCAGTTCCACCTGCCAGCCATACTTCACGCCGCCCGCAGGACTCATGATGTAATAATAGCCGTTGCGCTTGTAGAACTTGGTACCCTCGATGGTAGGCTGGTCTTCATGTCCATCATATACAATGCGTGAAGGACCAATCACCTTGGTGCCGTCTGGTGACATAGGAGCCACGAAGAGCACCGATTTGATGCCGGCTCTAGAACCGGCACAGCCATGCGAAAGATAAGCCTTTCCGTCTTCATCCCACAGCGGGCAGCAGTCTATCAAACCTTTTCCCTTCATCACCCAGGTGATAGGCTCCCAAGGACCACGAGGATCTTGTGTCTTGGTCATGAAGAGACCCTGGTCTGGGTCGCCGCAATAGATGTAGAACCATCCGTCGTGATAGCGGATAGAGGGTGCCCATACGTAGTTGCCGTGCTGAACTTTCTTGCGCCAGTCAAGGTCTGTGCCCTGATACTCTGGCAATACAGGATAGTCGTCGAGCAGTGCCGCACCGATAATCTCCCAGTTTACCAGGTCTGTGCTGTGCAGAATCTGTAAGCCTGGGAAACACTGGAAGGAAGAGGAAGTCATGTAGTAGTCATTACCCACACGACAAACATCCGGGTCAGAGTAGTCGGCGTCAATCACCGGGTTGCGATACATTCCGTTCTTCACGTTCGGATTCCATGTATGTGAAGCAGCCTTCTGTGCGTTGACTCCCATCGCTGTGAGTGGAGAGCTCAGAGCGATGGTTGCGAGAAGGCACAGGAGTGAATGAGATTTTATTTTCATTGTAACCGATAATTTTTAAGTAAACTATTCCGTTACCTATTTTTAAGTAACTTATTTTGTTACGTATTTCTTGTTGTTGAAAACGTAGATACCTTTGTTGAGGCTCTTCAAATCATCAGCCTTAGCATTGCTCTTTACCACTCTGCCGCTCAAGTCGTAAACGTTGTTGTCGGCTGGCTGGGTGATGGCTGTTATATTCTTGATGCCTGTAGATGTTTCTGTATAGAGAGTGAACTGCAAGATGCACTGCTTTACCTTTGGAGTGAAAGTAAGCGTGTGCTCTACTGGTGTATTAAACTCCACCGTATAGTTCTTCACGCTCTTATCTTTCGGGAAAATATAGGTGTCAGCATCATAGCTTGTACCATTAATCTCACCGATATAGGCATCAGCATCTGAATAGTTGTTGCGACCCTCAATATCCATTTTGGTAATCTTTACACCATCAGGAATGATAATGGTGTATTGATTGGCGCTATACTTGATATAAGTAGTACCTGAACCGACATCGTATGACTTTCCCTTCTCGTTGCTGATAGCGAAGCCATTGCTGAATGAACCGGCTTTCTTATCAGTCAAAGTCTTTGAGTTCAAAGTGAAAGGACCCTTTGTGTCTGTTACGGTAGAACCTGTAGATGTAGCACCGCACTGATCATCCCATGTAGAATCAAACTTCTTGAGCCAGATAGAACCGCTGCTTACGGTAATCTTAGAGTTGTTCTTGAACACGAGATTATCTACGAAGCGGATATCGATGCCTTTCTTGGCTGAAATCTGCACGTTGTCGAGTGTCACGTTCTTGATGTGGCTCTCAGGGCGACCTACCAGGAAGATGGCATTGCCATCGCAAACATCTGTAGTCTTCACGTTCTGAAGCAGAATGTCGGTGTAGGTTGGGGTAGTGCTATCCAAAGCTCTTGCATTTGCCTTATCTACGGCAGGATCACTGTTGTAGTTCTTGTCGTAGAAGCAGTCGATAGAGAATGGATTCTTCACGTTGGTCATGGTGAAGTTGGTGAACTTCCAGTCTTCCTCGCCACCGCCACGCAGTGTTACCTTGTTAGTTGTTTTATCTACATCTTGACCAGTCTTCATGCGGATGCCCGCTGTAGTACCGTTCATGGTGATTTGATCAAACCATACATGCTTGATGTTTTCGGTGAAGCTGCCGATAGAAGCTCCGTGACCCGTTCCGAAATAGCAGTTCCATACATGGATATACTGTGCATCGTTGTCGCAAACTACGTTGTCATCTCCGTTGCTGATGTTACAGTTGTAGATATTAACGTATGGACCCCAGATAGAGATACCATCGGTGTTATGCGATGCTTTGCCCTTGCCAGCTTCAGATGATGGTTCACTGATGGTTACATCATGGATGGTAGCATGGCTAGCCTTACCGCTGTTGCTGATGGTGATGTTCACACCCGGAGTATTCTGAATCTTGAAGTTGCGGAGCAGGAAGCGCTTGCCCTGCTCGAAGCGGATCATTGCACCAGGATTGAAGGTTTCGCCATTCTCTCTAGCGAGCCACCAGCGTGCGCCCTGACCGTCGATGATGGAAGTTTCTCCTTCACCCTCGATAACAACGTCGGTAACGTTCTTGCCTTTGTTCTTTCCGCCGATGAAGACAGTCTTGGTATTAGGTGCCTTGCTATATTCCACGAGTTTCAGGGTGGCACCTGCGCTGAGGTGAAGGATGGTCTTCGCCTTGATGCTGAGCACCTCGGTCTTGCTGGTCATCTGGTCTGTGCTACCAAACATCCAGGTACCTGCAGGTATTACGACCATACCGCCAGTTGAAGGAACTGCATCAAGAGCTTTCTGGATAGCCTTGGTATTATCTGAAGCAGATGTAGAGGCACCATAATCCTTGATGTTAAACGTGTTTGCCGAAGTGATGGCAGGCAACTGAGGCAAGTTGACTGCAGTCCAACCCGCAGGGGTGTTCTGTGCATTCTGCTCAGCAGTGATGCCGGCAAAATTTTGTGCCTTGGCTAAGAAAGGCACAGCCATGAGTGCAGCGAGCACGATGGTTTTAATCATTTTTCTATTCATATTTTTTAGGTTTAATTTCTTTTTGGCAAAGTTACTACTTTTCTGCCGATTACTGATACAATCAGAGTATAAAAAACACGAAAACGATTACGCAATTTCTCCGTTTTATCTTTATGAATTCTAGTAGGAAACAAAAAAGTGCAATGCTCCAAGTAAATAAGCATTGCACTAGAATTCTTATGATTTCAATTTCTTGATTTCTTCAATAGATAGGCCTGTAGAATTAGCTATGATATCCAAAGGGGTGTTATAGGCCAGAAGCTTCTTGGCAATTTCCAGGCTTTTCTTTTTTTCTCCTTCTTTCAAGCCTTTCTCCATTCCTTTCTCCATTCCCTCTTTTATGCCTTTGTTAACGGCATGCTCAAGTGCTGCATAATTGTCCCACATGACCATCATGCTGTTATCATATTTCTCCTGTTCTTCTTTTGTCAGGGTCTTGGAGTCAGCGATTTCTGCCAATTTCTTGAATATCTTGTGCTGAGCCTCAAAAGGCATTAGTTCTAAAGTCTCCATATGCTTTAAATTATAAATCCAACAATCAAAAAACGTAGTACATTCTGCTTCTTTCTTTTTAAAAAGAGGCATCACTAAGTAGATAAAACGGATTTTGTTTGAATAAACCTCTCCGCTTTCCTTATCTGCAAGCACAACATCTGTTCTGAACTTCTTTGGCGTATTTTCATCTACATTAAAGTTCATGAAGCAGATTACATAAACAGGCGTGAGATGATAATCCCATCGTCCTTTTACGCCTTGATCTACTATCGTTTTTGATGCATAGTAAAGAGAACGGTCTATGAAGTAGGGCTGACTCTTGTTTTGCATCTCAACAATAATGTGCTCACCTGTGTCAGTTTCGCAAAAGACGTCGTAGATGATTCCTCGCTGGTCTTTTGTTTCTGGCAACATCTCTTTGTCCTTAAACTTCACATCCTTGATGTGCTGTTCTCCCAGGAGAAGCTGGTTTAAGAATTCTATCAGCAAGTCCTTGCTGTATTCCTGGCCGAAGATTCGTTTGAACGACCAGTCTGTGAATGGGTTGATGTATCTTGCCATATCTTTGCGATTTTATGTTCACGCTGCAAAGATACGCTTTTTCTTCGTAACTTCCAAGAAAGTAATAAAAAAAATGAGTTGGATGTGAGAGGAGAAAATAAAAAAAGTGCAATGCGTATATGGAGCATTGCACTTTTCCTTAAATTTATATTAGATGTTAATCCTTGTGGATTAATCCTCTACTACATACCAGCGAGGGTCACCAGCCTTTTCCTTCAGGGTACCAGCCTTGATGGTGAAGTCGCCGTTAGCTGGGTCCTTGAACAACTGGGTAGAGCTGAATTCTGTATCATTCACACCCTTAATCACCTTGAAGAAGTCTGTTGTTCTGAAGCTGTTGGCTACAGTAGCTGGAGTCTTGCTTCTGATGTTCTTGTTGGTAGCTTCATCTGCACTCTTACCGAAGATACAATTCTCAATTGTGAATGTGTTTGGACCGAATGTATCAACGTTGAAGTCTACGAAGTATTGTCCGTTACCATTACAGTTGTAGAATGTACTGTTCTTGATGGTGATGTCCTGCATATCTGTCTTCTTGCTGAAGATGAAGACCTTACCAGTTACACAGATGCTGTTGAATGTACAACCGTCAATCTCTACGTTGTCAAGATGGCCAGCTCCGCTTCCAGCATCAACGTGGATGAAACCATAACCTGCGCAGAGGTTTGTGAAGATACTGTTCTTCAAAGTCAGCTTGCCGATAGACTTGGCATCACTTCCCTGAATACGGAAGAATGATGTCTTGAGATTGCTAACCTCGCAATCCTCCAAAGAGAACTCGCTTACAGTACAAGCCTTGCTCTGGTTGATGAAGTAGCCGGCACCATTCTCTTCCAACTTCACGTTCTGGAACTTGATGTAAGCATGAGAACCTGCTATATCAAAGTTCTTGTCGAGGGTGATGGTTGGAGTCTCGCCACCAGCCAAACCGAAGAATGTAACAGACATTCCGTCTGGGATGGTTACGTTGGTCTTGCCACCGTCAGAATCATTTGTGCCGTAGAGAGCTACCTTAGCACCAGCAGGAATACAGATGGTTGCGCTATAGTTGGTCTCGTTTCCTGCTTCTGCCTTTGCCTGTTCAGCAATCTCGTCGATGAGAGTCTGAGAGATGATTGTTACATCGCTAGGAAGTGTATACTTGATGCTGGCTGCTGGAGGAGCTGCTGGAGTTGTAACCTGCAACTGACCGCGCTTTACATCATTCTTATAGATAGTGATGGTATAAGTGCTTGTTGGCTGCAAGTTGGTAAGGGTATATTTACCAGCTGCCTTTTGCTCATCTGTCAAATTGATGGTCTGGATGTTCTCTGCATCGTTAGCTTTGACGTAAGTGATGTGAGTAACTTCAGCACCTGGAGTCCAGCTCAAGTTCACATGATCCTCGAAGAGGTCGGTTGACTCAACGTTGTTGAAGATTTGCTCTGCCTTCGTCTTGAAAGAGGAACCATCCTTATAGTAAACCCACTTAGACTCGTTGGTAGTAGAAGACATAGCCTTTACACGCATGAAGTACTTGCTGTCTCCATCGAGACCTGAGAGAACTACAGGAGAAGAAGTCAAGGTCTTATCTTCACCGTATTTGATGATGTTGGCATTCTCGACACCCTCATAAAGAGAGTCCTTGCTTACCTCGAATACATAGTATTCAGGTTCTGCAACTGCTTTTGATGTGAAGGCAGAGAATGTAACAGTAGCTGATGTTTCGGCAGTTTCAACGGTGATTTTGTCACCGTTGAGACCGAACAATCTTGACAGGCTGCCATCTACGTCCCAGTCATTGCCATCGGTACAAGAAGTAGCCGACAGAGCCAATGCCATCATAGACGCTGTGCCCAATATGTTTTTAATGCTCTTCATTTTCTTGTCTTTTTTTATTAAAGATGAATTAGTCTGCATAACCATAAGAGTTGTGGATCTTGCCGTTGGTTGCAGAGATGGTTGTTGAAGCGATTGGCATGAGGTAGCGGTTCTTCACTGCTACGTCTTCGCCAACCAGACCGCTGCTGATAGATGGCAGGTTTACGTCAACCTGTGTATCGTTACCTGTATCCAGCTTAGCTGCACCGAATGAATCGATGCTGTCATCGTAGTCAGCAGATGTCTTTCCGTCAGGAATACCATACCATGTTACGCTAGAGAAGTCAATCTTAGTCTTGTTCTTATCCAGGTAGTTGAAGTAGATAGTCTTCTGGTAAGTACCGTCTGCAAGCTCAGCCAGGTAAGTCTGCTTGAACTCAATGATCTTCTCTGCGAGGAGGTTCCAACGGATCAGGTCGTACTTGCGGATACCTTCACCGGCAAACTCCCACATGTTCTCCTGAACGAGAGCATTGAAGAATGCGTCCTTGTCTGAAGCGATGTTGTTGACGTAAGCCTTGGCATCGTTCTTGTCATCCTTGTTGAAGGCACGTGTGTGAACTGCTTCCAGAGCCTGGCGGGCTGTCATACCGTTTGCAGAACCTTCATAGTTGGCATCTGGATTGCCAGCCAACTCGTTCATGCACTCAGCATAGTAGAGCAATACCTGAGCATAGCGCATCTTCACAGGGTTGATACCTGTGGTATGCTTAGCTGTAGCCTTCAGGTTGTTCTGCAACCAGGTGTTGTTCATCTTGCGGGCATCCCACTTTCCTACATACATACCGAAAGGAGCATTCTTAATCATGCTCTCTATGGTGTTGCTGCCATCCTGCTTGATTTCGAAGTTAGCGCAAGTGATGTCACGGCGTGTATCCTTCTTGTCGTAAGAATAGAGCAGAGGAGCTGTAACCTTCATCTTACCAGATGAGTTGCCATAGCCATATTCTGTTGTGACACCATTCAGACGAACTCCCACTGTGTAACCCAGCTCACCTGTAACGTTCTCACCGAAAGGAATCTCGAAGAGGTTCTCGTGGTAAGTCTTGTCGAGAGAGAGCTGGTTGATCAGGTACCACTCGTTCTCGAAAGATGGGTTGAGGTTATGAGTATTGTCATTGATGATAGCTGACCAATGCTTCAGGGCACGCTCGTAGAGAGCCTTGCGGTCTGCTGCACCTGGGCGCTGTGTTGGATAGGTAGCATCGCTGTAAGATGCAGTCTCATATCCATCCTTTGATTTCTCACGAATTGCGTAGCCGGCACGAGTCATGGCAATCTGTGCCAGGAGGGCGTGAGCATAACCCTTGGTTGTGCGCTCTGTGGTATAGCCTGATACCTGGTCTGCCCATGGCAGGTATTCGATAGCCTCATCCAGGTCGTTCATCAGGGAATCCATGATCACGTCGCGGTCGGTCTTCTCCAGGTAAGCGTTGCTCAAGTCAGACTTTGATGCTTCTCTCTTGAAAGGAATATCACCAAAGATACGAACCAGGTCAAAGTAAACCATGGCACGGATGGTAAGCGCTTCGCCGAGGCTGCGCTCCATAGACTTCTGGTTAGCACCGCCGGCTGTGAGTGTAGCGCTGCTGCGGATACCCTCGATAATCTGGTTGGCATCCTCGATGATACCATACTCAGCATCCCATACACCGCTGATCTTGCTCCATCCCGGGTCCATGTTATAGTTCATGTTTCCACGCTCATTTGAGGTATTGGTTGCGTTGCTTCCAAGACCATCAACTAATTCGCAGTCGCTGTTCAGGTTCCATACGATAGACAAGTCCTGTGCGTAGGTACGGTCCTGTCCCATGCCACCATAGAGCTTATTGACGCGAAGATTGGTATAATAAGGTGAGGCGTAGGTATTCTCTGCAGTCATCTCTGATGGAGAAGTCTGATCCAGGAAGTCGGAGCATGAAGACAATCCTAATACGCCTACCAATGCAAATGCATATAATATCTTGTTCATTGTTATTATCTTATAAAGTTAGAATGTAACGTTAATACCACCTACGAAGGTGCGGCTCTTTGGATAAGCTGCATAGTCGATACCTGGGGTCATTGGGTTCTTCTTAGAACTTGTATCCACCTCAGGATCGTAGCCTGTGTAGTTGGTGAAGCAAAGCAGGTTGTAACCTGTGAAGTAGATGCGTACGTTCTGCAAGTAGCACTTGTTTACCCACTTCTTTGGCAAGGTGTAACCCACTGTTACGTTCTGCAGACGCAGGAATGATGCATCCTCTACAGCATAGCTGATGAGCTGCATGTTTGATACGCCTGCTGGATTGTAGATATTAGCGTTGGCGTTAATCTCATTCAAGCGGTTCATTACATTCTCTACACCACCATACTCTGCAATGAGGCTAGCTGATGGGCGACCGATGTTGTTACCGTTGGCTGGGTCAATCCAGGTATAGCGGTTGCCTACGCTGAAGTCATCTACCAGGTTGTAGTTCTTGGCTGAACCTGCATAGAATGCGTTGGCAAGCTTGGTACCGTTTACCAGCTTGTTGCCCAATGAGTAGTTGAAGAACAGGTTGAAGTCGAGGTTACCAACGTGACCGTCGAAACCGAAACCACCAGTTGTGGTTGGTACGGTGTTACCCAGACGCTGCTTCACTGCATCACCATTCTCGTCAACTTCTACCTTGGCTACGCCTGGATAGAGGTTACCGCCGAAGAGCTTGTAGCTGTTGTCCTTTACGCCTTCAGCCAGTGCCCAGGTGCCGTTTTCTTTCAATACCAAATCACCCTTGCCTGTTGCTGCATCATATACGGTGTAGAAACCATTGCTCTTGTAACCCCAAAGCTCACCGAGGCGACCCCCTTGCTCTACGCGGAAGTCTTCATATTTGGAGATGGTAGAACCACTCCAGTTAGAGCTCTGCCATGGGTTCTCCATGTTCAACTCATCAATCTTATTCTTGTTGTAAGATACGTTGAAGTTGAAGTTCAAACCGAAGTTCTTCTTGTCTACGATTACTGCATTGAGTGCCAACTCAATACCCTTGTTAGAGGTCTTACCGAAGTTCTGGAACTGGTAAGAGTAACCTGTATTGGCAGGGATGATACTCTGCATCAAGAGATCCTTGGTTGTATTCCAGTAGAAGTCTAATGTACCGCTGATGCGACCATTGAAGAAACCGTAATCGATACCGAAGTTACGGGTCACTGTGGTTTCCCACTTCAGGTCTGGATTATAGAGATATTTACCATGCTCAAGCATAGAAGCTCTGTTCTCTTCGAAGAATGGAGCCTTTGATGTGTTGTCTGCCATAGAGTAGGTGGTAGTCAACAAACCAGAGTTGATACGGTTGTTACCTGCTGTACCGAAGCTCAGACGAGCCTTCAAGTTAGAAAGCCAGCTGGAAGCACCCTTCAGGAATTCCTCGTCAGACATACGCCAAGCCAAGGCTGCTGATGGGAAGATACCCCAACGGTTGTCCTTGCCGAACTTGCTGGAACCATCGGCACGAACGGTGATGGTAGCCAGATACTTGTCGTTGAGTGTATAGTTGATACGGCCGAAGTAAGAGAGAATGTTCTCCTCAGCCTTGATATTACCCTCGTTAGGAAGTGCTGTACCTGCTGCTGTGTTAGCCAATACCTCGTTCACGTTGAATGAAGTTGGGAAGGCTACTGAAGTGCTGGTACGGGTTACGTCCTGGCTACTGCTCCATTCCTGACCTACCAATACATTGATATGGTCACGACCATGGAAGAGCTTCTTATTGTCATAAGTTAATGTATTTGCGTTACGCCAGTTCTTGTTCTCCAAACGCACGAACTGTGCCTGTGGCTGACCGTTGTAACCATACTTTGAGTTGGTGGTTGCATTAGAACCCCAAACCTGGTCGGTATTGTTGTACTTCCAGCCATAGCCGAACTCAGAACGGAATGTGATATTCTTGAATGGCTTCCAGTTCAAACCTACGTTGTAGTTCTGCTGGAAACGCTCCTGATACTTATAGGTATCGGTGATACGCTCTGTTGGGTTACGGCGTGTGGATGTGCTGTTCTCCTCATCCTCGTCTGATGTGCCAGAGAGTGGCTCTACCGGGTTCCATCTTACGGTGTTGGCTACTACTGAGTTTGCTGCACTCGACTCGTTGGTGTCTGCACCACCATTCAAACCATCCAGCTTGGTGAAAGCCATACGGCCATTGAAGTCGAGAGACAACCACTTGTTCAAGTTGGCATTAATCTTAGCGTTTACATTGTTCTTGGCATAGCCAGAACCCTGCATGATGCTCTTCTCGTCGTTGTGAGAGAAACCAATGTTGTACTTGATATCTTTGGTACCGCCGCTTACATTCACGTTATACTGCTTCTGGTTACCTGTACGGCCGAATACCTCATCCTGATAGTCACGTCCTTCGATTGACTTCCAAATGTCGAGGTCGTTATAGTTACCGTAGTCAGTGCTACCCAATTCATACTGATAGTATGCATAGTCGTATGGAGACATAGTCTTCACCAACTTAGATACCTTCTTGTAGCCGAGAGAAGCATTGAAGTTTACCTGAGTCTTGCCCTCAGATCCGCTCTTGGTTGTTACGATGATAACACCATTGGCACCACGGGCACCATAGATGGCTGTAGAGGAAGCATCCTTCAATACGTCGATGCTCTGGATTTCGCTAGGAGCGATGTCGCTGATAGAGCTTACTGGGAAACCATCTACGATGTAGAGTGGAGAGTTGTCCTGTGAAAGAGAACCACCACCGCGCACGCGAATCTTCACGTCAGCATCTGGTGAACCCTCGGTGGTGGTGATGTTCACACCCGCCATCTTACCAGTCATCGCCTCGCTTACGTTAGATACAGGAATGTTGGCAATCTGCTTGTCGCTGATAGAAGATACAGAACCTGTGAGGTCCTTCTTTCTAACTGTACCATAGCCGATTACAACCACGTCGTTGAGGGTGGTGTTGTCATCCTCGAGCTTGATGTCAATCGTTTCTTTACCAGCAACGCTTACTTCCTTCGCTTTCATACCGATGTATGAAATCTTCAGTTTCTTGCTTTTGCCTTTTAAGTTTACTGTGAAGTTACCGTCAATGTCGGTCACGCCACCATTGCCAGCTACACCTACCTCCATGACAGATGCGCCGATGATTGGCTCGCCCGTATTGTCAGTAACAACTCCCTTTACCGTTTGCGCTGAGACGCTTGTTACCATGAACATGAGCGCACCTGCAAGCGCAATCTTTTTTCTGTTATAATTACCAGACATACACTTATAAGGTTAGATTATACTTATTAAAAATTTGTTTCTTAATCTCGATTTATACATTTAAGTAGATTAAAACTACTATGCAAAAAATGTCTGCCTTTGTGGCATCGATTCATGCACGGGTTATTATTTCCGTGTGCAAATTTAGATAAAAAAAATGAATTACGTTGTATAAATCGGCGAAAAGATTACGTAAACGTTTGCTAAAATGTGTATTTTAACATAAAATCCCCTAAAGAATGCCTTTTCGGGACTATTCTTTAGGGGATGAAGTTTCAGGATCTTACCTGAGATTTCTACATTTTTCTTTCAGCTTTCCAGCTCTATGATGCGATTATTTCACTACCATTTTGGTTGCCTCCTTGCTGCCGTCAGCCAGGGTCTTTACCACGATGTTGATGCCTTTCTGAAGACGGCTCTGCTGTGTGCCGCTTACAGAGAAGATGGCAGTCTTTACGGCTGCACCGTTTTCTGTGGCAGCGTGGATGTCCTTGATGCCTGTAGCTACAGATGTTACCTCGCCGAAGCCACCCATCTGGTTTGCAGCACGAACTGTGAATTTGCCAGTAGCACCTTCCAGGTCGAGGCTCTTTTCGCTGGTCAGAGCGAAGAACTCGCCATCTTTCAATACGATGTACATCTGTGCATCGCCTGTCCATGAAAGCTTGCCGTCAACTTCTGTTGCAGCGCCTGCGGTCTGCTGGGCTGCCAACTTAGCAGGTTCCCACTCGCCGAATACATTCTCCAGGGTGTAAGCTGCTGCTTCGTCGGCTGTGAGGATGATGTTCTCCTCGTCCTTCAAAACCTTGCCGTCTGATGCCTTGAACACTACCTTCTTCTCTGCAGGAGAGAATACGTTGCCTTCTGCATCCTTCAATACGTCGAGGCGGAACTTGTCTGCCATCGCATCGCCCATTGCGTTGATGGTGAAATAAGCAAACTTCTTGTCGTCGTTCAGAATCTCATCCTTCTGGTTCACGGTTGTGTTGAGCCAGGTAAGGCGGGTGATGTTGTTCCATGAGCGGCCCAGGCTGAATGCCTTTGCCTTGTTCTCGATGGTGCAATCCTTGAAGATGTAGCCCCATTCGCTCTTGCTGTTAGGAGCTGCAATCACATCCTCACCGTTCTTTTCGCCTTCCTTGCGACTCTCGTTTACGAAGAGTACACGGTTGAAATATACATCGCCGCCACCACAAACATAGTCCACGGTGCCGTGAATCTCTGAATCCTCAAAGTAGAACTGGCCCTTGCCGTTTGGCTCATTGCTATAGTATGTATCCTGGTAAGAGAGCATCTTCACGTTCTTGCAGATGGTCTGAGTACCCTTATCCTGGAGGCAGACAGCACGACCGGCTGAACCGCTCTTGTAATATTCCAGTGCATTCTGCAGGGTGATGTCCTGCATATAGAGATTGTTACCTGTGTTGAGAAGGGTAGCGGTGGTACCGATGCCCTCGTTCTCTACGGCAGGCTTGTTTACGATGATGGTCTTGTCCATGCTCTCACCGATGATGGAAATGTTGTTTCCGCTGATGTTGGTGAGACACTGGTCGCCCAGATTGTATGTGCCGTTAGGCAGGAAGATGAACGAGCGGGCTGCGTCGGCAGCAGCGTTGGCGCCGTTTACTACCTCCAGTGTAGTGATGAAGCTCTGTGCGTCACCAGCCTTCACGCTGTACCAGTTGCCGTTCTGTGCGAAGGCAGGCTCAGTCATGTTCACGATGCTGAGGTTGTGCAGATAAGCTGTGCCTTCGAATGAGAGGGTGTAGATGCCGCTCTCTGTTGATGGATTTTGGAGAATGCCAGAGTTGCCGTCCTTGCTAGCCTTGGCATCGATGCTTGCCACCTCATTGCCCTGAGGGTCTGAGAGGATGATTTTGCCTGTGCCTGAATACTGGCAGAGTGCTACCTTGATGTAACCCTTGCCGCCCATCAGCACCTTCACCTTGCTCTCGGCATTGAATGTCCAGCCGTGAGTAGCATCGTGCCACTTGCCGCCTTCTACCTCGATAGCCTCATGGTCGTTGATGTCGAAACCTTCCTTCTGAAGGTCGTAGTCATAGCGGGCTGTGCCGTTGGCTGTCTCGATATCTGTTACCAGAGCATAGAGTGAAGTGTTCTCTGTGATGACAGAAGAAGCAGTAAACTTCTGGCTGTCCTTCTTCTGGTCGCTAGCCCAGCCGCGGAACTTCTTGCCGTCGGCTACGGTCACCTTCTCTGTTGTTCCGTCCAGGAACTTCTCAATTTCAGCATCCTGCTCCACAGTCTGTGTGCCGAGAACAGTCTTGCCGTCTATATCGTAGTAAGTAAGTACGAAGTCAGGTTTGAAGCCTACAGTGAGTTCGTAGGTTGCTTCGTCGCCCTTTGATTCTACCACGAGGGTAGCCACGGTCTTCTGGTCAGCGCCTTCGCCTGTTGTGGCGTAAGTGATGCTCTTGATGTTTCCGTTGTCTGCTGTGATTTCTGTCAGAGGATTGGTCTCTGAGATGAGGTTTGCCTTCTTTGAAATGAGAACAGTAGCCACCTGCTTGCCTGAAGCATCCTCTGCGAAGAGGTCGGCTGCATGATACTTCTCGCCGTTGAGCAGGAAGCTGCCGAGCATAGGAGCCTTGCTCATATCTACATTGCCATAGATGGCGAGGTCGGTTACGTAAGCGTTCTGACCGAGGTTGAAGTTCTCGAATTTAATCTGACAGTTGGTGCGGTTTACCTCGAGTGTCAGGTCCTCGCCCTTCGCATTTGCGATAGCTACATTGTGGATTGCTACCCAGTCTGCATCGCCGTCGCCCTTTACTGATACCTTGATACCACGCTTGCCACCTGTAGCAGCCTGGTGCAGGGTAATCTTGGTGATGCTAGCCAATGGAGATGTTACCACGCTAGGCTCTGCAGCTTTGTATTCGCCAGTGTACTTGGCAGTCTGCATGAAACCGGTAATTTCAGGGAACTTAGAGTGAGTACCTGCGGGGTAAACGCCCACGCCATTGAATGTAAAACTGAGTTCTTCCTTGCTGTAGAGGGTTTTCACCTTTACCACCTCGTCGGTAGCCTTGGCACGGTCGATGGCCTCCCAGTTGGTGAAATCGGTAGAGTAGAGAGTCTTCTCCTGCAAGGCGCTCGCCTGAACGAGTTTGATGCCGTAGAAGTAACCGTTCTCTGTTACTTCAATCTGTACGAAACCCTGAGCTGCTTCATCTACAGTAGCATTGTGTTCAATGATTTCATCTTTAGAAGAAGTTTCGCCGATGGTGAAAGTAGCACGATACTTCTCGTTGCCATAGTTCATGATGGTAACGATGTCTCTTGATGATTTCACCGGAACTTTCAGGATGGTTCCCTTGTTGATCTGGGCATCGGCTGATCGTCCCATCAACTTGCCGTTGGTTGCATCAACGGTCATTTCGATACCTTCCACGGTAGAGGCAACAGCGCTAACGCTCTTTTCCACCTGGATACTTTGGATACCTTCCGGCAAATTGGCTTTGAAATTCCATTCTGCCGTAACGTCTTGTGCTTTAGCTATGAAAGCAAAGACCATCATCAGGCATAGCAGCCCGAATCTTAGTAGATTTCTTTTCATCTGTTATATTCTTTTAGGTCTATTAAAAATCTTGTTTATAAGTTGTGAACTTGTTTGTTAAGTTGTGAACTTGTTTATTCGGTGGCAAAAGTACGCATATTATTTGGGATAGACAAGAGTTGGGTGGTGATACTTTCACGTAAACGTTTTCGCAAAATCTCGGAGATTTTCTGTTCATTTTCTTGGTTAGTGGCGAATAATTGATTATTTTTGCTGCCGTAAACAATTACAAATTAATACTTAAACGTACATACCTATTTTAATTTAGATATTCATACCTATTTATATATAGATATTACATATAAACAAATAAAACAATATAAACGACTTAAACTTTAAAAATTATGAAGAAATTTTTTACTCTTATTGCAGCTGTCGCTATGGCAGCAAGTATGAACGCTCAGGGCACTTATGCAGTGCAGGAAGGTGACAACGTAAAGGCTGGCGATCAGATTACATCAGTAGAAAACATCACTCTTACTTATATGGAGAATGATGGTACAGCTTACGCTGCAGTTAAGAAGCAAACTAACTGGGCTGATGCTGATTTCGGTGCTTATGTTTGTGGCAAGAGCAATGGTAAGTTGGTGTCTGGCGCAGAGCCAACTGGTTGTGTTTACAAGTTCGAGACTACAAAAGCAGGTTCTTTAACAGTAGCAGTTCAGTTGAATGCAAACAAGGGTTTTCATATCCTGGATGCAGAATTTGCTGAGGTAGCTCCTGCTTCTTACAATTTGCCTGCTGCCAAGGATGGTGATTCTCAGAAGTTCGAGCAGAATGAGAAGGGTGAGAACATCATTGAAGCAAAGTCTAATGGTACTGTAACATTCAACGTTGCTGAGGGTGGTACATATTATGTTCTCGCTGCTGGTACTAAGATGGGCTTCTTCGGCTTCAAGTATGAGGCTGGTACATCTACAGGCATCTCTTCTATTGAGGCTGCTGCCAAGAACGATGGCAAGACATACAATATGGCTGGTCAGCAAGTTTCTGGCTCTTTCAAGGGCTTGGTAATCAAGAACGGCAAGAAGTTCGTGAAGTAATTTTTTTTATACCAAAATTAATCAATAGTTAGACTTTTCAGGTTTAATCATATTAGACTTTTCAGGTTTAATCATATTGCGAAAAAAGAGGGCGCTCCATCTATCCGATGGTTGCGTCCTCTTTCTCTATTTGTGGCTATGCTTTTTTATTTGTTCAATCCCTGCATTTCAATCTCCAGGCTAGCCCAGAGGAAAGGACCAACGCCCTTGGCGTCGTTGGCACGGATTGGCTCGCTCATGTAATACTCAAAGCTGCCGTCACGCTTGAAGTTTGGCTTCTTGACGTATGGACCAGGGCCAGGACCCAAGCCGCTTACAGAACAGCACTTGGTAAGACTGATGGTCTTGTCTGCATTTACCTGGATAAACTGGTCGATGATGCCCTTGTAAGCCTTTACGCCGGCATCGCGGAACTTCTCGCTGAGATAACCCTTTCGGTAACCCTTCAGCAATACGTAGGCAAACATGCTTGATGCTGTGCTCTCCAAATAGTTGCGTGGGTCCTTCACGTCCATCACGTCATACCATACACCCGTCTTCTTATCCTGATATTTCACTACGCTCTCCATCGCCTTGTTCAGCAGGGCGATTACCTCGCCACGGCGGGCATAGTCCTCAGGCATCGCCTCCAGGCACTCGGTCATCGCCATCACATACCATCCCAAGGCTCTCGCCCAGGTATGCTGGCTCTTACCGTTCTCCTTGTCAGCCCAGAACTGCTCGTGAGTCTCGTCCCAGGCATGCTTCCACAGCTGGGTCTTCTCGTCGTATGTACGGTAATCAGTCTTGATCATCTGGTCTACGGCATCGTCCAGAATCTTCTTCGCCTTCTTAGGCTTCAGGTTCTGCACGGCATAGTTGCAGTAGAAAGGCAGGCCCATGAAGATACCGTCCAGCCAAACCTGGTTGGCATAGATAGCCTTGTGCCAGTAAACGCCTTCCTTGGTGCGAGGCTGGTTCTGGAGCTGCTTGAACAGGGTCTTCAATGCCAGTTCGTTTCCCTTGCTAGGGAAGAGGTTCTGCATGCGGAGGATAAACTTCGCTGTGCGCACGTTGTCGAGGTTGAAATCCTCGTATTTATAGCCGGTGATGTTTCCCTTCTCGTCAATCATCTTTGCCGGATATTCCTTCAGATATTCGATGATGCTCTCGTGGTCGGCAGTGCTCTCTGTGCCCTTGAAGGCATTCTTGGCGTTGAAGGTGCTCTTGTCCTTATAATATAAATAGGTGTCGAGCATGCCTTCCATCTCGATGCCCATCACGTAGCTCCAGCGTGGTTTCTTTGGACTGAAGTCGAGGTTGTATGGGTGTGGAGTGCGATGCATCTCGCTGTGGGTGAGCCACTCTGAATAGTTCTGGTAAGGCTGTTCTGCCTTGCTGAGAATCAGCGAACCGTTAATCATCAGGTTTTCAAACTTCACGTTGCGGGTCTTGCCGGTCATCTGCACAGGCTTCTTCACCACGCCGTTGAAGGTACAGTTCTTCACGTTGATGTCGTAAACGTTCTCCACCTCGTTTCTGCCGATGATGAGCACACCATAGTTGCTCTTCTGGCAGGTTACGTCTTCCATGCTCACGTTTCTCACGGTAGGCTCGAAACCGCGGTAGCAGATTTCCTTGCGTTCGTAGTCGAGGTTGATTTTCAGTACGGCTTCCTTACACTGACCCACGGTCACCTTGCGCATGTTGATGTTCTGAATCAATCCGCCACGGCAGTTGTTGGTCTTGATGCGGAGGATGCGCTCCAGGTTAGGCGAGTCCATGCGGCAGTTTTCTGCATACACATTTTCGCATCCGCCCGAGATTTCCGAACCGATTACCACGCCACCGTGTCCATCCTGCATCTCGCAGTTGCGGATGATGATGTTGCGTGATGGCTGGTTCCAGAGTCGGCCGTCGTTGTTTCTTCCGCTCTTGATGGCAATGCAGTCGTCACCGGTGTGGAAGATACAGTCTTCGATGAGCACGTTCTCGCACGCCTCCGGGTCGCATCCGTCGCCGTTAGGACCTTCGTTCCAGATGGTTACGCCCTTCACGGTGATGTTCTTGCAGAGCAGTGGATGGATTACCCAGAAAGGCGAGTTGAGCAGTTTGACACCCTGGATGAGGATGCGCTCGCTGCGTACGAAGTTGATGAGCTGAGGGCGCAATCCCTGTCCCAGTCCAAACTTGCGCTGGTCGAAATCCACGCCGTCTTCAGCCTGCTTCAGCAGTTTGGCACGCGAACCCAGGCTCTGTGCTTCCTTGGTGATGCCCTCCTTGTAGTTGAATCTCTTGTGTCCGCACATCGGCCACCATGTCTCCATGTTTCCGCCTCCATCGATGGTACCTTCGCCGGTGATGGCGATGTCGGTAGCCTTGTAGGCATAGATGCAAGGCGAGTAGTTCCAGCAGGCAAGACCTTCCCATGAGGTGCGTACCAGTGGATAGAGCTTGGTGTCGAAAACAAACTGCAGGATAGCATCCTTCTGCACCTCCAGTTTCACGCGGCTCTTCATCTCTATGGCACCCGTCTTCCAGGTACCCTTGGGAATCACCACGCATCCGCCTCCCTTTTTCGAAACCAGGGCGATGAGCTTGTTGATGGCTTTCTGGTTCTGTGCTGCCGGATTCGACAGTTTGGCACCATACTTGGAGATGTCATACACTTTTGCCGACTGCGGTAAATCAGGCAGTTGAATGCTCTGTTCAATCCGCTTGTACTCAGCCTCGTCCCATCCTGCGGCGTTCATCCAGGCAGGAATCAGCAGGGCGATGAGCAACAATTTAAAGAATTTTTTCATTGTTCTGTTTATCTAAATATGTTTTTAAATAGGTTGGTTCTATGTCCTTATCTAATAAGAAGATACACCGATGCAAAGATAATGAATTTATTTAGAATAAGGGAACTTTGAAATGTTAAAAATGCAAGAAACCGCTTTTTTATCCGTAAAAATTTGGTGGTTTTGATAAAAAAGCGTACCTTTGTAGCGAAATTTAACATTAATCATACAATAATTAAACTGTTCGCCTATCGATTAGACATTTACTTAATATACTGATAAATATTTAAGAAATGAGAAATCTGAATGAAATGACAGATGAGGAATTGGCCTTGGCTTACGTCGAGGGCAACAATAAGGCTTTTGACCTTTTGTTGGCTCACAACGAAGTGAAGCTCTTTTCCTATATCATGTTTGTAGTACACGATGAGGAAGTGGCGAATGATATCTTTCAGGAGACTTTCGTCAAAGCCATCGTCAAGCTCCAGAATGGTGCCTACTCACCTAATGGTAAGTTTGGTGCATGGCTCATGCGCATTGCGCACAACGTCATCATTGACGGATACCGCGACCAGAAGCATCAGCGCATCGTTGACCAGAAGAACAACAACGATCTGTCGGGTCTGAAGGGAGACGGTGTGATAGATAGCTACGTGGAGCGCGAGCTGGTGCGTGAGCAGATTATGGGCGACGTGAAGAAGCTCATGATGTTCTTGCCTGCCAACCAGCGTGAAGTGGTTTACATGCGATATTACCAGGACATGTCGTTCAGGGAAATCGCCGAGACCACCAATGTGAGCATCAATACCAGTCTGGGCCGCATGCGCTATGCAATCCTCAACCTTCGCAGAATGGCCAAGGAGCACCATATCAGTTTGCAGCTGGACTAAATGTTTCCAGCTGCAAGCTGCCTGTTGCTTTTTCTGAGAACTTAATCCTCAATCTGCTCCAGTTCCTTCAGTGAATGGATGGTAGCCAGAGGGTCTTTGCTCTTGAATACATAGCTTCCGCTCACCAATACGTTTACCCCGGCCTTCACCAGTCGTGGGGCGGTCTCTCCCTGCACGCCGCCATCCACCTCTATGAGTGCCTGGCTGCCGCTCTCTTTGATGAGTTTGCGCAGTCGTGCCGTCTTCTGGATGGTGTTTTCGATGAACTTCTGTCCGCCGAATCCAGGGTTTACGCTCATCAGCAGCACCATGTCTACATCGCAGATGATGTCTTCCAGAACGCTCACTGGGGTAGAAGGGTTCAGGGTAACGCCTGCCTTCATGCCGGCAGCATGTATCTGCTGTATGGTGCGGTGCAGGTGGGTGCATGCTTCGTAGTGAACGTTCATCATCATGGCACCCGTCTTGGCTGTCTGCTCAATATACTGTTCCGGGTGCTGAATCATGAAGTGCACGTCCAGCGGTTTGGTACATGCTTTCGCTACGGCTTCTAACACTGGGAAGCCGAAGGAGATATTAGGCACGAACACGCCGTCCATAATATCCATGTGGAGCCAGTCGGCTTCACTCTTGTTAATCATTTCTACATCGCTCTTCAGGTCAATGAAATTGGCTGAGAGGAGTGAGGGTGATACTATCGTCTTCATCTTTATCGTTTTTCTTTTTTTTTTGTTTGTCAGGGTCCTAGACCCTAGTTGACATAATACGCCTTGCAAGATTCATTCTTCTTGAAGGCACGATAGGTGTATGCCAACTGCTTAATGAGAAAGATGGTCTTTGCCGATGGTCTCATTTCTTCTGAAGTAAACAAATGTTTCATAGGCGTATATCTTTTAAATTGTTAATATTGAAATCCTTTCTTTATTATCATAACGTTGGGAAGTTTCCTTTATTACATTTTACCCTAATTTTCTTCATTTCTTTTTTGTTTTTCCCAAATATCTTCTATATATAATAAGGTGTAGACTTAATCTTTGTCTACAATATGGGGCAAAAAATAACTTTTTTCTATTGAAATGATAAATTTCTCATGAAAAAGTTTGTAGTTTAAAAGAAAAAGTGTACTTTTGCAAATGAATAAATTCAATAACAAGATTAATAACAAATAAAGTTAATTCAATATGATGACAATATTCGTATCTACAGCATGGTGGTGGCGTAACTCAAGATTCAAGAAGTCGTGAGTCGAGAAGCCGTGTATAGATATGAAACTGATATACTAAGGGCCTGCCGTAACTTACGACAGGCCCTTTTTCATATTTTGATTGCCATCCCCTAGGCGGTTCTTGTATGATTGAAGCAAATGGGAGTATAAACAAAAAAAATAAAAGATAGGAGATTAAGATTATGGAAATGAAGGACATCTTAAACAGAATGTTGAACCACGAGGAACTTTCTCGCGAGGAAACCAAGGAGATTATCATCGGCATCACCCAGAGTGAGTTCCCAGAGGAGCAGATCACGGCCCTGCTCACAGGTTTGCAGATGAGAGGCGTCACCGTAGATGAGCTGTTGGGCTTCCGTGATGGCATCCTTGCCACCGGCGTTCCTGCCATCCTCGACTGCGACCGCTACATCGATGTAGTGGGTACGGGCGGCGACCGCAAGAACACCTTCAATATTTCTACCACATCCTGCTTCGTCATCGCCGGTGCCGGCTATAAGGTAGCTAAGCATGGCAACTACGCAGCCACATCGGTGAGCGGTGCATCTAATGTCATCAAGAACCACGGCGTGGAGTTCACGGATGATATCGACCGCCTGAACCGCAGCATCAACGAGGCGGGCATCGTTTATCTCCATGCCCAGTTGTTTGCCAAGGCAATGAAGTTTGTGGGCCCAATCCGCAAGGCACTCCAGTTCCCTACGGTGTTCAATCTCCTGGGTCCTCTGGTAAATCCTAGTCAGCCAAAGTGCCAGTTGCTGGGTGTAGCCAATCTCGACCAGATGCGCCTTTATAATCAGGTATATCAGAAGTTGGGCATCGACTATGGCATCGTGAACAGCATCGATGGTTATGATGAAATTTCGCTTACAGGCGATTTCAAGGTAACCACCAATAATTACGAGCGCATATTCAAGCCTCAGGATCTGGGCTTCGAGATAGCCAAGTCAGAAGAGATTAAGGGTGGTGCCACTGAGGAAGAGGCGAAGGAAATCTTCGATGCCGTGCTTGAAAACAGAGCGCTTCCTGCCCAGAAGAACATCGTTCTCGCCAATGCCGCCTTCGGAATCCAGGTGATGGAGAAGGGAAAGAAGAGCATTGAGGAATGCGTGGAGATAGCAAGAGAGAGCATCGATTCTGGCAAGGCACTGGCCACATTCAAGAAATTCGTGGAGCTGAATAAAGGGTAAAAAGGTAAAGGGGTTAAAAGGAGCCTTACCCCCTTTGTCCCCTTCTCACCCCCGTTCCCAGCGATTCCATCGCTGGTCCCCCAAGTCTTAATCTTAAAAGTAAAAAGGTAAAAGCGTAAAAAATGGCTGATATATTAGAAGAGATAGTGGCTCATAAGAAGATGGAGATAGAGCAGCGAAAGCGCTTTATCCAGCCACGACAGATGATAACCCTCACCGAGCAGAAGATGCAGGAGGATGGGGGAAAGGTGATGGGAGGAAGCATGAAGCAGGCGCTGATGGGCTCTGATACGGGTATCATCGCCGAGTTCAAGCGAAAGTCGCCGAGCAAGGGCTGGATCAAGGAGGCGGGAAAGGCGAGCGTCATCCCGCTGAGCTACCAGCAGAATGGGGCTTCTGCACTGAGCATCCTTACCGATATTGATTACTTCGGCGGATACGATGAGTATATCCAGGAAGCAAGACATGTGGGTGTTTCTATACCTATATTATATAAGAACTTCGTGATAGAGGAGTATCAGTTGTTGCAGGCGAGATATTGCGGAGCCTCTGCCGTGCTGCTCATTGCGGCATGCCTCAGTAAAGAGGAGTGCAAGGGCCTGATGAACATGGCTCACCAGTTGGGCATGGAGGTATTGTTGGAGATGCATAACGAAAGGGATTTCGAGTATGCGGAACTGGAACCGGATATGTATGGCATCAACAATCGCAATCTGGGTACTTTCGTTACGGATGTAGAGAATAGCTTCCGCTTGGCAGAGAAACTTCCGAAGGATGTATGCCGTGTGAGTGAGAGTGGCATTTCTGATACCATGATAGTAAAAAGGCTCCGGGAAGAGGCCTCCTTCCGTGGTTTCCTGATGGGAGAGCAGTTTATGAAGCAGGAGAATCCTGGTCAGGCACTGGCGGAATTCATCGTTCAATTAAGCTAGCTGCATTCATAGTTCAATAATAGAATGATAGAATAATAGAATAATAGATAACAATAATAATGGTAATAAAGGTTTGTGGCATGCGCGATGCCCGGAATATTCGCGAAGTGAGCCAGTTGGGCGTTGATATGATAGGAATGATATTCTATCCGAAATCGCCTCGCTACGTGGAGATGCAGAGCAGTCACGCTGGCATCATTCCTGATTACGCAAAAGAGGATATTGGAGCTTCTGATTCTTCAAAAGATTCTTCTTCAAATTCTTCAGCATCTGTCTCTACATCTGCAAAATCTCCAGCCCGAGTAGGCGTATTTGTAGATGATATGGTTCAGAACATCGTGACACGAGTGGTGAATTATCATTTGGATTACATCCAACTGCATGGCAATGAACCACGGGAGATGTGCGAGAATCTGAGATTAACTCTCGATCCCGATATCCGACCAGGCATCAAGATCATCAAGGCAATCAGTGTATCTGATGCCTCAGACATTCAAAAATATAAGGAGTATGTAGGCGCTGTTGACCTCTTCCTTTTCGACACCAAATGCAAGACGGTGGGTGGAAGTGGCCAGCAGTTTGATTGGCAGGTTCTGGAGCAATACGATGGCGAAGTCCCATTCCTCCTGAGTGGCGGCATCGGACCGGAAGATGCATCCCGTCTCCATGCCTTCCATCATCCCAAATGCATTGGCATCGACCTCAACTCCCGTTTCGAGATAGAGCCGGGAGTGAAGGATGTAGAGAAGCTCAAGGGGTTCTTGAATGAGATACAATAAAGAGAGATACAATAAAGAGAAAAACAATAAAGACTTTGAGTTAAGCCTCATTTGTAACACAAAACGATTTAAAAATACAACACAGGATGAACAAGATAAATGCATTATTTGCAAACAATAAAGACCGCAAGCTTTTGAGCTTGTATTTCTGCGCCGGATGCCCAACCTTAGAAGGCACCGGCGATGTAATCAAGGCGATGGAACGCAAGGGCATCGATATGATAGAAGTAGGTATCCCCTTCAGCGACCCTTTGGCTGATGGACCCGTTATCCAGAGCGCAGGTACCAAGGCGCTGAAAAACGGCATGACCGTCAAGACCCTCTTTGGTCAGCTCAAAGCCATCAAGGATGAAGTCAGCCTCCCTCTCGTTCTCATGGGCTATCTCAACCCCATCATGCACTATGGCATCGAGGAGTTCTTCAAGAGCTGTGTAGAGAGCGGAGTCAGCGGAACCATCATTCCCGACCTTCCTTTCGATGACTATCTCAAGGTCGTTAAGCCTATCGCCGATAAGTACGATATCCGCGTCATCATGATGATTACTCCGGAAACCAGCGAGGAGCGCATCCGCTTCATCGACGAGCATACCGATGGCTTCATCTATATGGTCAGCTCTGCCAGCATCACGGGTGCACAAAGCAGCTTCGGCGATGCCAAGCTCGCTTACTTCAACCATATCAACAGCATGAACCTCCGCAACCCACGCATGATTGGCTTCGGCATCAGCAACAAGCAGACCCTTACCAGTGCGCAGGATAATGCAGCCGGTGCCATCATCGGCAGCAAGTTCGTGACATTGCTCAATGAGACCCTGGATCCAGACAAAGCTTTGGATAGGCTTTTTGAGTGCCTCAAAAAGTAGTTAATAGTTGATAGTTAATAGCGGATTCGGCGTATGGCAGGCTTGCCCTATTAACTATAAACTGTAAATTATAAACTATAAACTAAGTATTATGTATCAAGTTGACGATAAAGGATTTTTTGGAAAATTCGGAGGAGCTTACGTTCCTGAAATATTATATAAGTGTGTAACAGAACTCCAGCAGGCTTACAAGCCTATCATCGAGAGCGAGGAGTTCAAGAAAGAATACTATGCCCTTTTGAAAGATTACGTGGGCCGTCCTTCACCTCTCTATTATGCCAAGCGCATGAGCGAGAAGTATGGCTGCCAGCTCTATCTGAAGCGTGAGGATCTGAACCATACCGGTGCACACAAAATCAATAACACCATCGGACAGATTCTGATGGCGAAGAAGATGGGAAAGACCCGTATCATCGCCGAAACAGGTGCCGGACAGCATGGCGTTGCCACTGCCACCGTCTGCGCCCTGATGGATATGAAGTGCGAAATCTTCATGGGTGCCACCGATGTGGAGCGCCAGCATACCAACGTAGAACGTATGAAGATGTTGGGCGCCAAGGTGAACCCTGTTCGCACAGGCAATATGACCCTGAGCGATGCCTGCTCTGAGGCCATCCGCGACTGGTGCTGTCACCCACAGGATACCTTCTATATCGTGGGTTCCACCATGGGTCCGCATCCTTACCCTGATATCGTGGCAAAGATGCAGAGCGTCATCAGCGAGGAACTGAAATGGCAGTTGGAGGAGAAAATCGGTCGCGATTATCCTGATTATCTCATCGCCTGCGTGGGTGGCGGAAGCAATGCCGCAGGTACCATCTATCATTACATCGACGACGACCGTGTTCAGATTTATCTGGCTGAGGCTGCCGGTCATGGCATCGATACCAACTATACCGCTGCCACCATGCATTGCGGTACAGAGGGAATCATCCACGGTGCCCGCACCCTGGTGATGCAGACAGAAGATGGTCAGATAGAAGAAGCCTTCACCATCAGTGCCGGTTTGGATTACCCAGGCATCGGACCAATGCATGCCGACCTTGCCACCCGTGGCAGAAGTCATGTGCTTGCCATCAAGGACGATGAGGCCATCTATGCCGGTTATGAGTTGACCCGCATGGAGGGAATCATCCCAGCCATCGAGAGTGCCCATGCCGTAGCCGCCTTGAAGAAGATGAAGTTCAAGAAGGATGATGTGGTTGTCCTTACTGTTTCAGGCCGTGGCGACAAGGATGTGGAGACGTATTTGAGCCATAAGGAAATGGCAGGAGAATACGGCAACTTTTAAATAGTTAATAGTTAAAAGTTAATAGTTAATAGAGGCTGTGCCGTTGAGCAAGATTGTCAAAGCGGTTCATGCTATAAACTATAAATTATCAATTATAAACTAAATGAAATATAGTTATCATACAGTAACCCGCAAGATTCTTGCCGACCTTTATACGCCGGTGGGAGTCTATATGCGATTGAGAGATATTTATCCCCAGTCGGCTCTGATGGAGAGTTCCGACTATCATGGTTCCGAGAACTCCCGATCCTTCATCGGCGTTCATCCGTTGGCAAGCATCGCCGTGAGTCATGGCGAGGTCATCAAGACCTATCCTGATGGCAGCGTGGAGAAGGAAGTTCTTCCGGCTTTCGGCGAGGGCAAGGGCGAACAGTGCAAGCTCGCCATCTCCAAGGCCATCAACGATTTCATCCAGAGCTTCCACGTAGAAGGAGAGGGCAAGGAATTCTGCGGACTCTATGGCTTCACCACCTTCAACGCCGTGAGATATTTCGAGAATATCCCCGTAAAGGATACTACCATGGAGAAGAACGATGCGCCGGATATCTATTATATCATGTATAAGGACATCATCGTGTTCGATCACTTCAATAATACCATGGAGCTGATTGCGCTTCAAGAGAGTGAAGAACGAAGAGTGAAGAGTGAAGAATCTCACTCTTCACTTCCTGAGCTCGATGCCCTGCTCAAGGCCGTGAACAAGGCGAATGTGAAGCCTTATGATTTCCATCCGGTGGGCGAAACCTTTTCTACCCTTACCGACGAGGAGCACAAGGCGAACATCCGCAAGTGCATCCAGCACTGTCTGCGAGGCGATGTCTTCCAGATCGTTGTCAGCCGCCGCTTCGTCCAGAAGTACGAGGGCGATGACTTCAAGCTCTATCGTGCCCTGCGCAGCATCAACCCATCGCCTTATCTCTTCTATTTCGATTTCGGCGGATTCCGCATCTTCGGCTCTTCTCCTGAAACCCACAACCGCATCGTGGGCGACAAGGCTTTTATTGACCCGATAGCCGGAACCACCCGTCGCACAGGCGATATGGAGCAGGATAGAAAGGCTGCCGAGTTCCTCCGCAACGACCCGAAGGAGAATGCCGAGCACGTGATGCTGGTAGATTTGGCGCGCAACGACTTGAGCCGCAACTGCCATGGTGTGAAGGTAGATTTCTATAAGGATATGCAGTTTTATAGCCACGTCATCCATCTGGTGAGCCGTGTGAGCGGAACCCTCGATCAGGATGCCGACCACATCAAGGAGTTCATCGATACCTTCCCAGCCGGTACCCTGAGCGGTGCGCCAAAGGTGAGAGCGATGCAGATTATCTCCGAACTGGAACCTCATAATCGTGGAGCCTACGGCGGTTGCATCGGATTCATCGGCTTGAATGGCGATTTGAACCAGGCGATTGTTATCCGAACCTTCATCAGCCGCAATGGCGAACTCTGGTTCCAGGCTGGAAGTGGAGTCGTGGCGAAGAGCAACGACCAGTATGAGTTGGAAGAGTGCAATAACAAGTTGGGCGCCCTCACCAAGGCGATTCATATTGCAGAAGAACTGTAAATAATCATTAATAAGATGAAAGTAGTAATCATAGATAATTACGATTCCTTCACCTATAATCTGGCACATTTGGTGAAGGAGTTGGGCGTGGACGTTACGGTATATCGCAACGACCAGTTTCAGCTCCGTGAGTTGGAGCCATTTGATAAGATCATATTGAGTCCGGGTCCGGGAATCCCATCCGAGGCGGGGTTGTTGATGGATGTCATCAGGAAGTATGCAGGCATCAAGCCGATGCTGGGCGTATGTCTGGGTCATCAGGCGATAGGCGAGGCGTTTGGTGCCAAGCTCACCAACCTCAAGGAGGTGTATCATGGCGTAGCCACCCCGTGCACCCAGTTTGGCATCGACCCGATATTCCAGGGCATGGAGAAGCGAATCGAGATAGGAAGATATCATTCGTGGGTAGTAGATAGAACGAATTTCCCCGAGTGCCTGGATGTCACCGCTGTGAGCGATGACGGTTGCATCATGGGTTTGAAGCACAAGAACTACGATATCCATGGCATCCAGTTTCATCCCGAAAGCGTGTTGACGCCGGAAGGCAAGACCATCGTCAAGAACTTCCTGGAGTTGTAAAGGACTGGTTCATCGGAATTTTTGTTCTTCGGAATTTTTGTTCATCGGAATTTTTGTTCATCGGATTTCACGGAAGAAACGGAAGCATTCTTGCTATACGGATTACGCACGGAATTTATACGGAAACTCGACCTGACGGTCGTGGCGATACCCCCTAAAGCTGGAACGTAGAAGTTCATAGCTGCGGCTTTAGTTATGGCAGGGTGCTAAGGTGGCCTTTGACTAAGCCTGATGGCGATAGCCCAATGGCCGTAAGGCCAAATCCGTTTAAATTCCGTGCGTAATCCGTATAGCAAGAATGTTCCGTTAACTCCGCGTAATCCGATGAATACACCCCCGATGAATACTAACTCCGATAAATATAAAAAAATCCCAGGCGATTCACCATCACCTGGGATTTTTTATATTTTTATCTGATTATCAGATGGGAATTACAAGTCCCAACCCACGGCACTGGCGCCGAGAACGGCAGCAGAACTGCCATCAAGAGTTGATACAAGGAACTTAGCCTTGCCCTTGAAAATCTTCAGTACATTCTCATCATATGCCTTCTTCAAAGGCTCCATCAGCAAGTCACCAGCCTTGGTCAAACCGCCGAAGAATACGAATGCCTCTGGTGCAGAGAAGGCTGCAAAGTTAGCACAAGCCTCACCCAGCATCTTACCAGTGAAGTCGTAGATGCGCTTAGCCAAGGCATCGCCCTTGCCGGCAGCCACACTCACGTCGTAAGAAGTGATATCCTCTGGCTTCATCTCGCGGAGCAAAGAAGGCTCGTCGCTTGTCTCCAGGAACTCGCGTGCTGTACGAGCCACACCCGTAGCAGAGCAGTAAGTCTCCAGGCAACCTCTTCTGCCGCAACCGCATACGCGGCCAGCCTCGCCTGGAACCACGATTACGTGACCCAACTCACCAGCGAAACCATCGCTACCGTAAACCATCTGACCGTTGATGACGATACCAGAACCTACACCGGTACCCAAAGTAATGTCGATAAAGTTTTTCATACCACGAGCCACACCGTAAGTCATCTCGCCCAAGGCAGCCGCATTCGCGTCGTTGGTCAAAGCCACAGGAATACCCAAAGCCTTGCTGAAGAGTTCTGCCAATGGCACTACGCCATCATGCGCCCAAGGAAGGTTAGGAGCGAACTCGATAGTACCTGAATAGTAGTTACCGTTAGGAGCACCGATACCCATGCCCTTGATCTTCTCGATGCCGCCGATGGTATCAAGCACAGGCTGCAAAGCCTCTACAGAAGCTTTTACATATTCATCCACTGTCTTGTAGCCACCAGTCTTGATGGCTGTTGTAGCCTTAATGTCACCGCGTGCATCTACGATGCCGAACACTGAATTAGTACCGCCAAGGTCCAAGCCAATTACGTATGGCTTCATTGCATTTTCTGTCATGTCTTTATTTAATATTAGTTAGAATTGTTTTTAATTATAATTTTCTGCAAAGATAAGAAATAGTTTTGGAATAGTTGCTATTTCTTGTATAAAAAAGTATAATTTCTTCTTTTTTTTTAACTGAAATCAGATAAATCAGACTTCTTCCGAAAAAAAGAGGGGCTAAAATGAAAGTTTAACCCAAAAAATTACTAGATGTGCCCGATTTTTTGTAACTTTGCCCGCTGTTATTAGATTTTGTATTTTTAGCCGGTTAGTATACTGGCAAAATGGAATAGAGAAAATGAATTTAGCATTTCCAATAGAGTTTAACATCCTTGACTTTGTATTCAAGGGAATTCTTATCGGTGTGATTGCCTCGGCTCCAATGGGTCCGGTGGGCATCCTTTGTATTCAGCGAACCTTGAACAAGGGGCGATGGTATGGTTTCGTAACGGGTATCGGTGCAGCTTGCAGCGACATCGTCTATGCGCTTTTCACGGGCTTGGGTATGAGCTTCGTGATGGATTTCGTGAACAATTCGCAGAACAAGTTCATCCTCCAGATTCTCGGCAGCGTAATGCTCCTCATCTTCGGCATCTATTGCTTCAGGAGCAATCCTACCAAGAACATGCACCAGAGCAGCAACAAGCAGGGTACCCTTACCCACAATGCCATCACGGCTTTCCTGGTAACGCTGAGCAATCCGCTCATCGTCTTCCTCTTCATGGCCACCTTTGCCCAGTTTGCCTTCGTGGTGCCTGATATGCCGCTCGAAATGGGTGTGGGCTATCTCAGCATCGTCTTCGGAGCCCTGCTCTGGTGGTTCGGTCTCACCTGGCTCATCGACAAGGTGAGGGGAAAGTTTGATACCAACGGCATCCTTATTATTAATAAGGTGATAGGAAGCGTGGTCATCATCTTCTCTGTCATCGCCCTCTTCGGCACAGTTTTCAATCTGTACCATCTGCCAGGCTTTTAATCTTAGAGTTAAAAGTTGATAGTTAAAAGTTTATAGTTCAAACTTCAAAGTAAATATGTTTGTAGCACAAGAATTAAGAAAGACGAGTATTGCAGAATACCTCTTATATATGTGGCAGATAGAGGATATCATCCGTGCCTACGGATGCTCGCTGCCTGTCATCAAGAAGAATTACATCGAAAGATTCAATTTCACTCCCGAGCAGAAAGATGAGGAACTCGACTGGTTCGGCAACCTCATCCGCATGATGAACGAGGAGGGAAAGCGTGAGTATGGTCATCTCGATATCAACCGAGTGCTCCTGCAGGATGTCATCGACCTTCATGCCCGATTGCTCCAGAGCAGCAAGTTTCCTATCTACAACGCCGAATACTACAAGGTGTTGCCGTTCATCGTTGAGCTGCGCAACCGTGGCGACAAGGAACTCAACGAGATTGAAACCTGCCTCGATGCCCTCTATGGCGTGATGATGCTCCGCCTGCAGAAAAAGGAGATTACTCCCGAAACAGAGCGTGCCATCAAGGAAATCACCGTCTTCATCGGCCTCTTGAGCGATTACTACATCAAGGACCGCACCGAAGGACTGAAGTTCGAAGACGACGACGTGTAGTGATTAGTTTTTAGTGATTAGTGATTACTTTTCAGTGATTAAATTTTTAGTATATACATTATTATAATATATATATAACGATATATAACAGATGAAAGAGATTGAAAGAAGAAGAACATTTGCCATCATTTCGCACCCTGATGCCGGTAAGACAACTTTGACCGAGAAGTTCCTGCTCTTCGGTGGACAGATTCAGGTGGCTGGTGCCGTTAAAAATAATAAGATTCGTAAAACTGCTACTTCCGACTGGATGGATATCGAGAAACAGCGTGGTATCTCGGTTTCTACATCCGTGATGGAGTTCGATTACCTGCCAGATGGACAGACTGGAGAACCTTACAAGGTGAATATCCTCGATACTCCAGGTCACCAGGACTTCTGCGAGGATACCTACCGTACCCTCACCGCCGTGGATTCTGCCATCATCGTGGTGGATTCTGCCAAGGGTGTGGAGGCACAGACCCGCAAACTGATGGAGGTATGCCGCATGCGCAATACTCCGGTTATCATCTTCATCAACAAGATGGACCGTGAGGGACGTGACCCATTCGATGTTCTCGATGAGTTGGAAGAAGAATTGAAGATTTCCGTTCGCCCATTGTCTTGGCCTATCGGTCAGGGCGCCCGATTCAAGGGTGTTTACAATATCTACGAGCACCAGCTCAACCTTTTCACACCTAACAAGCAGCGTGTCACCGAGAAGGTAGAGGTGGATATCCAGTCAAAGGAACTCGATGAGCGAGTAGGCGAGCGTGAGGCAAGCCAGTTGCGCGAGGAACTGGAACTGGTTGATGGCGTTTATCCTGAGTTTGACGTAGAAACCTATCGCTCTGGCGAAGTAGCCCCAGTGTTCTTCGGTTCAGCGTTGAACAACTTCGGTGTGCAGGAGCTTCTGGATTGCTTCGTGCAGATTGCCCCATCTCCAAAGCCAACTCAGGCAGAGGAACGCATGGTGGAACCTGAGGAGCCTAAGTTCACCGGTTTCATCTTCAAGATTACCGCCAATATCGACCCTAACCACCGTTCCTGCATCGCCTTCTGCAAGATCTGCTCTGGCAAGTTTGTGCGCAATCAGCCTTACTACCACGTGCGACTCGACAAGACCGTGCGCTTCTCTTCGCCAACCCAGTTTATGGCGCAGCGCAAGAGTACCATCGACGAGGCCTATCCAGGCGACATCGTAGGTTTGCCAGATAACGGCATCTTCAAGATTGGCGATACCCTTACCGAGGGCGAGAAGATTCACTTCCGTGGATTGCCATCGTTCTCACCACTTCTCTTCAAGTACATCGAGAACGATGACCCTATGAAGAGCAAGCAGTTCCAGAAGGGATTGGAGCAGCTCATGAACGAGGGTGTGGCTCAGCTGTTCATCAACCAGTTCAACGGTCGCCGCATCGTGGGTACCGTGGGCCAGCTTCAGTTCGAGGTTATCCAGTATCGCCTGGAGAACGAGTACAACGCCAAGTGCCGCTGGGAGCCTGTTCACCTGCACAAGGCATGCTGGATTGAGGCCGACGACGAGAAGGAGCTGGAGAACTTCAAGAAGCGCAAGTACCAGTATATGGCCAAGGATATCGAGGACCGCGATGTGTTCCTTGCCGATTCAGGCTACGTGTTGAGCATGGCTCAGCAGGATTTTGAGCACATCAAGTTCCACTTTACATCAGAATTCTAAAATTTCAGCATGGTAATGGATGAAGAGTTAACTGGATACAAACAAAGCAGGACGGCGAAGCTGGTTGCCTGGCAGAAGAAACACATCTCTGACAAGCAGATGACCCTGATTCTCGCCTTCCTCATCGGTCTGCTCGCTTCGGTGGCAGGCTTCTTCTTGCATGCCATCGTACACGAGATACAGTATCTGCTCACTTCGGGATTCGAGAAGGGTACCTATAATCTGCTCTTCCTGCTCTTCCCTATCGTGGGCATCTACCTCACGTCGCTGTTCATCAAATATGTGGTGCGCGACAATATCTCGCATGGTATCACAAGAGTACTTTATGCCATCTCTACCAAGAACTCCCGACTCAAGGGGCACAACTGCTGGTCGTCGGTGGTGGCATCAGGCATCACCATCGGTTTCGGTGGTTCCGTGGGAGCCGAGGCACCTATCGTGCTCACCGGTTCTGCCATCGGTTCCAACCTGGGACAGATTTTCCGCATGGATAAGAAGACCATGATGCTGCTGGTGGGATGTGGAGCCAGTGCCGCCATTGCCGGCGTGTTCAAGGCACCGATAGCCGGACTGGTGTTCACCCTTGAGGTGCTGATGGTAGATCTGAGCATGGCATCGCTCCTGCCAATCTTGATTTCGTGCGTCACAGCCACCTGTTTCACCTATATATTCAGTGGCGACAGTTCGCTGTTCGATTTCACCCTAACCAACCCCTGGGGGCTGGACCGCACCCCGGCGTGCATTCTGCTGGGTGTGTTCTGCGGACTGGTGAGTCTTTATTTCATGCGCACCATGTCTGCCTGCGAGGGATTCTTCGGCAAGTTGAGCCAGTATCCATACGTCAAGCTGCTGTTTGGTGGACTCATCCTCAGCACGCTCATCTTCTTCTTCCCGTCGCTTTACGGCGAGGGCTATTCTGCCGTCAACATCCTGCTCAAGGGCAGCAACGAGGCAGAGTGGGGGCAGGTGATGAACCGTTCGCTGTTTTCGGGTCAGGACAATCTGCTCATCTTCTACATAGCGTTTGTCACCTTTACCAAGGTATTTGCCACCTCGGCAACCAATGGTAGTGGCGGTTGCGGTGGAACCTTTGCGCCTTCGCTGTTTATCGGCGGTTTTGCAGGCTTCCTCTTTGCCCGTCTGTGGAATGTCTATCAGGTAGGCGTGCATGTGCCGGAGCAGAATTTTGCGCTCATGGGCATGGCGGGCTTGATTACGGGCGTGATGCATGCGCCGCTAACGGGCATCTTCCTCATCGCCGAACTCACGGGCGGCTATCAGCTCTTCATGCCGCTGATGATTGTGAGCATCTCTTCGCTGCTTACCATCAGCATCTTTGAGAGCCACAGCATCTACGCCCTTCGATTGGCAAGGGAGGGCAAGTTGCTCACCCACCATGTAGACCGTTCGGCACTTACGCTGATGAGCATGCAGAGCATGGTTGAGAAGGATTACCATCCTATCAGTCCCGATCTGCCGATGAGCAAGCTGGTGAGTGAGATTTCAAGAAGTAACAACAACTTTGTTCCGGTGTTGGATGATGCCGGTGTGCTCAAGGGCGTGATAGATATCACCCGTCTGCGCCACATCATCTTCCGCACGGAACTGTATAATCACTTCAAGGTGAGCCAGCTGATGATTCAGCCGTCGGCAACCCTGGGCGAGAACGAGCGCATGGACGAAGTGATGGATAAGTTTGATAAAACCGATGCCGCACAGCTGCCAGTGGTAGATGTCAACGGCGTGCTGAAGGGCTATATCAGCCGCACCAAGATTTACGAGGTATATCGCAAGATTGTAGCGGATATGTCGGCAGAATAAAATTTTGAAAAAATGGAGAAGAAAGATTTAAGAATCATATTCATGGGAACCCCGGAGTTTGCGGTGGAATCCCTTAAGCGCCTGGTAGAGGGCGGATATAACGTGGTGGCTGTGGTTACCCAGCCCGATAAGCCAGTGGGCAGACATCAGGACACCCTGCAGCCATCGCAGGTAAAGCAGTATGCGCTTTCGCAGGGCCTGCCAGTGTTGCAGCCGGTGAAGATGAAAGACCCTGAGTTTGTGGAGCAGTTGCGCAGCTATCAGGCCGATTTGCAGGTAGTAGTAGCCTTCCGCATGTTGCCGGAGGTGGTATGGGCGATGCCTAAGTATGGCACCTTCAATGTGCATGCCGCCCTGCTGCCACAGTATCGTGGCGCAGCCCCAATCAACTGGGCTGTAATCAATGGCGAGAAGGAGACGGGTGTCACCACCTTCTTCCTCGACCACGACATCGATACTGGACGCATCATTATGCAGAAGCAATTCCCTATTCCGGAAGAAGCCAATGTGGAGTATGTATATGATGGTCTGATGCATCTGGGTGCCGAACTGGCACTGGAAACCATCGATGCCCTGATGGCAGCCGATGGCAACATTGCATCCATTGCCCAGGAAGAACTGGTGGGCGAGGGCGTGGAGCTGAAATCAGCCCCAAAGATTTTCAAGGACACCTGTCGCATTGATTTCCACAAGCCAGCCAAGCAGGTTCACGATTTCGTACGTGGTCTTTCGCCATATCCTGGAGCCTGGACGGAGATCAGGAAGAAGGCACCGGTGGTTATCTTTGAGGATACGGATGGCGAGATGCCAGAGGCTACGTCCCATCCAGAGCAGAAGAAGAGTGTGGAGAAGGTTCAGGTGTTGAAGATTTTCAAGACCCAGCAGTCGGAGAATCATCGTGGCGCAGCGCCAGTAGGTTCTTTGCGCATCTTCGAGAAGAAGTTGCAGGTAGCGTGTCTTGATAATTGGCTCAACATCCAGGAGCTGCAGCTTTCGGGCAAGAAGCGCATGGATGCCGCCGCCTTCCTCAACGGCATGAAGGACATCGCCTATTATGAGTGCCTGAAGAGCCAGGAAGATAATTTTTAATTCATAGTAATCATAGTAATATGACCAGAGAAGAAGATATTAAGAATGCAGTGGAATGCATGCGAAAGGGTGGAGTGATTCTCTATCCTACAGATACCGTATGGGGCATCGGCTGTGATGCCACCAATCCGGAGGCTGTGAAGAAGGTGTACGAGATTAAGAAGCGTGATGATTCCAAGGCGCTGATTTGTCTCATTGATTCAGCCGACCGCATGGCGCGTTATTTCCGCAACGTGCCTCAGGTGGCGTGGGATTTCATTGATGCAGCGATGCCGGTGAAGCCTACCACCATCATCCTGGATGATGCCAATGGCGTGGCTCATAACCTGGTAGCCGAGGATGGCAGCCTGGCGATGCGAGTAACTTACGAGGAGTTCAGCAAGCAGCTCTGCTACCGTTTCCAGAAGCCTATCGTGAGCACGAGTGCCAATGTAAGTGGCGAGCCGGCAGCCCAGAACTACCGTGACATTTCCGAAGAGATTCTGAATGCCGTGGATTACGTATGCTGGACTCGTCGCCAGGAGCACAAGCCCCACCAGCCATCCAGCATCGTAAAGATTGCGAAGAATGGTGAAGTAAAAGTAATTAGATAAGGTTCCGCCTAGCGGAATGCAATCGCCTAGCGGCGTTCGTTTTCTATATATAAAAAAGAGGTGCATTGCAAGAAGTCTTTCTCTTGCAATGCACCTCAATTTTTTCCTTGAATTATGCTATCGCCTATATCTTTATTCTGTTCTACTAGTTCCCTAACAACATTTTTTTCGAAACTTTTCTCTTGTTTTCTTGCATGTTTCAAATAAAAGATGTACCTTTGGCGAATATTTAGAATAAAATGTAGAATTGTATGACTAAAGAGATATTTTTTGACCTCCTGACAAAAGAGGTTGCAACATATAAAAGCTTCTTAGAGACAGACAGTGGCGACTGGGTTGTCAAGGGATTCATTGACATCAATAAGAATGTCTATACCATAACCAACGACACAAAGGTTGTCTCTAAAGTTATAGAAATACTTCTTATTCCTAAATTATTAGCTTTTGCTGAGAAAAACGGATTAGAGTTGGAATTGCCATCCAAACAGAATTATTATCCAGACTTAACCTTCAAAGACGAGGAAGGTCACTTATTTGCAGTGGATTTCAAGTCTAGTTATTACCAGGATGATAAAATCAATGGCTTAACTTTAGGTTCTTATTGGGGATATTTCCGTAATAGAAATTCTATCATGAATATGGATCATGCATACAATGAGTATTCATCCCACCTCGTTTTAGGAATACTTTATAAGCAGAGTGTCGTAGAAGAGGATGAAAAAACGATATTCCAGATAGATGAGTTGGATGCCATTCATTCTGTTATCGAGAAATTTATTTTCTTCGTTCAACCTAAGTGGAAAATTGCTAGTGATAAACCTGGTAGCGGAAATACCAGAAATATTGGTGGTATAGCAAGTATTAGCAAGCTTCTTGCAGGGCAAGGAACTTTTGAGCCATTTGGTGAAGATGTTTTTGATGATTATTGGATGGGGTATTTTAATAAAGCTGATGCGCAAAAGGCGGGAATCGGCTCTCCTCATTATTATAATCTGAAAACATATAAACAATATGTTGATAATAAAAGTCAAATTAGCAAGAAATTATGAGTATAGTAAAAACAATAGTTCCTCCAATAAAGTCGCAAGGTATCAAGACAAAACTTATACCTTGGATTAATGATGTAATACGCCGTTCGGGGCTTGATTTGGGCAAAACCAATTGGGTGGAGCCTTTCTTTGGCACCGGCGTGGTAGGTTTGAATGCGCCAGTTGGAGGACATAGATATATAGCCGATAGTAATCCGCATATCATTAAGTTTTATAATAGCGTCTTAAAAGGTGACATTACACCTGAAAATATGCGGAGCTATTTGGAGTATGAAGGAAAACTGCTTTTGGAGGCAGATGAAGAAGGATATGCCCATTATAGAAAGGTGAGAGATCGCTTCAATAGCGAACATAGCTCCTTTGACTTTATCTTTCTTTCAAGAGCAGGATTCAATGGTATGATGCGTTTTAATCGCAAGGGAGATTGGAACATACCTTTCTGTAAAAAGCCAAATCGTTTTGCGCCTGCCTATATCACAAAGATTTGTAATCAGATAGAAACTGCACAACGGACGATTCATCTTGGAGAATGGGAATTCCATAATCAAGGTTTTGTTGAGACCATTTCACAGGCAAAAGCAGGTGATTTGATATACTGTGATCCACCTTATTATGGTCGTTATGTGGACTATTATAATGGTTGGACAGAAGAGGATGAAAAAGCTCTTTTTCATGCCTTACAGAAAACTCCAGCTCATTTTATTTTGTCAACATGGCATCATAATGAGTTTAGGGCAAATGAGATGATGGAGCGTTTTTGGAACCATTTTAATGTAGAAACTCAGGAGCATTTTTATCAGGCTGGTGGGCATCTGGAGAATCGACATGCCATGGTAGAGGCTTTGGTCTTCAATTTCGACCTTCATGCAGCTGCAAAGCAACCCGAGATTAAGCAACCTGTTCAATTGGATTTAGATTTTGCAATATAATGATGGAACCCTATTTTTCTTCAGACAATAAGGAGTTTGTTTTGTATCAAGGAGATTCAATGAACCTCATTGATAGAGTTGGTAAGCAAGTGGATGTTATCTTTGCTGACCCTCCTTATTTTCTGTCGAAAAATATTTCCAGATGTATCAATGGAACCTGGAAGACGTTCGAGAAAGGAGAGTGGGATAGAGTTGCTTCTTTTGAGAAAATCAATCTGTTTAATAGGCAATGGCTGTCGGCTTGTAGAAAAGTATTAAAGGATAGCGGTACTATTTTCGTGACGGGAACCTACCACAATATATTCTCTGTTGCTTCGTGCATGCAGGAACTTGGATATAAAATTCTGAACATCATCTGTTGGCAAAAGACAGATGCCAAGCCAACTTTGTCGCGTAACTATTTTGATTTTACGACAGAGTATATTATTTGGGCAAGAAAAGATGAAATGCATCAACACTTCTTTAATTGTGACTTAATGGAACAGTTGAATGGCGGTAAGCGAATGACTGATGTTTGGAGAATCCCATTTTTATCTTCTTGGGAAATGAAATGTGGCAAGCATCCTACGCAGAAACCTCTTCGATTGTTGTATAGAATCATTCTAGCTTCTACTCATCAGGGAGATACGATTTTGGATCCTTTTGCTGGTAGCTGTACAACGGGCATTGCTGCGAATTTGCTGGATAGAAAGTTCATTGGTATCGACCAAAATAAAGATTTTTTAGATTATGGAATCAGAAGAAAACAGGAAATCATGAGTCCTGGTATAGCGGAAAAGTTTCTTAGAAAAATTTCCGAGAATCCAGAAGAGGTGATGGTAATGGTGAATCATGCACGCAAGGATTTGAAAGCAAAGATGATAGAAAAAGGTATCTGTTATCTGCGTGCTGGAGATTCTAAAGGTTCGCTTTGTGTTACTCCGGGCTTTGAACGTATGCAGTATTTATTATTGCATACTGCGGGAGCAGATTGTCAACTATTTAAGTTGAAGAAGAGAGGTACTTTTCAGATTTGGACCAAGGAAACTCTAGAGGAATATGGCTTTCATCCACAGCATGCCCCATATTATATTGTTCTTTTTTTCGACGGAACTAAGCCTCTTGAATTCAAAAAAATGCCAAATCTAAGAGAATCGCTAAATACTTTTTGTGCGAAAATTATGCCATTGAGTGAATTTGTGGGTATTAAGTAATTGAGAATATATGTATATAAAAAGAGGTGCATCGCAATGGAAGGTATACCATTGCGTAATTAATATGAATCAGACATGGATGCTTTCTGGGCGTCCCTCTATTCCGCTAGGTGTCTCGCCGAGGTATGTACTTTTGCGGGATGCCTGGTCGAGAAATGTAAACGAAGATTAAATAAGAGAAATCACTTGGTAGTTTCAAAGAAAATGCGTAATTTTGCAATATTATATAAACAATTCAAGTTTCGCAAGTATGCTCCACACGCCCTGAAAGGGCAGAAGCTCCTAGCCCAGGGCAGCGCCCTGGGTATACAAGCAATCAGCAAGGCGCCCTGTAAGGGCAAAAGCTTTGTATATTGCCTGGTATTTGAAGGCTTTTGCCCTTACAGGGCGACAGACTTGCATCCATCATTACCCAGGGCGCTGCCCTGGGCTAGGAGCTTCTGCCCTTTCAGGGCGTGTGGGTGAGATACTTGCGAAACTTCAGTAAACAATAAAAAAATAGGAGGTATAACATGATGCTAGGAATGAATGCACCAAAGGCTGTGGCCAAAGGTGAATACGCAAAAGCCATCCGTAAAGCCGTACATGACTCAATCGAAGCTATCAAGAACGGAAAGGTTCCTGAGAAAAAAATCAAAAGTTCAATTTTGAATGGAGGGTATAGATATGGCTTGATGACATGAAAATTGGTGCAGCAGCTTCAGTCGTAGCTAGTTTTGCCTAATATAAAAAGAGGTGCATCGCAAGAAGTCTTTCTCTTGCAATGCACCTCATTTTTTACCTTGAATTATGCTATCATCAACAAATAGAAGTTAATCTACAATAGGATTTGCAATCCGCTGCAATCAAGAATGCAACTACAGCTAGAATCTCTTCTACAGATGGAAATCAATTTCCTTGAGCCATGCCTTGGTATCAAAGCAAGGACACTCCTTCTTGACACCAGGCAAATCGCGGTGGCCCAGGATGGTGGCATCCGGATAATCCTGAGCCAGAGAATACAGCAGCTCCTCCAGCGTAATCTTCTGCGCCTCGGTGCGCGTATCCGCAGGATGGCCATTCTTGTCCAAGCCACCCTCGTAGCAGATACCAATGCTATGCTGGTTGTAGTGACGGGCATGAGCACCCACCTTGTCCTCATGACGGCCAGGATACAGAGTGCCGTCCTTGGTGATGTAATAGTGGTAACCAATCTCTGCGAAGCCACGAGCCTTGTGGCACGCCTCCAGATCCTCAATGCTGAAGTTCTGGTTCACACGGGTAGCGCTGCAATGCACTACAATCAAATTAATAGTTCTTTTACATTTCATTTTCTTCTTCTTTTTTTTAATGGTTCAACTTAGTGTTCTTTTTCTCTCAAGCCTTTCACTCAAGGCCCTTCTCAAGCCATCTCACATCATTTACAGGCCCTTGCAACTCTGTACACAGAAGGCGCTGAGGATGGCAGTCAATACCGTGATGGTAAAATTAATCACTTTCTTAATAGTCTCTCTCTTCATTTGTTCACGCTTTTAATGTTAGTTATCCCATATTAGATTGTTACGTCTGTAGAATCGCCGTCAGATCCGCCGCCAGTGGTGCCAGAATCGCCCTTGCCAGTGCCTCCTGAAGTGTTATCACCCGTTGAGGAACCTCCCGATGGATTGCTGCCACCGCCGTTCGTTCCGCCGCCATCAGTTATTCCACCAGTAACAGTCACTCCCTTATCCACTCTCTTGATAGTGGCATCGAGGTTCAGACTGGCAGAAATCAAGTTACCCGTGGCGCGGGCTCTCGACTTCACTCCGGCAATGTTCTTGGCTGCCGACCACTCGCCAATGCTCTTGGCACCCATCTTGTTCTTGATGCCCAAGCTGAAGATCGCCAGGTCGTTGATCTTCACGGCAATGCCCTGCAAATTCAACTCTCTGATGCAGTTCACGGCATCGGTAAGCATGCCCTTGATGGCACCTTTCGAGAAGGGGGTGTTGTGTGACGACATGTGCTCTGCCAACTTGTCGAGATCATAAGTCTCGTTAACCACTGGATATGCGTAGTACAAACCATACGCATTCGGCATCTTCTTGTTCTTGTTCTGTTTCAATACTACCTGAATCATACTTTTCCCTTTCGCGTTAAAATTGTTAGTTAATTTAGTTTTAGTAACTCTCCAGTTGATGCATCTCCTTCTGAATTACGATGCAAAGATACGGCTTTTTTTCGACTCACTCTGAACTTTCGTGAACTTTCGCAAAAAAAAATCTAAAAAAACATGAAAAAAGTTTGGGGAACCCTTACGGATCCCCCAAATATTCAAAAATCAACTCCTTTTGCCTCGGAGTAAACAACTTGTTGCAACTCTTGTAACCTTCTGCCTGAAGCAGTTCCATGAGTCCCTTGCATTGCTTGATCCAAATCATCAAGTGCTTTTCGGCACTCCTTGGTTTGGCATCAGGAAAGTAGAGACGAGCGATGGCTCTCTTGCTATTTTGATTTGGCATACTCTCTAACTTGTTTCTGGTTCAGAAATGACTAAGATAGAAATCTCAGTAACTTAGATAGAATCCCCAGTGACTTAGATAAAAATCTCAGTGACTTAGATAAAAATCCCAGTGACTTAGATAGAATCACGGGTTAGGGTAGTTCGGATTGTAGTTCGAATACTGCGCCACTTCCGCCCCGCTCTTTTCCACCACGAGCCAAAAATTTCCCGTACGTCGGTGCTCACTCTTGAAACCAAGCCTCGCCATGATGCTGCCGATGCTCTGGTTCGACATGTTCTGGCGCAAGGCAGGGTTGGTGCAGATCTTTTCCATGATTTCTGCTGTGGTAACCGACTTGATGAACCTGGGCTCTGTTGACTCATCCGGGATACGAAAAAAACGCAATATCTGCTCCTCTGCAAAGTTGGAAACCATGAAGAGGCGATTGTGCTTACGCATTTTTTCCACATCCTCGAAAGTCTGCCAGTATACCCAGCCATCCTCTCGGGTGCCCTTCGATACACTCTGACCCAGAGCCAAAGCCTGAGAGTAGAGACCCTCGTAGTTGATAGCCTTTTCTCTAGGGCTCACAATCTTGGTAACAATCCATGGCGAGAAACGGCGGTTCTCCACATCGGTGATGATGTGCTGCTGGTTGCTCGTTCCGCAGAGCGAAGCACGGTGCTCCAGCTCAGATCGGTACTTGTCATAAGGGCGACGGAAGGAGAACACCTCCTTGGTCATGTTGCTCTTGAAGGCACTCAGGTTTCTGCCGAATATTGCCTCAAACTCATCCAGGTTCACACTAGCCTTGGTGGCCTGAGCCTCCATGGCATCCTTGTCCAGATAGTTGCTGGTACTGTCGTTCAGATAGTAAGTCTTGAGGCATGGAGGGAGCAGGGCACCCAGAATGGTGGTCTTGTAGATGCCGCCCTTGCCCACCAGAATCAGCATCGACTGGTTCACGAAGTGAGGATTCACCCATGCCACCACCATCGACACGAACCACTTTCGGAAATATTCCACAAACTCCTCCTGGGTGTGGCAATACTCGGGGCGGTCTTCCACCGTGATTCGCATGGCAAACTCCCTGATGTAATCCGTCTTACCGTCCCACTTCGGCAGACTGCGCAGATAATGATCCAGCGGATTGAAAGGCTGGCTGTAGTCGCTGGTCACGATATCCCCCAGTTTCTGCACACTGGTATGGATGCCCTTCAGGTCCATCTCCATCCAGATGGAGTGCAGGATGTCGTCGCTCACATCGGTATACTTCAGGTACTTGGCATCCTTCACCATGCGGCTCACCACCTGATACTTGCCGGTAACCATGTTGTGAACGAACTCGTAGTTCTGATCGAGCCACTGTCTGATGAGCTTCAGCGTAGCCTGAACCGGATAGTCCTCGCCCTTGGCGTAGAAGTGCCATTTGCCGGCAAGTTCGCCATGGTTCTTGTACACACTTCTCACCACGCTAGCCGTCTCGGCATACTGCTGCGAGAACTCGGAGGTGGCATACTGCAGTGCCTTCTCCTCCTCGATGCCGTATTTCAGGCAGCAGTAGGCAAAGCTGGTAACATACTCGTTGTGCTGATGCTCCTCGAATCTTTTGCCCCAGCTCTCAATCATCACCTTGATGTGGGGAGCTGCCTCTTCGATGGTTGGGGTGTAGCCGCCCTTCTTCTTGCGGGTCTTGCTGCTCTTAGGTCTGCCGCCCTTGTTTTTCTTCTTCTCGTTCTTGATGCGTTCCTGGGTAACCTTCAGCTCGCTGGGGGTGAGCTTCAGGGGGATTGCCTCCCAGTTGAAGTAGGCATCAGGGTCGTGGGCAAGGCCGCAGAGTCTGCCGATGTCGGTGGCCTGCTGGTCGGCCTCCCAGTTGAGCAGGGTGTTGTAGAAGCTGATGGTCTTCTTGATCATGGCGTTGAAGAGTTCCACGATGGTGAGGTCGCAGTTCTCGGCTCTGTCGTATCCCACGATGATGCGGATACCCTGTCCGCTGATGGTGTGATAGACGGCTAGGGCATAGGCCGACTGGCATGCGGCATTGAACATGCTCTCAATCTGCTCAGCCGAGGCATCATGGATGTCGTAGTCCAGGGCAATCATTCGGGTCTCTGCCTTCACGTTGTCGAGGCTTCTGCCTCTGCCGTCATACTGCAGTGAGGCAGAGATGGCAGGGCCTAGAGGCTTGAGCTCATCTGCATAGCTCTTGCTGATGGCCATTCTCTTGCGATAGGCCATGGTCAATGAACTTACCAGGGAGTCTTTTGTGATAAGTTGCTCCAAGGCTTCTCTACTTGCGAGAGGCATGCTCTCGGTGCTCTTGAGTGATGCGAATAGTGACGGCATCACGGCGTCATTTGTTTTTTTGTTCATTGGTTTGATTTTTTTTGTTTGTCAATTATTTAGTAGTCGGCTGGAGATTTTAGCCTCTTCTGTCGGCCATTTTTTCTGTGAATGCAAGGCTGTGATGTGAAGGCTTGGTCTCAAAAAACTAGTTTTTCGATACAAAAAACCTCTATGTAAAACCCTGATATTCATTTCATTTACCTTTATAACACGCTGTATATACAAAAGTTCTGGACCCTAGGGTTCACATCACACTCTCGAATCAGCGGTCACTCGGGTAGGATTTCGGTTGCAAATGTAGGAAAATCCGGCGGGTTTCACAATAGTTCCATGCTGTCCACTTGACCAAACTGGTCAAAAAAATGCTCTGTTTTAAGAAAAATTAAGTTTCGTTTATAGTTGTTTGAAAAATAATAGATTTTAAAAATGTCCATATTTTGGTAGGGAAAGAGTACCTTTGTACGTAGATAATAAACAGAAGAGCAATGATAAGTACTTCTGCCCTTTCGGGGCGTGTGGAATTTACTTACTAAACTTGAATAAAAAGATTTTTTTATATAAACAAAATTAAATATTTTAAATTATGGCAACAAATCAAAACGAAGAAAATGGACCGATGGTTAAAGTGGGTAATTTTTTCAATGATTTTTTTGATGAGAAAGTGAAAGGTAAAAAGCGTCTCACTGGCGCTACTTTGAAGCGTGACTATGGTATTACAAAATATTGTCTTAGCAACCTTAAGAATGGTCATGAAATGTTGAGTGGTAACATGAATAAGATAGGTCGTGCCTATCTCGAGCAGTTTCCTACGCAAAGAGAGCGATTCCGGCAGGTTATCAAGCTGTTGGATGTGCAGCGTGAGCAGGATATTGAGAACTATGGACCGGATGGTTCTCCTTTCACTGCCACCTTCAAGGATATTCTTGATTCATATATTCTTGAAAAGGCAGAGAAACTGGCAGAGGTTTACGATCATGAGGAATTGATGAAGAAACTGCATCAGCAGCTGATTAAAAAAGGTCTGTTGCTGGATTGATATTCTGATTAACTTCTTTGTACAAAAAAATCTGCCCCTCTGCTTCACAGCAGAAGGGCAGAAAAATTGTGTTTACTAGCATCGCGTTTATAAACCTTGCGTTTACAAAAGAAGCAAATTTATTTTCTCTAATTTTTAAACTTTATCTTACTTACTTACTAACTAATCAATATATCATTAACCATCAACGTCCATTATAGATAAACACTGATGAGCCTGGCAGATTCAATGTCAGAGGAGTATCAATGTCGATAGGCTTGTTGATTGGCATACCCTGCAATTCAGCCTGGCTGAAGGCATGGGTCAAAGTAATCTTTCCACGAACATAAGAAGGTATCTCCAACGCCTCTCTCAGGGTCGTGGTGAAGCTCTGTGCACTGGCAGAAGGGTTACGCAAGGTGAGCACACTCTTCTTGCCGTTCCATGCAGCCCAGCCGTATACATTTGCTTTCTTTCCATCCCATGGATTGCCGCCAACCCAGTGGGCATCTGGCAATACGTCGGCCTGTTCCTGCTGCCACTTGATGCACTCTGCCAAGTCTTTCCACAACGCTCCTGCGTTGCCCTGGTTGTCCTTGATTTCGTCCATCAGCTTGTAGTCGTTGTACAGCTCAACCATGCCCGAACCGCAGGCAAAGGCGCAGCGCATTTCACGTACGATTCCGTCGTAATCCATGTTCTTGGAAACGGCTCCCCAACGGCTCAGGATGAATCCGTGAGTCATCAAAGTATTGATTGGACAAACTGGTGATCTCTGTATGAAGTTCTGATAAACCAAGCGGTCGCGATAGGTAATCCAGCGCTCACGATCGGTGCCCTGGTCACCTGCCTCGCCGTAATCACCCTCCTGGCGCCATACTGCATCTGTGAAGTGGAACCAGAATGGAGAAGCCCATGTTCCTACAGTGGTGTTGAGGAAGATGTCTGGACGCTTCTGGCGTACGGCACGCTCGATGCTGATGATGGCCTCGGCATTCTCCTCGCCTCTGGTTCCTTCGTCAGGACCGATGGCTGAAGCCTGGGCACTGATACCATCAAACTTGAAGAAGCGGAAGTCGTAACGGTCAATCATGTTGGTGCAGCAACGGATGAAGAAGTTGTAGTAATCTTCATTGCTCAGCTGCATACCTCCCTTGGAACGCCAGTAAGCACGACGATATTCGCCAGACTGACCATAGCCACCCACAGGACCCAGCCAGGCACCGATACCTGTGCCCATCTTCTTGGCCTCGTTGGCTGGTTCGTCGAATCCGTTAGGGAAGTTAGGATTGAAGGTCCAGGTTCCATACTGGTCCCAACCGTCATCCCATACGAAGGCCTTTGGAGCCATCTGATATTTATCATAGAAATGTGTCTTCCAGTGACTTACCACGTCGGCACACTGTTCTACGGTCATGTTTCCTTTGTAAGAAGGAGCTGGTGCATTGTTGCGGTCGATGTTCAACTCATACCATGAAATATATACAGGGTAAGGTCGCCATGCCACAGCTCTTTCACGCTCGCTGTAAGCCAGGAAAGAGCGGCGCAACTGGTTAGGCGCAACCAAGCCCACTACAGAACTGATGTTCCATGTTTTGCCAGCTTTTAAAGTGGTGTTTCTTCTCCATAAGCCTTCTATGTGGGTAGCATTGCCTTCATCCTTGCAGGAATTCAGACCCATTGGAGTTTCCAGACCAGCAAAGATATGATTGCTTGCCAGGATGGCACCACGGGTATTACCCACCACTTCTGGAGCGGTATAGGCACTGTTCTTGGCTACCAGGTAGTTCATGGCCACGATACCTTTCATAGACAGGTCTCGGGCAGCCTTGATATCCATTTCTGTGCGTAGGTAGTGAGAGCCGTCCCTCAATACGGCACGCCAGGTGATAGAGAGGTCGCCGTAGGTAAAACGAGCTTCCAGAGCCTTGCCTGCATAACGGAGAGAAGCTGTTGCTGCAGATGGATCCTCGCCGAGGGTAACTATCTTCACATCTTCCAGCTTCATCTTAGATGCGGCCACGGTGCTACCGTCGCCCAGGAGAACCTTAAACAACTCTGTGTCAGGTTGTAGTCCCAGTTCTGAACAGCCATTGAAGTAGAGCTTGCCCCCTGTGTTGATGAAAGAGGCTTTCAATACCTTGTTGGCCAGCTGGTAGCTGTTTGACTTCTGGGTGATTTTAGCTACACCCGGTTGCTTTTTCTGGGGAAAGATGACTGCTTGTGCCCAACTCCCCATACACATAGATAGTGGCATTATAAGAGTAAGTGCCAGCTTTAATAAATTGTTTTTATTCATACTGATAGTAAGTTGAAGCCCATTAAAAAAAAGGGGACACACCATCCGCTCATGGTGGCCCCCTTTGAGTGACTTAAATTATTTTGTTAATGTACATGTAATGGTCCACACCTTGGTCTCTCCATTGGCAGCCTTTATTGCATACTTGTGTGGAGTAGTCCAGTCGGCTGGAACAACCAACTTTGGAGAACCTTCAACAGGTAATTAAACTTTATCTTACAAAACTAATCTATATAGTCAGTTTCTTACTTCTCATCCCAACCTGGGTTCTGCTTCAGGTTCTTATTCAGTGCCAACTGATCGATTGGCAATGGATACAACCAGCGGCGGTCGTTTTCCGTCCACTTGCGACCTGCAGCATCGTCATAGCTCTCAGCGTAGATGCGGAGGTATGTCTTGCCCTTGTACTCTCTAGTGTTGCTGCTATCGAAGGCGTAGATCTCGTTATACTGCTGCTTCACCTTGTCGGTAACACGGATACCCAGAGTAGTAAGAGGATTCTCCAACAACTTCATCGCATTCCAGCGCTTCAAGTCGTCCATACGGAAGCCTTCGCCAACCAACTCGATACGACGCTCACGGCGAATCTCGTAGAGCAGGTTAGAAAGCTCATAACCATAGTTGATAGGCTTCTGGTCAGCAACAGGGTTCACGGTGAGGTGAGCCATGTCTACACGGTCGCGAAGCTGGTTGATGGTCTTGTCGAGAACAGCCTGGGTGCAAGTACCCAACTCGGCATTAGCCTCGGCGTTGATGAGCAATACCTCTGCATAACGGTAGATGAACCAGTCGTAAGAGGTGTTGCGAGCCTGCCACTGAGTCTCGTCGGCAGAGTGGAACTTGGTACATGGATAACCTGTTACACCACCAGATACTGAGCAGTCTGGCATCTTGTTCTGCACCTGCTTGTTGTTGCGGAGCCAGAATGGCTTGTGGTTGTTGTCGATGAGCTGATAGAGACGTGGGTCGCGGTTGGCAATCTCTGTCTCCAACTCTTCGTCACCCTGGTAGCCTGAACCCTGGTTGTAGATAGGAGTACCATCCTTCATCAGGAACGACTCGATGAAGTCCTTGCTCAAACCCATACCGTTGCCACCAGCCTGACGGCCAGTCTCGTGGGTAAGGACACCTGTCTCATAGAAGCGAACCATGATAGCCTCCTTGTTGTCAGAAAGGTCTTCCTGAACAAACTGGTTGGCATAGCTGAGTGGATAACCCTCGTATGACTTGGTGCCGGCACCAGCGTCAGTACCCTTTACGATTTCATACTTACCGCTGTTGATGATCTCATCAGTCAGCTGCTTAGCCTTTGTAATCAATCCTTCAGCTGTCAATCCCTCAGAACCAGCCTCGTGGTGATACTTCATATAAGTACCGTAGTAGAGACAAACGCGAGCCAACTGGGTGCGGGCTGCATCCTTGTGCAGACGGCCCTTTTCAGCCATAGTCTTCTCTGGGAGCCACTGGATAGCGAACTCCAAGTCCTCGATAATCTTCTTCAATACGAAGTTGCGTGGATCACGACCCTTGAAGAGCTCTGCGTCATCGCCAGTCTGGAGGTCACTCTCATACCAAGGCACATCACCGAAATTACGGATCTTGCTATAGTAATCCTGTGCTCTGAAGAAACGAATCTCAGCCACATACTTGTTGATGTCGGCCTCAGAGCCAGAAGCTGTATGATAGCGCTTCAGGAAATAGTTGCAGCTGCGCACGTTGCCCCAGTCCCAGTCACCGCCTGATGTAGGAACGGTGTAATTGTTGAACAGATAACCACTAGGGCTATTGGTTACAAAGTTATCACTCTCGCCATCAAGAGTAGATGAAGGACCTGCCAGCATATTGCTGTAGATACCATTGGCGTACATCTTGAGGTCGTTGGCACTCTTCCAGTATGACTTATCTGTAAATGAGTCCATAGGGCTCAAGTCGGTATAGTTGCAAGATGCAAGTGTCATACCAGCCATCATACTCAAAATGAATATATTTTTAATTTTCATTGTCTGTCTATTTAAGTATTAATAATACACACTTTACGATTCTCGAACATTAGAATGATAAGTTCATACCTACAGAGATCTTCTTGTTGATAGGGTAAGTCATGTTACCAAGTGTCTCTGGGTCAGCGAACTTCACCTTCATAGGAGTGAATGTAAGGAGGTTTTCACCCTGTACAAATACTCTGAGGCGAGCAATGCCCACCTGCTTCAGCAAGTGTGAAGGAATAGAGTAACCTAATGTTACATTCTTCAAACGCAGGTATGCTGCATTGAGCATGTAGCGAGAAGAGGTCTCGTGGTTGCTTCCGTTTACACTGTAGTGATGGAGTTTTGGGAAGTAAGCACCACGGTTGTCCTCTGTCCAGTAGTCGAGAGCTGTGGTCTGTGGAGTACACCACTCATCAGTGAAGCCCCAGAACGCAGGACCGCCCCAACCACCGAAGTAGTCGCGCTTGCCGATACCCTGCCAGAACATCTCGAAGTCGAAGCCCTTGTAGTCGGCACCTGCTGTGATACCGTATGCATAGCGAGGAGTTGAGTTACCGAGAATCTTGCGGTCGCCTGGCTTATCTACTGTACCTTCGCCCCAAGTTACCTTGCCGTCACCATCGATATCTTCAAACTTCACGTCACCTGCACTCCAGTGGCCGCCGTTGATAGCCTTCTGATCCCAGCTGGCTGCTTCCTCGTCGCTCTGGAAGAGTCCGTTAGATACCAAACCCCAGATTTCGCCCAGCTTCTCGCCCACGTAGTGGTCGCCGAGGAGACGTGCGTCGTTAGAATACTTGGTGATTTCAGACTGGTAGTCAGACAATACACCCTTGATGTGGTAGCCCAAACCGCATTTCAGACGGTCGCTCCACTCTACAGAGATTTCCCAACCAGTGGTCTTCATGTTGGCAGCGTTGCTTCTTGGCACGCCTGTACCGAGCACTGAAGGCAGGGTAGCACCCCTGGTCAACATATCCTTGGTGTCACGGCGATACCAGTCGAAAGATGCACTCAGTCGGTTGTTGAGCCATGTACCATCGATACCGAGGTCGAACTGGTTCACGGTTTCCCATGTAAATGAGCTACTTACCAAGCCAGGAGCATAAACTGCTACAGGACGTGTGCCGCCGAGCAATACGCCAGCCTTTGTGCTCAAGCCGTAGGTAGCCAGGTAAGGGAAGTTACCAGATACGTTCTGGTTACCCAGAGAACCGTAAGATGCACGAATCTTCAAGTTGTCCCACCAGCTGCGCAATGGCTCGAAGAACTTCTCCTCTGATACACGCCAAGCTACAGAGCCTGAAGGGAAGAACGCATAGCGGTTGCCCTTGGCAAACTTGGAAGAACCATCCTCACGGCCGTTGAACTCGAAGAGGTACTTGCCCATGTAGTCGTAGTTCAAGCGGAAGAAGAGACCGTTGGTTGACCACATGCTTTCGCTACCGCTGGTAGAGATATCACCGTAAGCGAGGTTGATCTGTGGAGTATCGTTGTCGATGAGGTTCTTGCGGCCCACCCAGTGATACTTGTTGTGCTTCTTCTCCTGGTTGTAACCCACGAGTACCTTGAAGTTATGCTTTTCTGCCAATGAGAGTGAGTACTCTGCAAATGCATTGAATGCCTGGTAGTAGTCATCGTAGTTAGATACGGTGATACTGCTTGGGTTGGTCCAAGGATAGTAGTTCTCTGTACCTGGAACGGCTGTATAGTCGTAGAAGTTACGTACGTGCTCGTTAGCGTTTCTGCCGTAGAAGTTCCATGTATAGTCAGCATTGATGACGAGACCCTTGATAGGAGTGATGCGTACGGCACCAGTCATCCACAAGTCGTTCTGGCGATACTTGGCGTTACCACCCTGCTCCATGATGGCGATAGGGTTGGTGTAGCTACCCTGACCTGCATAGTGGCCATCAGGATGCTTCACTGGCATCAGTGGGCTCAAGTCGTTCTTCATCATACCAGAGTATGCGCTCAGACCGGAGTAAGCGGTAGGGTTCATCGCTGTGGTACCACCGGTAGGGTGGCGCTCTGATGTATAGGTATGAGTAATCTTAGCGCTTACATTCAACCACTTGGTAATGTTAGAAGAGATGTTTACGTTAGCGTTGTACTTCTTATATTTATCGTCACCAGCGGTAAGGATACCCTTCTGGTCGTTCATGGCGATGGATGCATAGTAGGTAGTACGGTCGTTACCACCGCTGATGTTGGCATTGTAGATCTGAGAGAATGAAGTCTTGTAAAGCTCATTCCACCAGTCGGTATTGCCGCAATAGCCATATTTAGCCTTGTCGTATGCCTCGTCGAAGAATACAGGATCCTTACGGGTTCCGTTGAAGTATTCCTCTGTATATTTATAAACCTGATCCTTGAAGTATCGGCCTGAACCACCGTCATTCTTGTTAGCCTCATCCATCATCTTGAGGTACTGCATGGAATTAACGTTGTGGTATGACTTGGCAGGGCTCTGCCAGTAGCCTGTAGCGTTGAAAGAGATGGTTGGCTTGTCGCTCTTGCGACCCTTCTTGGTAGTAATGAGGATTACACCGTATGCTGCACGTGCACCATAGATGGCTGCAGAAGAAGCATCCTTCAATACAGAGATAGACTCAACGTCTTCTGGATTCACGAGGTTGGCATCCATCTGAACGTTATCAACCAATACCAATGGGCTACCGCCGTTCAAAGACGTGTTACCACGGATATTGTAGCTAGAGCTGGCACCAGGAGCACCACCACTGTTCATGGATACGTTGAGGTTAGGAACAACACCCTGGAGACCCTGTCCGATGTTGGTAATAGGGCGGTTTTCCAAAACCTTACCATCTACGTTGGCAACAGCACCAGAGAGGTTTACCTTCTTCTGTGTACCGTAACCTACGACAACGACTTCCTCCAAGCCTTGTGTGTCTTCAGCGAGAGTTACATTGAGACTTGTTCCGTTCCACTTTACTTCGCTATTTACGAAACCGATGTAAGAAACAACGATGGTAGTACCCTTAGTTACCCCCTGGAGTGTGAACACTCCGTCCAAATCGGTAACTGTAGCATTCTTCGTGCCTTTCACTGATACTGACGCACCAATAATAGGTTCACCGGTAGCATCCTTTACCACACCTTTGCAAACAGCACCCTGCTGTGCAACCATAGTTGCTCCGAATGTGCTTGAGCTAGGAACAGTACTCGCATTGGCGGCACCTACTAAAATCGTAGATAGTAATAGGGTCATGCCAAACTGACTTCTTTTGTTCATAATTGTTTGGTTTTAAATGTTATTTTTAATTATATAGGATGAATATTTTCATTCTAATGAATAGTTAGCTATTATCTATGTTGCAGTTTTAAAAACTACGCCATAGTTATTTAAAAACGTTATTAATGATGTCTTGTTTATGTTACACACTTAGGTCATTTATTATTTCCGTTTGCAAATTTATGGCTTTTTTAGTAAACTTGGATATTTTTGATAGTTAATAAAGTTTAAATGGGGTAAAAAAGGATATAGTTCGGTATTTTTTTTAGAGAAAAATTCTTCAAGTAGCTATTATTTTGTATCTTTGCAGCATCTAACAGCATTTTTGCAGAAGATTTAAATGAATATCGTATGAAACAGGTAGAAGAAAGATACATCAGCTTGTTGACCGATTTCGGCTTCAAGCGCATTTTTGGAACGGCAATGAACAAGGATTTGCTGATTTGCTTCCTCAACAGCTTGTTTAATGGCAGACAGGTTGTGAAGGATGTTTCGTATCTGAATCCAGAGCACGTGGGGGATGTCTATACCGACCGCAAAGCCATCTTCGACGTGTATTGTGAAGGGGAAAACGGCGAGAAGTTCATCGTTGAAATGCAAAATGCCTACCAGACGTATTTCAAGGACCGCTCTCTCTTCTATTCTACTTTCCCGATTCGTGAGCAGGCACCTAAGGGGAATGACTGGAATTTCAAACTCAGTCATGTCTATACTGTTGCCCTGCTTAACTTCAATATGAACGAGGATGCCTTCGACAAGGAGAAGATTCGCCACCACGTGCAGTTGTGTGATACCGCAACCCACAAGGTTTTCTATGATAAGCTTGAGTTTATCTATGTAGAGATTGCCAAGTTCAATAAGACTTTGGAAGAGCTGGAAACGCTATATGACAAATGGCTTTATGCTTTGAAGAACCTCTATAAGCTTACCCAGCGTCCAAAGGAGTTATGCGATAAAGTCTTCGACCGCCTTTTCGAAGAGGCCGAGATTGCCAAGTTCACGCCTCAGGAGGTGAGGGAGTATGAAGCAAGCAAGAAGGCTTATCGGGATATCAAGAACTCTATTGATACAGCGAAAAATCAGGGTAAGGAAGAAGGCCTTGCCGAGGGCATAGAAATAGGTAAGAAAGAGGGCAGAAAAGAGGGCAGAAAAGAAGGCAGAAAAGAGGGCAGAAAAGAAGGAAGAATAGAAGCTAACACTGAAACAGCTCAGCGTTTGCTGGCTATGGGACTTTCTGTCGAACAAGTAGCCGAGGCTACTCAGCTGCCCTTGAATATCATTGAAAAACTGAGTAAATCTTAATAGTTTGCTCCCGCTAGGCGCTTGCTCCCGTCAGGACGCCTAGCGGGGAGGTGGGGTGTGGCATGAGTCACACCCTTTCCTTTTAGGGGTATCTTTTAAATAAACAAATCATTCATTGTAATCTGTTTCTGTACGATGTCGCTATGTTTGTTCTGCTTCTCTTCCTATCAGTTTCTGTTCCATATCTTTTGTTATTTTCTGCGCAAAGATATAAAAAAATACCCATTAGCGCAAATTATTCGCGGATAAGTGATTGGCTTCGCAACAGAAATACCTTGGAATATATTGGAGTTTGGGAACAAATGTATAATCCAAATTTTAATTATGGCGAATTCGCCATAATTAAAAATAATGCTGGTTTAAACAATTTCAAAATCAGTGTAAAAGAGTTAGTGCAAAGAACAAATTGTATTGGTATAACTTCAAAAGCAGGAAGATATGGAGGAACTTATGCTCATAAGGATATTGCTTTTCACTTTGGAATGTACATCGTATTCTCACAAAGGCAAACTATACCTTGCCGAATGGTGAGATAATGCCCAGTTCTTCTGCCCTTTCAGGGCGTGTGGGGAAAACGTTAGCGCAATTTATTTGCAGATAATCTGCGCTAATGGTGTGAAAAAAGCACGTTAGCGCAGATTATCCGTGAATAATCAGCGCTAACGGCCCAAAAAACATACGTTAGCGCAGATTATCTGCGTGTTTTTGGAGGAAACGAGTGGTATGGCATGACTAAATAATAGCCTAAATTTGTTAGATGGCTGATACAAAATACACTTTTAAGGACGACTTTTTGTGATTTTCCACACTTTTAAGGACGACTTTTGGCGTTCTTTGAAATAAAAAATGTATCTTTGGACTCAGAAATATCAAATAATCAGATAGTTATGAAGATGGCGCTGACAGAACAGTATGTTCTGCAGCAGCTGAAGGAGAAATCTTCCTTGTCTATCTATTATTGGTCGGCAGAAAATTCACGTGGTGAAATAGATTTATCCTTTATATTCCGTATCTGCAATACTCGGATAAAAAACAAAGTTCACAAGGTTGTGGTCCACAACCTTGTGAACTTTTAATAGTATATTGTAAATCAGGTGTTTAAATGTGTTTTTTTTTTTGATGCCTGCGGGAATTAACGCAAAAAAGAGGAAAGCAATGCTGCTTTCCTCTTTTTAAATGTTCAGGGTGGAAGGTGGGACTCGAACCCACGACATTCAGAACCACAATCTGACGCTCTAACCAACTGAACTACGTCCACCATTTTTTAAGCGAGTGCAAAGGTACGGAAAAAATTTGGTTCCACCAAATATTTCCGTACTTTTTTACATTTTTTTTATTTTGCAGGGCTGTTTGGTACTACAGGAGCTGCCTTTTCTGCTGCAGGTGCTGCTGGAGCTGCCTTCTGAGCACCGGCTGCTGCATCCTTGCTGGCACCTGGCATAGCAGGAAGAGCGGTCTGCTCCTGGGTAGCACCCTCCATTACGCTGCTCTCGCCCACAGCCTGTGGAGCTACGTAAGCGCAAGCTACGCTGATTACTACCATCAGACCGGCAAGGGTCCATGTAATCTTTTCTACTACATCGGTGGTCTTGCGAACACCCATGATAGAGTTGGTTGATGAGAAGTTAGATGCCAATCCACCTCCCTTTGACTCCTGGATCAGAACGATGAGTACCATCAAGATGGATACCAGGACGATCAATACTACAAATAATGTGTAAATCATTTTTTTAAAACTAGTTTTATTATTATTATTTATTTTCTTTTCTTCTCGTTGAGCATCAGTTTTTCCAGGAAGCGGAGCTGGTCTACATAGAACGCACTCTTCTGTGGATGCTGCTTGTACAGGCGGTCGATAATCTGATAGGCTCGCTCGTACTTGCCCTGCTTGATGTAGATTCGGGCAAGGGTCTCCGTGAAGACACCACCGCCGTCGGCATCTGCTGCATCTGCTTTATCCGAAGCCTTATCCTTGCTTGCTGCATCACCATCCTCTACTGTCGATGTATCTTGAGAAGCATCTGCTTCCTCGCTTTCTTGCTTCTCTTCCTCCTTCTCCTCGCATTCTTGCTTCTCCTCCTCCTCCTTGTCTTTGTGGAGTTTGAATCCGCCTTCTTCTATGAAGTCGTCGATGAGGGTGATGGTTCTAGATGGCTGCTCGTGCTCGGTTTCCGTCTCCGTCTCCATCAGATAGGCCACGTAGTCAACGGCGGCATCGGCTGGCGTTGGCTTGCGCTTCTCTTCCGGTTCCTTCTCCCTTTCCTCTGCTTCGGTTGGGATGGAGTGGAGGAAGTGGTCGATGAGACTGCTGGTGCGGTCGCTCTTCGGCTTGCCTTCCACAGCTTCGTGGCGGTTTGAGTTCTGGCTCTTGAGCTGATAGTGGGCTGCCTCTACCATCTGGAAGATGACCTTGCGGTCGGAGATGTAGATGGCGGCACGGCGCAGTTCTTCGTCGAAGCTCGGGTCGTGGAGCAGGTACAGGTTCTGCAACATCAGAAGGCGAGCCGTCTGATAGTACGGATAGAGGGCCAGGAGGGCGCGCAAATCATAGAGCGTCTCCCGGTTCATTTCCTCAGGATGTTGTATCAATCTGTTTAGTTCCACGATATTATTAACTTTAAACTATAAACTATTAACTCTAAATTCTACTACCAGTTTGCCACGGTGGCGTTGAAGATTTGGTCAACCAGGTCTTTTACCATCTGCGTTACCAACTCTTCCTGCACAGAGGCGAGGCTCTGGGTGGTATCGTAGGTTTTTGCAGAGGTGAACTGGCGCTCGAAATCCTCGTTGTGGTTCTTGGTGTTGGTGAAGCGTACGTTCACCGTGATGCTCAGCTCGGTCTGGGCTGAATATCCCTCGGCACTCACCGACTTGTTGCGCTGTGAGTATTGGGTAATCTCGCCCTCTATCTTCAGGTCGCCATTGCGGCTCACCTGGCGGAGCTGGGTGTTGCTGGCAAACTTATCCTTCAGTTCGTTGTTGAACATCGGACCCATCGGACCCCATACATAGGAGCTGCGGATAGGGAAGTCGGCCAACTGGATGGTCTTGGTCTTGGTGTAGTCGATGCTGGCACCGTTGAACTTGTAGCTCACGGAGCAGGCTGCTGTGACACCCATCACCAGGACGATGCCTATTATATATATGTACGCGCGTAGATGCTTCATAAATTGTATTTTTTAATTCTTCTGTAGAGCGTTCTGTCGGAGATGCCCAGTTCCTCGGCTGCCTTCTTGCGGTTGCCGTTGTTGCGTTCCAGGGCGCGCTCTATCATCTGTCGGCTCAGTTCATTGAGGTTGAGCGATTCATTCTCGCTCTCGCTCTCATTCTCATTCTCCATGTCCTTGATTTCCTCTGCCTCGATATCCTCGGCATCCCGTCTTGGTTCGGCATAGATTCTGCCTTCCTGCAGATTGCCGAATTCGGAAGGGTAGTGGGGTTCAGGCATTCCCGAAACCGATGGGGATGTGATTTCCGAAACCGATGGTGGCATTCCCGAAACGGATGCTGGCATTCCTGAAACTGATGGTACGCCCGAAACCGTGGCTGGAGGCATGCCTGAGATGTTTTTCGGATGGCTGAAGCCATTGGCTCCGCTGAGTCCCCGAGCTTCATCTAGCTGGTCGCGCAGCGATTTCATCTCTCTTCGTAGGTCGCTCACGTTGCCCCTGAGTTCGTAGAGAATCTTGTAGAGCATCTCCCGCTCGCTTTCGTAGCTATGCTGCTCGTTTCCGGCTTGCGGAATGGTGGCGAGCTGGGTAGTTTCCTCATCTCTTGGGATGAACTGCGAAAGGGTTTCGAGATTGATTTCCCTTTCCCGGCTCAGCACCGACATCTGTTCGGTGATGTTCTTGAGCTGTCGCACGTTGCCTGGCCACTTATATTTCAGCATGAGCGCCTTGGCATCCTCGGTGAGTGAAATCTTAGGCAATCGATATTTCTCAGCCATCTGCATTGCAAAGAGGCGGAAGAGCAGGAGGATGTCGTTGCCACGTTCACGCAGCGGAGGCATCTGGATAGGGATGGTATTCAAGCGATAGTAGAGGTCTTCGCGGAATTTTCCCTCGCTCACAGCCTTGCGCATGTTCACGTTGGTGGCTGCCACAATTCTCACATCAGTCTTTCTGATTTCGGTGCCGCCCACACGGATGTATTCACCCGTTTCGAGCACACGAAGCAGCCGGGCCTGCGTCTGTATCGGCAGTTCACCCACCTCGTCGAGGAAGATGGTACCCTTGTTTGCGATGCCGAAATATCCTTCGCTTTCGCCGATGGCTCCGGTGAAGGAACCTTTCTCATGACCGAAGAGTTCGCTGTCGATGGTACCCTCTGGGATACTGCCGCAGTTGATGGCGAAATATCTTTCGCGTCTTCTCGGCGAGTTATCGTGAATGACTCGTGGGATGATTTCCTTACCCACACCGCTCTCTCCGATGATAAGCACGGAAAGGTCGGTCGGTGCCACCTGCAGGGCGACATCGAGAGCACGGTTCAATCCGTCGCTATTTCCGACGATATTGTAGCGTTGTTTTATTTTCTGTAGTTCAGAATTATCCATTTAGCTGCCAAAATTACACATTTTTTTTGAATTAACTGCCTTTTTTGCCCAAAAAGTGGATATAATAAGGTAGAAAATAGGCGAAAATGTGATATTTCGCCTATTCTCTACGTATTTCGAGCCTATTCTGCTGGTTGTGGAGCAGGCTGTTCTGCTGGCTTCTGAGGAGCTGGCTGCGCCTGTTTTTCGGCAGGATTAGACTGCTGTGTCAACTTTTTATCAGTCTGCTGGGCAGGCTGAGGGGCGTTGTTGCCACCATTGTTGTTGGCTTTACCATTGTTGCCACCATTGTTGTTGCCGTTGTTTCCTTTAGGGGCATTCTGCTCGTTGTTTCCCTTGGTGCCGTTCTGCTTGTTTCCGCCCTTTGGAGGGAATGGGGAAGGAACGTGCTTCTTTGGGATGGAGAAGCGAACCTTCTCGCTCTCGTCACGCTTCTCGTGGTAGAGCTTTGGCAGCGGGTTCTGGTAAGCCTCTTCGCTGGTTTCACGATGGCGGAAGGCATCGAGTGCCAGGAAGATGGCGTGGCGGAACGAGATGGCATCTGCCTCGTTGTAGCCTGCCATATAGTAGCATGGGGTAGTGTTGGCTGCTGTATGGATGATAGGGAGACCGGCGGTATAGAGCACGCCATCCTCGTTGAAGAGGGAGTGGAATGGCACGGCTGCCTGGTCGTGGTACATCGCCATGACGCCATCGAACTCGTTGTAGTATCCGTTGCCGAAGAAATCGTCGGCTGGGTAAGGACCGAATGCCTGGATGCCCTTCTCGGCGAGTGCATCGATGGCTGGGATGATGATGTTGCGCTCCTCGGTGCCGCAGCTCTGTTCCTCGTTGATGCTTGGGTTGAGGGCGAGCACAGCGATGCGTGGGTTGGTGAGGAGGAAGTCGCGCTTCAGGGTGTGCCAGAGCAGGGTGGTTTTCTCCACGATGCTTTCCTGGGTGATTGACTTGGCCACCTGGGTGAGTGGTGTCTTGCCGGTGACGGAGGCAATGCGCAGGTCGTCGCCTACGAGCAGGCTCAGGGCATGGCTGCCGTCGCCCAGACAGGTTTCGATGTAGTCTTTGTGATCCACGAAGGTGTAGCCTTCAATCTTGATGTTCTGACTGCTTACCGGGGCTGTGACGAGCACATCGTAGAGACCGTCGCGATAGTCGGTCATGGCACGGTCGAGTGCCTTGACTGCTGCTGCTCCTGATTCCGGAGTAGGCATACCCATATCCACCTTCACTTCCTCTTCTATGGCAGCGAGGAGGTTGATTCTTCCATCCTCAGCATCTTCAGCTTTCTGGATGATGGAGAACTGGGCTGGCAGGTTCATCGCCTTGCGATAGTAGGCTGCCACTTTTGGCGAGCCGTAGATGATAGGGGTGCAATACTCCAGCATCTCCGGTTCGTTGAATGCCTTAAAAATGAGTTCATATCCGATACCGTTGGTATCGCCGTGGGTGATCGCCACTTTGATTCTTTTGTTGTCCATGAAATTTTATTTTATAGTAGAAATCGCAGCTTCGAGCTGCTTGATTAATATTTTCTTTTTCATTTCGGGTGCATAGACAAAGGCGATGATGTAGAGGTTATAGCCTTGCTTTGCAGCCTTGCTTGTTTGCCTATGAATGCGATGCATTACGTAAGGCCCTCCCATGGCATCCCCTTTCATCTCCCAGAGTCCTCTTTCTGAAAGAATGGGAATCACCATATACATGCTGTCGGTTTCACCCGGCATATTGGTTCGGAGAATGCTATCAATCAAAGCCTTGTCATTTACATGAAAAGCATTTGAATTCTTCATTCTTCGTTCTTCACTCTTCACTTTTCCTGCTCTTCGTTCTTCACTCTTCACTTTCATTACGAGCAGGTTCTGCATGCCCGAACTGGCGTTGTTCGAAATCCAGATGAAGTCTTTCGCCTTTTTGCTGGCGTTCATCGCTGCAGGAATCTTCATGTCGATGCCGAACATCTTTTTGATTTCGTCCTGCATCTCCCTGTTTTGTTTGCTGGGGTTGCCGGAGATGATATCTGCCAGATGTTTCAGTTCCACTTCATCCACGATGTGGCGGAGTTTCTCGCCATTAAGCCTTTCCCGCAACTGCTGTGCTGATGGGGCGGTTATGCGAATGATATTCTGTGGCGCTGCATTCTCGTCGTGGTGAAGTGTGACGGAGAAATCCCGCTCTCCGATATTCACGACGATTCGGGTTCTTACGAGCAGATAGTTTCCCCGGGTCTTTCCCTTTTTCACCTGAATCAGTCGGCAGAGTGGTTCGGGTTGGGGCAGTCCTGTCACATCCTCCGTCAGCATCTTGGTTACGATGCTGTCGGTATCTCCCTCAAGCACCACCTCGTAAGGCATTCCCGTGCTTTTGGGCAGTTTCCCATTTCGCCCTCCTGTGCTGCAGCTTGCCAGGAAGAGTAACAGGAGGCAGCCAGCAAGAAGAGTCTTTAAAGATTCTCTAACCATTTCTTTCCTGGTTTTGTATAAAGCCAAGCCAGAAAGCTTGCTGCAATTACTAAGAAACCAGTCATAGTCATCGCTAAGTATTCCATATCTTGGTAAATCTTATTGCTTTTCTAACCACTTTTTTCCAGATTTTGTATATAGCCAACTGACGAGGGTAACGGCGACAATGGCAAAAACCAATAATGTAAATGTGAATGTATCCATTTTCTTATTTATTTAAAATTTTGTTTCCAACAATAAAGAAGCCTACTGTCATAACGAGTCCAAGTATTGTACCGAAGATACTCATCAGGGTTAAGGCTCCATCTTTGAAGATTAAGGCCAAATTGCCTAGTACGGTTATAGAGAAAGACGCTTTGCTTAAGTCATAGAAGTATTTACCCGTCTCAGACCTTTTTGTTCTTTCCTTTTCTTTTCTTTCATTTTTTGTATCCATTTGTACCATATTCCCCCTCCTTTCTTATCCCTTTCCATGCTTCTGCTCCTCATCCTCGTGCTGTCGGATTTCTCCAATCTTCTTCGAGGTGCTGAGCAAGCCGCAGGCGGCGTAGATGTCCTGGCCGCGGCTGGCACGGATGGTGGTGAAAACACCATGCTGGGTGAGGTAATCACGGAACTGCTCCATCTTCTCGTCGTTCACACCCTGCAACGGGATGTCGGGAATCTGATGGAAGCGGATGAGATTGAAACGGCAATCCAGACCCTTCACCAGTTTGATGATGGCCTTGGCATGCTGCATGCTGTCGTTCACGCCCTTGAACACGATGTACTCGAAACTCAGGCGGCGCTGATGGGAGAAATCGTAGTTCTTCAACAGCTCCACCACCTGCTCGATACCCATGCCCCTTTCGGCAGGCATCAGTTCGGCACGCTCCGATGGAATAGGGTCGTGCATCGAAATCGCTACATGGCACTCGCTCTCTTCCAGGAATCGCTTCAGCTTGTTCTTCACGCCCACAGAACTTACCGTGATGCGCTTCGGACTCCACGCCCAACCGTAATCGGCGGTGAGAATCTCGGTGGCACGAAGCACATTGTCGAGATTATCCATCGGCTCGCCCTGTCCCATGAACACGATGTTGGTGAGCTTATCCACCTCTGGCAGCGAGTAAATCTGGTTCAGGATGTCGCCGGCAGGCAAACTCCCCTCGAATCCCTGCTTTCCGGTCTGGCAGAAGAGGCAGTTCATCTTGCAGCCCACCTGCGAAGAGACGCAGAGCGTGGCGCGGTCCTTATCAGGGATATACACCGTTTCCACGAACTTTCCGCTTCGGGTAGGGAAGAGATACTTGATGGTACCATCCACAGAATGTTGTGCGTCAGAATATTCTGCGCATCCTATTTCGTATTCGGCAGCGAGTTTGGCACGGTTGGCCTTCGAGATGTTGGTCATCTCATCAATGCTCTTCACATGCTGCTCATAGAGCCACTTCGCCATCTGTCCGCCGGTGAAGGCAGGCATGCCGAGATCCTTAGCCACCTGCTTCAATTCGGCAAGTGTAAGACCCAAAAGATATTTTTTTTCATTATTCATACTGCAAAGATAGTGTTTTTTGCCGAAAAAGTGTTATCTTTGCCACATATTTTAAGATAATAAGTTGAAATAAAGATAAAAAACATAGTTTCAAGCCCCAAAACGGGGTGAAAAACAGAAAATAAGGAACAAAGAAATGAGAGAAAAAATAGACCTTTTCTTGCCATGTGAAGACCTGGAGGTGGCCCAAGAAGCACTCGGAGAACTTCATGACAACAAGACTGTTCAGCATATCAACCTGATGGTGAGCGCCGATTTCGCTGCCCACCACCAGGTGCCAGACGGCTGTACCTTCGTGGTTATCGACCGACTGGAGAGTAGCAACACCGTGGAGAGCATCGCCGAAAATGCCGATGCCGACTTCGTGATGATCTGCACCAAGACCACCCCTATCAGATGGGGTCTCTATGCCTTGGAGCGTTTCCTGCGCACGGCGGATGATACCGCGGCGGTGATGGTTTACTCCGACCACTATTCGCTGGTGAAGGATGATACATCTTCAGAAAAAGCATCTGGTAAACTGGAAAAGCATCCTGTGATTGATTATCAGCAGGGTAGTTTGCGAGATGACTTCGATTTCGGAAGTCTCTGGCTCGTCAAGGCGCAGGCCCTGCGCAACTATATCGCCCAGCAGGATAGACAGGAATATCAGTTTGCCGGTCTCTACGACCTGCGTCTCTATCTGAGTCGGGTGGGAGAAATCTTCCATCTGAATGAGTTTCTCTATACCGAGAACGAACTGGATAACAGAAAGAGCGGCGAAAAGCAGTTTGACTATGTGAACCCTAGAAACCGTGAGGTGCAGATAGAGATGGAAAAGGCTTGTACCCAGCATCTTAACAAGGTGGGTGCCCTGGTGGATACCAGCTTCTACCGCCTGCCTGATTTCGACGAACAGGAGTTTGAATACGAGGCTTCGGTGGTGATTCCGGTGTTTAACCGAGAGAAGACCATCGCCGATGCCGTGAAGAGTGCCCTGGCGCAGAAAACGGATTTCAAGTTTAACGTGATTGTGGTGAACAATCATTCTACGGATAAAACCGGAGAGATTCTTGATGAAATAGCAGATGACCGCTTGATTCAGATAGTTCCTGATAGAAAGGACCTGGGTATCGGCGGCTGCTGGAATGTAGCCATCAACAGCGACTATTGCGGAAAATTCGCCGTGCAGCTGGATAGCGACGACCTGTATTCATCTCCTGAAACCCTTCAGAAGATAGTGGATGCCTTCTACGAGCAGAAGGCGGCGATGATGATTGGCGCCTATCGCATGTGCGATTTCGACCTGAATACCCTGCCTCCGGGACTCATCGACCACAAGGAATGGACCGAGGATAACGGTTGTAACAACGCCTTGCGTATCAACGGTTTGGGAGCACCACGTGCCTTCTTTACCCCGTTGGTACGACAGATGCAGTTCCCTAACACCAGCTATGGTGAGGACTATGCCCTGGGACTGGCTTTCTCTCGCCGCTATCGCATCGGCAGAATCTACGACGAGCTTTATCTCTGCCGTCGCTGGGGAGGCAATTCGGATGCCGCCCTGAGCATCGACAGGGTGAATGCCAACAATCTCTATAAAGACCGTCTGCGCACCATGGAACTGATGGCCCGCAAGCAGATGATGCAGGGCAAGGCGGATATCATGGAAGACAGTAGCATCTCCAGATTCTTCAACCGACAGTTGGAGAAATGGGCTGATGCCCGCCATCGCTTCCGCGACCTGAAGCATGTGGAAACCCGTCAGCTCTCGGAGCTGATCAAACTGCAGTGGAACCCTGCCCGCATCGTGAGCACGGGTGCCAAGATAGACAGGAAGACCCTGGGCGAGCGCCCTTGCTTCCTCTGCGACCGCAACCGACCAAAGGAGCAGATGTCGCAGCAGATAGATGAAAACTTCCATCTGCTGGTGAATCCGTTCCCAATCCTTCCGGTGCATTTCACCATTCCGGCCCGCAAGCATCAGTATCAGGCCATCTATCAGAACTACGGCGAGATGCATCGCTTCCTCTCGCTTCACAGCGAACTGATGGTGTTCTATAACGGTCCGAAGTGTGGCGCTTCTGCCCCGGATCATCTTCATTTCCAGGCAGGTACGAGCGGCATCCTGCCGTTGCAGTCCAACTGGCAGCGCCTGTCGCGCAATCTTACCGACGTCATCTCTCTGAACGATGAAGAGAAGATAGCCGTGGTTCACGACTTCGTGGTTCCAGCCTTCGTCATCATCTCGAAGAGTGAGGAGAGCGACGAGATGCTCTTCCACCGTCTTTACAAAGCCATGCCGCTGCGTGGCGGAGAAACGGAACCGATGATGAACATCGTGGCTTGGAGAAAAGGCGATGATTTCATCTCGGTGGTGATTCCGAGAGAGAAGCACCGTCCGGAGGCTTACTTTGCCGATGGCGATGCCCAACTGATGGTTTCGCCTGGAGCCCTGGATATGTCGGGACTCATCATCACCCCAAGAGAGGAGGATTTCAGAAAACTGACCGATGAGCGTGCCGAGGCACTGCTGCAGGAATGCGGTGTGAGCCAGGAGAAGATGAACAGCATCGTGAGCAAACTGAAGGTGGCAAAGGAGGCAGAAGATTCCATTCTGGCTACATCTGCCCTATATAATAATGAGGAGGAACCAGAGGTTACCGTGGGCATCGTGAGTGCCCAGAAGGTGCATTTCTCGCTGAACAAGCCTTATCTGGCCAAGGGCGAAATCGTGATTGGCGAGCAGGAGGTGGAGTTCTTTGAGGGCGGCATCATGTGGAACGGCAATCTTTACAGTAAGCTCACCTTCCATCCGCAGAGCGACGATGCCTCGTTCTCTATCAGCGACGTGACCATCGGTGTGAACTTCCACTGGGAGCGCAAGGAGACGCAGACCTTCCTGGGTGCCCTCCGCTTCGTGGTGGAATCGGATAAGATCTATGCCATCAACGAACTGCCGGTGGAGCGCTATCTGGAGAGTGTAATCAGCAGTGAGATGAGTGCCACATCGAGCCTCGAACTGCTGAAGGCGCATGCCGTGATTTCGCGTTCGTGGCTGCTGGCGCAGATGCAGAAGCGCAGAGAGGTGGCTGAGAGCGGCAACAATTTCTTCTCGTTCACCAAGAAGGAGGATATGCTGATTCGCTGGTACGACCGTGAGGACCACACCCTCTTTGACGTGTGCGCCGATGACCACTGCCAGCGCTACCAGGGCATCACGAAGGAAACCTCGCCACATGTTGCCGAGGCTATCAGGCTGACCCGTGGCCAGGTGTTGCTGGATGGCGGCGAGATTTGCGATGCAAGATTCTCGAAATGCTGCGGCGGAGTAACTGAGGAATTCCAATACTGCTGGGAGAATACGCCGAAGAACTATCTCACGGCAGTGAGAGACATCGCCTTGGGAATATCGGGAGCAGAAAAGGCTCCTCTTCCTAATCTTACCAATGAGGATGAGGCAGAGAAGTGGATCCGCTTCAATCCGCCTGCATTCTGCAACACGCAGGATAAGAAAATCCTCTCAGAGGTGCTGAACGATTATGACCAGGAGACCGTGGATTTCTATCGTTGGAAGGTGACCCTGACCCAGGAGAAGCTGCAGCAGCTCACCGCCGACAAGCTGAAGATGGACTTCGGTGCCATCCTCGACATGAAGGCGGTGGAGAGAGGAACGAGCGGCCGCATCAGCAAACTGCAGATTATCGGAACCGAGAAGACCTTCACCATCGGTAAGGAACTGGAAATCCGCCGTGCCCTGAGCGATTCTCATCTTCTGAGCTCTGCCTTCGTGGTAGATAAATATGATGCAGATGAAAATGGTGTTCCGCAGCGCTTCGAACTGATTGGCGCCGGATGGGGACATGGAGTAGGACTCTGCCAGATTGGTGCTGCCGTGATGGGCGAGGAGGGCTATCTCTATGATGCCATCCTGCTGCACTACTATCAGGGAGCAGAAATCAAGAAACTCTATCAATAACAAGAAACTCTATCAATAATTTGAATGTTGAATATCGGGTGTTAAAAGAGGCTACGCTTCTTTTGACACCTGATGTTCTGAACCTAATATTAAAAATGAAATGGTAACAAAGAAAAATAGTCGGAATCCATGGGCTTGGATTCCGACCCTCTATTTTGCAGAAGGACTGCCCAACGTCATTGTGACCGCCCTCTCTGTGGTGATGTATATGCAGTTGGGTCTCACCGATGCCGAGGTGGGTCTCTATACCGGATGGCTCGCCCTGCCTTGGGTAATCAAGCCCCTGTGGAGCCCGTTCATCGACCTGCTGAAGACCAAGCGCTGGTGGGTGCTCACCATGCAGGCTCTCATCGGAGCCGCCCTTGCCGGCATCGCCTTCTCGCTGCCTACTGCCTTCTGGTTCCAGGCAACGATGTGCTTCTTCTTCCTCATCGCCTTCTGTAGTGCCACCCACGATATTTCGGCGGATGGTTTTTATATGATTGAGCTGGATGAGCATACACAGACCAAGTTTGTGGGACTGCGAAACACGTTCTATCGCCTCGCCATCATCTTTGTGAATGGATTCCTGGTGATGCTGGCAGGTGTGCTCCAGGTGATGTTCCGCAACCAGATACGTTTCTCGTGGGCACTTATCTTCTACGGATTGGCAGGTATCTTCATCGGACTGTGGCTCTATCACAGTAGGTTTATGCCGCGTCCTAAGGAGGATGTGCAGACGGATAGAACGGTGGGCGAAGTGGCGCACGAACTGACGAACATGTTCCGCACCTTCTTCGTGAAGTTCAGGGTGGGGGAAACCATCTGCGTGATGCTCTTCCTGCTGCTCTATCGCTTCCCGGAAGCACTCTTGAATACGATGACCAAGACCTTCGTCCTCCGTCCTAATTCGCAGGGCGGACTGGGCTTGTCGCCGCAGGAATATGGTTTTGCCAATGGCACGGTGGGACTGATAGGCTTGCTGCTGGGTGGAATCATCGGCGGTATTCTGGTGAGCCGCGACGGTATGAAGAAATGGCTCTGGCCGATGGTTTGTGCCATCACCCTGCCGGATGTGGTTTACATCTATCTTAGTTATTCGCTGAACAGCAATCTTATCGTGGTATCGAGCTGTCTTTTCGTAGAGCAGTTTGGCTATGGTCTGGGCTTCACAGTTCTCACGCTCTATATGCTGTTCTATAGCCAGGGCAAGTTCAAGACATCCCATTATTCCATCTGCACGGGTATCTCCTATCTGGGTTTGATGTTGCCAGGTATGGTTTCTGGCTATTTGAAAGATATGGTAGGCTATCGCTTGTTCTTCATCATCGTGATGGCATGCTGCGCCATCACTTTCCTGGTTACTGCCTTCCTGAAAATAGATCCGGAGTTCGGAAAGAAGGAGAAGGAGATCCAGGAGGAAATAGAAGAGGAAGAAATGGAAGTGATAGAATAATATTTCTATATATAAATAGGTGAAAATCTGAGAAAAGGTCGTTGGGTATCGTTCCAACGACCTTTTTCTGTTAAAGTATTTAAAATCTTTATCTTCTGCCCTTGTGATATCATTTTAATATCGTATATTTGCGATATCAAAATGATATCAACA
>OBIB01000012.1_pt1 | contig 64141 bp, 43 predicted proteins | sample 1496261 | NCBI WGS metagenome assembly OBIB01 (sample SAMN05065771, study PRJEB22554) | human gut metagenome | biome: ENVO:2100002; feature: ENVO:00000062; material: ENVO:00002003 | host: Homo sapiens | place: USA
AAGACATGTCTTATTAGTTAACTGAAGTTAGGGAGCGCATCACACTCCCTAACCCTTTTGAAATCGTATTCGTCAGAAAAGTTTAGACGACTTCTTTATTTCACACTATCAATGCCAACACAGTGAGCACGGCAAAGATGAGCATATTGCGCGAGGTTAAACCTAACACCCTATTGAGTTCACGACCATAACGAATGGTGGTCATGGTGCGCCAAGTCATGAAGTGTGGTACAAGATAAAGAGCTGGCAACACGGCTGCCCAAGTATGACCGTAGATTGCCAATGCTGCCACACAAGCATAGCCTGCCACGCCCTGCAACAAATAGAACATCGAACCAAAGCGTTCGCCTAAAGCTACTATCAGCGTGCGTTTGCCACTTTGGGCATCTTGTTCACGATCGCGATAATTGTTGAGCACAAGCAAGGTGTCGATTACCAAACCACAGGCAACAGCCAACCACCACACGGCAGGTGTTAACATTTGTGCTTGCACATAATAGGTGCCACACACAGGAACAAGTCCAAAGAACACCCACACCAACACATCGCCACAACCCATGTACGAGAGTAAAGTGGTGTAGAGAAAAGCAAATACAACACAAGCCACGCCTATGCCCACTAACACCCAACCGCCATAGGGCAACAAGCAACAACCAACGGCACATGCCAACACAAGCATCACGCCAATCCCCCTTTTCATGGCTTGCGGTGTTATCCACCCTTGCGCACAAGCACGTTCCGGACCTAAACGATCCTCACGGTCAGTGCCTTTTTTAAAGTCGAAAAGGTCGTTGATAAAGTTGGCTGCTATCTGCATCAAAGCAGCAAAGAGCATACATACCACTGCTGGCAACCAACGTCCGTGTCCTTGTGCAAAAGCCAATGCCGTTGCTGTACACACGGGTATCAAAGCAGCTGTAAGTGTTTTAGGTCGCGCTGCTAAAATCCAATATTTCAAATTCATTTCTTTTTATTTCGGCAAGAAGTCGAATAGCATCATGAGTGATTCGGGATCCTTCCAACTCCAAAAGCGATTACCCATAAGTACTTTAAAGGCTTGCTTTTGGTCTTTGCCCACAAAACGCTTAAAGGCTGATTCGTTGGCAGGAATGGTTTCGCCTCTAACAATAAAGTAGTAGCGGTCAGTCAAAGGATAACCTTGTTCGTCGTCACGTTTGTCAAGGTATATAATACCCGACATCTCAAAGTTGAGGTCGCGCACCTGTTCATCATGCAGTCTGTTTTTATCAACAGAAGTATGGCGAAGCAGAATATTATAGCCACGTTGGGCTACCACACGTGCCATAACAGAGTCTACACGCATGTAACGAATGGTATCATCGAAAGTAACGCCGACAATATTGTTTAAGTAGGCACGCATTTTCTTGCCAGTCTTTGCATCTATATATATAAGCGTGCCTTCGCCTAAATAAATGTTTGCTTTGGCTTTAATTTTACGTCCAAAGGTTTGCTGCACTACAGCCTCTTTAAATTCTGGAAAGACAAACAACGATTTACTGCGATGTTCCACCTGTCCTTGCTGTGCCATTGCAGCCACTGCACCCATCATAATGAAGCACAGTGTAAGTAGCCATCTTTTCATAGTTCTGAAAGTTTTTTAATTACGAATTCTTTAATAAAAGCAGCCGTTCCCTCAATGCCGAGCACTGACGAGTTGATGCACAAATGATAGGTGCTGGCTGCACCCCATGTGCCTGAGCTATAGAAGTTGTAAAACTCGGCACGTTCACTATCTCCTTTTTCGATAATGCTTTGTGCTTTCTCTGCCGTACAGTTGTTCCACTTCATAACGTTGGCAATGCGGTCGTCCATGTCAGCAGTTACAAACACATTGACACAACGTGGATGGTTACGCAATACATAGTCGGCACAACGACCTATAAAGATGCACGAATGGTCTTCGGCTGCCTTACGTATGGCTTCGCTCTGAATGCGGAAGAGGTTCTCGTTGGACAACTCATTATTATAATAGGTACTACCCCCTCCTATAAAGGGGATAATATTGCCCAATGTACGCAAAAAGCGGTTCTTCTCATCGTTACGTTCGAAGACTTCAGGACAGAAACCACTTTCCTTGGCTGCTAAAGCTAAGATTTCACGGTCGTAATAGGCTATATTAAATTCTTTGGCCAAAATATGACCAATGGCACGTCCACCACTACCGAGCGAACGACCAATATTGATAACAAAGGGAGAAGACATGGTTTTTAAGTATTAAGTGTTAAGTATTAAGTATTACATTCTTACTGGAAGGGAAGTAATAAATAATAAGTATTAAGTAATAAGTATTAAGTACTCAATTTTCAGATTTAGCAATTAGGCATTAGCCAATTTCTTGAACTTTTTTACCTGCAAAACCAAGAGGGTGATGGCAAGCACAGAGGCTAAACCATCAGCTAAAGGAGCTGCATGCCACAATCCTTCAAGCGGATCCTTGTAGAGATGAGGAAGGATGAAGATGGCTGGCACCAAAAAGATGAGTTGACGCGTAAGCGAAAGGAAAATGCTTTTGGGAGCATAACCAATGCTTTGAAAGAATGCCGTCGACACAATTTGTATACCCACGATAGGAAACATCATGACCATACAACTCAAGGCATGTGCTGCCATACTTATCAACTCGGGGGAGTCTTTGGCAAACAACGAAACAAAGGGCGTGGGAAAGAATACGCCTATAACAAAACCTATCATCGTGATGCAAGTACCCACACAAAGAGCTCGCTTTAACACACCGAGCACACGGTCGTAACGCTTGGCACCAAAATTATAGCCTGCAATGGGTTGCATGCCTTGGTTTAAACCAATAACAACCATCACAATGAAAAGTATCAGTCGGTTGCATATACCAAACGAACCTACAGCCACATCGCCTCCATAGGTGGTGAGGCTACGCGTCATCATGGCTGCTACCAAACAGGCACAAAGGTTGATAAGAAATTGTGGAAGTCCCACCATGAGCGACTCACGCACAATGCGCATATCGAGTTTGATGATGTTGCGGCTCAAATGAATCATATATGCCTTGTTCGAGAACAAACGCAACTGCCACATCAACATCATAAACTGTGCCATGATTGTAGCTACGGCAGCACCTCGTATGCCCCACCCTAACACAAATATAAATATAGGTGCTAAAAGACAGTTGAGCAACACCGTACCAAAGGTGGCGTACATGGCTTTCTGCGGACGGTTGGTAGAACGCAACATGGCATTGAGTCCTAAATACATGTGCGTCACCACATTGCCCACTAAGATAATGGACATAAACTGTCGGGCATAGGGCAAAGTAACATCGCTGGCACCAAAAAAGCGCAAGATGGGATTGATAAAGCAGAGCAACACCACACCCAAGGTGATACCGAGCGTTAGATTCATTATAACTACGTTACCCAAGATTTTCTTTGCGGTATCGTAGTCTTTCTGTCCTAACTTCACACTCATCAATGTTGCAGCACCCACACCTACCATTGCACCAAAAGCTGCTGTAAGCGACATCAGCGGTCCTGTCAAGGCTAAACCCATAATAGCTTCGGGACCAACACCCTGACCAATAAAAATACCGTCAATGATATTATAGACCGAAGAAGCTGCCATCGCTACAATGGCTGGAATGGCATACTGCATAAGCAGCGAACCCACTGGTTTTTCTGCCAACGTGTTAAACTGATTTGTATTTGTATCTTGTTTCATCTCTGCAAAAGTACAAATAACTATTATAGCGCACGCGATTTGTTGTTCTAAAAATTGCGAAAAGATGGTTCTAAATGGACTATACGATGCATCCCGTCATTAAAAATAACGAGCTAAACATTTATCAATGCACTTTTTCGCCATCATACTTATATTATTATAGGTATGATTATCATCAAGCCCCATACCAAACGCAAATTTTATAAAAACTAAACACTTCGTTTCATGCAATCTATGTCTTTTCTTATGCACTCTATCTTACTTTTTGTGCAACAAATGTATATTTACTTTACAAAAATCCGCTATTTTTCAAAAAAAGCGCACAAAACTTAAAAAAAACTTCACATGATTATTTGCGTATTAAAATTTATACATATATTTGCAGCCGTAGAGAAGACAAAAATCTTTATTTGATATGTTTTTCTCAACAAAATGCAACCAAAAACAACAGAATAGCTTTCTTTTTCGTTATTCTGTTAGATTAGGGAGGATAAAAGTAAATACAACACAACACAAAACTCCCTTTCACAATCTTACTTGATACAAACAAACATTAAAATAAAAAACGGTTAGATTATGAACAAAAAGTTAGTGCTCATGGGAGCAGCGCTGCTGATGACTGCAGCCACTGCTTCAGCCCAGAAGCGCGTGACTGGTCGTGTGCTCGACACCAACGGTGCACCGATAGCCGGCGCTACTGTACATGTAAAAGGTTCACAAATTAAGACCAAGACCGACGCCAACGGTAACTTCAGTTTGAAGAACATTCCTTCTAACGCTAAGCAGATTACCTTTAGCTACTTCGGTATGGGAACTCAAACCGTCAGCGTGTCTGCCAATATGCAGGTAACGCTCAAAGACAACGAACAGACACTTGGCGAAGCATACGTAGTGGCTTATGGTAAAGCTACAAAGGCTTCGTTTACAGGTGCTGCTGCCAAAATTAAAGGCGACGTTGTTGAGAACAAGGCTACTACCGAAGTTACCTCTGCCCTTGCTGGTGAAGTTGCGGGTGTGCAGATTATGCAGAGCGACGGTAACCCGGGTGCTAACTCAAGCATTGTGATGCGTGGTATCGGTTCAGTAAATGCCGCAGCCTCTCCTCTCATCGTGGTAGATGGTATGCCTTACGCTGGCGACCTCTCAAGCATCGACCCTAAGGACATCGAGAGCCTCGACCTTATGAAGGACGCTACAGCTACTGCCCTTTATGGTTCGCGCGGTGCTAACGGTGTAATCATTATCTCAACTAAGAAAGGTAAAGCAGGCAAACTCTCTATCGGTGCTGACGTAAAATATTCGGTTAGCGGACGTTGGTTGCCTACTTACGATGTAATCAAGTCGCCCGAACGCTTCGTTGAACTCTCTTGGGAAAGCCTCAAGAACAACTTTATGAAGCAGGGTGCAACTGAAGAACAAGCTATTGGTGCTGCTTCGGCTGCCCTCTTCGACGACCAAAATGGTGGTATTCCTTCTATCTATAACATGTGGAATGCAGATGGTGCCAACCTTATCGACCCTGCTACAGGTCGCTTTAACAGTGGCATTACTCGCAAATACAACCCCGATAGTTGGGAAGACGAACTCTTCCGCACAGGTCAGAAGGTAGATGCTGGTGTTAACCTTACAGGTGGTACCGACCGCATAAAGACTTATACCTCTGTAGGCTTTACGAAGGATAAGGGTTACCTCGTTGGTGCTGACTACCGTCGTTTCACGGCTCGTAGCAACATGGACTTGCAGATTACCAACTGGTTGAAGGGTTCTACTTCGTTGTCGTATGCTAACTCTCGTCAGAACAAGTCTGTACAGAATGAAAATGTGTCGAACAACGCCATGAACTTCATCAACTCTATGCCTTACCTCTATCCCGTTTTCCAACGCGATGCGAATGGTAATCGTATCCCCGATGCTTACGTAGGTGGTTATAAGTACGATTATGGTATGGAAAATGGTCGTCCTGCTTATCCCAACGTGAACCCTGCTGGTTCAGCCAATTTGGATATCAACCAAACAGATGCTGACCAATTCACAGGTAATGGTCAGTTGGAAGCTTCGTTCCTCAACGACTTTAAGCTTACTGCAGGTTTGGGTTACATGTACCTCCACTCTAACAACAATGTCGTAACCAACCCCTTCTATGGTGACTCTGAGGGTAATGGTATTTACGAAAACACAAGTGCTATTTCACGCCAAGTTGTAGGCAACCAGATTCTTTCATGGAAGCACACCTATAAAGACACACACAGCTTTAATGCCTTTGTTGGTCACGAATCTACTTGGACTGACAACCAGATTGCCTATGGTTCAAAGAAGAACTTGGTTCGTGCGAATGGTTTGACCTTTGGTAATGCGGTGGTTTATCAAAATCTCACAGGTTACAACTATGGTTATTCACTCGATAGCTGGTTCGGTCAGCTCTCTTACGACTATGCAGAAAAGTACTTCATCAATGGTGCACTCCGTGCCGATGGTTCTTCACGTTTTGCCAAGGGTAATCGTTGGGGTACATTCGGTTCTGTAGGTGCTGCATGGAACGTAACAAAGGAAGACTTTTTGCGCGATGTTTCTTGGTTACGCAATCTTAAACTCAAAGCTTCATGGGGTGTTACAGGTAACCAATCATTGAACGATGATAGTGCCTTAGGTTTAGGTATTTCAGCCTACTATCCCTACACAGACATGTACACTATTCTTAATGTCAACGACAAAGCTTCGTTCGTATTCAACCGCAAGGGTAACAAAGACCTTACTTGGGAAAAGACGCAGAACGTAAACGTGGGTGTTGAATTTAACATTGCGGGTATTGTGGAAGGTGAAGTTGACTACTTCAACCGTTTGACTTCAGACATGCTCTTCCTCCGCAGCACAGCGCTTTCACAAGGTTATGCTTCTATCCCTGTAAACGATGGTAAAATGCGTAACGCTGGTGTAGAATTCAATTTGACTGCACACGCTGTAAAGACAAAGGACGTAAGCCTCGACATCCGCTTGAATGGTTCACACTACAAGAACAGCATCGTAGAACTCCCGATGGATGGTGAAAGCGGTAACCGCATGGACTTCTATCAATACACAAGTCGTTTCACTTGGGTGAAGGGTGGTTCAATCTACGACTTCTACCTGCCCACTTACAAAGGTGTTGACTCTGAAACAGGTTATGCACTCTACAAGACACTCAATGCGGTTGACGCAGCGGGCAATGTATTGCAGGAGAATGTAACTGACGTAGAACTCTACAAGAAGAATCACAAGGGCGAACAATATAGCCTTGTGGAAGGTACTCCTACCTCAGACTGGACTGAAGCAGCAAGTGACTTCGTGGGTAAGTCGGCTACTCCTAAACTCACGGGTGGTTTCGGTTTCGACCTCCGCGTAAAGGACTTCAGCCTCAGCACAACCTTCACTTATTCACTCGGTGGTTATGCTTACGACTATGTGTACGCACGCTTGATGGGTGATGGTGAATTGGGTACACACAACTGGCACAAGGACATGGAAAATCGTTGGTCAAAGGCTGGCGATGTAACAGATGTTCCCGCACTTACCAATGGTACAAAATTTGGTAAATATGCCAATGCACGTAGCACCCGTTTCCTCACTAAGCGCAACTACTTGCAACTCTCTAACATCCGTTTGGCTTACAACTTCCCCGAATCTCTCACAAGTCGTTTGGGTGGTATGCATGGTGCACAGATCTACGCTACAGGCGAGAACCTCTTCTTGCTCAGCGCACGCAAGGGCTTTATGCCGGGCACCACAAGCGATGGTATGACAAGCGACACGCAGTATCTGCCTTCATCAAGCTTCACTGTAGGTTTGAAGTTTAACTTCTAATCCACATTGACTGCGTAAAACAAAATTGAGAAATTTCAACTGCTTATCCATAGCACAATAAAAAGAAATTAAATCATGAAATATAAGTTTTTAGCATATATTCCGGTTATGGCTGCTGCCTTGCTGTCGTTCTCAGCTTGCTCAGATAGTTTCCTCGACCGCGAAACAGATGGTAGCTTCATTACCCCCGACCAACTTGAAGAGTCTGCAAAGTGGAACCCTAAAGTATTGCTCGGACAAACTCAGGGTATCACCACCTCACTCATTCGTTGGCAGGCAGGTGGTACAGATTCACAAAGCGACTTCGGACAGAAATCTGTAGACATCTCAACCGATCTCATGTCGCACGATATGGTAATGTCACGTGGTTCAAGCTACGGCTACTTCATTTCAGAAGCACAAGGCACTGCCGCAAACAAGAACAATACTGCCAGCAATTGGTACTTCTATTATAAGGTTATTGATGCAAGTAACTTTACCTTCACTACCCTTGGAAGCGATGAAGTTGCGCCCGAAAATGCAAGTTACAAACTCTATTATGCACAAGCTAAAACTGCAAGAGCTTTTGCTTATAGCAACTTGGTGAACCTTTTCACTGGTGACTACGCTACTTATAAGGATAAGAAGGTTATTCCTATCTATCGCGAACAGTCTGCTACAGCAAAGGGTCCCGAAACCACAGCTAAGGTTTACGAACAAATTCTCTTCGACCTTAATGGTGCTATCGAAGCTTTCAAGGCTGCTGCCGAAGCTGGTTACACTTCAACAATCGACCAACCGAGTTTGGCTGTTGCCTACACTTTGAAGGCTTATGCTTACTTGCAGATGGGCGACAATGCAAACGCTAAGGCTAATGCTGACCTCGCTATCGAAGCTGCACAAGGTGCTGGCAAGGCTATCCTCCCGAAGAGCGACTTGAACTACGGCTTTAACACCGTAAATAACAACGACTGGTTATGGGGTATTGACATCACAGCCGATAACACAGGTGGTTTGTGTACCTTCTGGGGCATGATGGACCTTTACACTTATAGCTACACTGCTGCAGGTGACTTCAAGGTTATCAACTCTGACCTCTTTAACCAAATCCCCGAAAGTGATGCACGTCGCGATTGGTTTACAACCAGCCCCTACTACGCAGCTTGGCAAGGTAGTCCACTCGCACTGTTGCCTACTGGCAAGTTCCACTCAGATCGTTCTTCTGAAATCATGGGCGACCGTAGTTGGGAAAGCGATATCCACTTTATGCGTATTGAGGAATGCTACCTCATTGCTGCTGAAGCTGAAGCTCGCGAAGGTCACACTGCAAGCGCTGCCACTTATCTCAAGGCTATCCTCGATAACCGCGATGAAACTACCGCTGCCTCACTTGCAAGCATGACTAACGACCAGCTCCTCGATGAGATTTTCTTTAACTGGCGTGTAGAAATGTGGGGTGAAGGTAAGAGTCTCCAAACCTTCAAGCGTTTCAAGAAGAACATGACTTGCCCTGCTAACGACCCCAAATATGGTATTGCCGCTAATGGTAGTGCACGTGTAATCAACTACGATTCTAAGGAAGTTGTTTTCGCAATTCCTAACCAAGAATTGCAATACAATTCAAACATGAAAGATGCTGACCAATAATCAGAGGTCTTTAAAAAATAGATAACCATAAACAACTAAGCATCCTGTTAGATTTTTAGGTCTAACGGGATGCTTTTTTCGTTTCCTTACTTGAAATTCAAGTGCTTTGCTTAATTTTTTGTAAATTTGCAGCCGAAAACAAATACACAATCAAAATACTTAATGGCAAAAGAAACTGAACTGACGCGCGAACAACTCATCAGACATAAGCTCGATTTGTTGCTCCGCACCGGACAATTGTTGGTGGAAAGCGCCGCCGACACCAATCGCATTATGCGCAATATGAAGCGCACAGCTGCCTTCCTCGGTCTGCCCGAAGAGCACTTGCACATCTATGTGCAGTTCAACATGCTGATGGTGAACCTCAGCGACAATGAACACTCGTACAGCAAATTCCAACGCTGCGATAAGCATGGCATTAACATGACTACCATCTCGCTTATCAGTAAACTCTCGTGGAAAGCTATACGCGAGGACTATAGCATTGAGCAATATGCTGAAGAACTCGAAGAAATTGCCCGCCGCCCACGTAACTACACACCTGTGCAAGTTGCTATCGGTACTGGTTTTGCCTGTGGTGGATTCTGCATTCAGTTTGGTTGCGACTGGACTGCCTTCTTCTATGCCTCGTTTGCTGCCGCCATTGGTATGTATCTGCGTGGTCTGATGTTGCGCAAAGGCTTGAACAACTATATGGGCATTGCCATTGCTGCTTTTATCAGTACGGTCATTGCTTGGGCTACTACTTTCCTCCCAGCTTCGTGGACCGATACCCCACTCCACCCACTCTTGGCTTGTGCTCTCTTTATTGTGCCGGGTGTACCTTTGATTAACTTTGTCGACGATATGCTCGACAATTACATACAAGTGGGCTTAACACGTGCCATTAACACCTTCTTGATGATTGTGGCAATGTCGTTTGGTATTGCGTTCTTCTTGAAGTTATCAAATTTCGACCTCACGCAATTCTACACCATTCCCATGATTCCGCACAACTCTTACATCAGTTATGCTGCAGCTGCTGCCATTTCAGCCATGGGCTTCTCAATGATCTTCAACATTCCGCGCCGCTTGCTTTGGGTAGTTGCCATTGGTGGTATCATTGCCGTGTGCACACGTAACTTTGTCAACTTAGGTCCGAGCAACAATAACATGGGTCTTGACATGGGCTTGGCAATTGGTTCACTCGCAGGTAGTGCCTTGGCAAGCCTTATCGCAGTGAAGGCCGTACACTGGGTGCATGCTCCTAACCACGTAATCTCTATCCCCAGTGTAATTCCTATGGTGCCTGGTGTATTGATGTATCGTGCTTTGGTAGGTCTCATCGAGATGAATGGTGTGGTAGGCGAACTTACCAATGCCATGAAGTTTGGTATGGCATCAGCCATCACCATTATGTGTATTGCCTTGGGTGTTGCCATTCCTAACGTGTTTGCACGCCATTGGGTTGCTAAGGATCGCCAACGCAAACTCCAACAACTCATCGAAGACCGCAAAAAGCGCGGTGACTTCGTTGATTTGACTGAATTATAAAACATAAATAAAAGGGTGGTTCTAAAAGATTTAATTGCTTAGAGCCACCCTTAAATTCAACAATAAACCAAAACCATGTATCAAGAACCAACTAACCTATCTTGTGGTCGCATCGAAGTGATTTGCGGTTCAATGTTCTCGGGTAAAACCGAGGAACTTATTCGCCGACTAAAACGTGCACGCATTGCGCGTCAACGTGTTGAGATATACAAACCTGCCATCGACACACGCTATTCTGAGGAGGACGTGGTGTCGCACGATGCTACTTCTATTGCCTCTACGCCTGTAGACTCTGCCCGAAGCATCTTGCTCATGGCTTCTGAAGCACAAGTAGTAGGCATTGACGAAGCCCAATTCTTTGACGACTCGCTTGTGGATGTGTTGTGCAACGAATTAGCAAACAGTGGCAAGCGTGTAATCATTGCGGGGTTAGACATGGACTTTAAAGGTGTTCCCTTCGGTCCTATGCCTCAACTTATGGCAATAGCCGAGGATGTTACCAAAGTTCACGCCATTTGTGTGAAGTGTGGCAATTTGGCACACGTCTCACACCGCATCGTGAAGGACGAACAACGTGTGCTCCTTGGCGAACAGGATGAATACGAGCCCTTGTGCAGACAGTGCTATAATAAAGCAGAGCTTAAGTATTAAGTATTAAGTATTACATTCTATTGAGGTTCTCATGCGCTAACCCTACCCGATGGGGGATTTATGGAAATTCAAAAAAATAATTTATGAACATTTATGGCTCATTGATGGTCATTTTTGACAAAAAACACAAACAGCTGTTCGCTTAGTTACGCCCCTAAATCGTTTTAGTTAAAACTATTTCGCGAGTTAACTAAAACTATTTCGCGAGTTAACTAAAACTATTTTGAGGTGTTTTTGATAGTACAATACAAATGCAAAAAAACTTCGTTAGTGCAGTTACTAACGAAGTTTTTTTGTTATTTACGAATGTACTTGCTATTTCAAGCAAGAGGACGCTTAACAATAGCGGAAGCACGGTCGAGTGCTACGTTGATGTTAGGACAAATGTGGTCTTTGCCAAGGAGTTTGCAGAAGCCATTGTGTTCGAGCACACTATAAACATTCGGCGTTACACCCGAAAGCACAATATGCGTGCCTTCGCGATGACTCATTTCACAAAGATTCTGCAAGTTGTGAATACCTGTTGAGTCTATAAAGGGTACACGACGCATACGGATGACACGTACCTTGGGATGATTCTCCATAGCTGCCATCAATTCCTCAAACTTATTGGCTATACCAAAGAAATAAGGACCATTGATTTCGTACACCTCAACACCCTCGGGAATAATAAGGTGTTCCTCGTGAACCTCAGCATCGGTTTCGTCGTTCGGGTCAATTTCATCGGCAATCACCTTAATTTGAGTTGACTCTGCCATACGCTTCATAAAGAGCAAGCAGGCTATGAGCAAACCAACCTCAATGGCTATGGTAAGGTCGAATACCACAGTGAGGAAGAAGGTGATGAGCAACACAATAACATCGCTCTTAGGATTCTTCATCAACTGCATAAAGGTGCGCCAACCACTCATATTATATGACACAATGACCAACACACCTGCCAAGCACGACATAGGGATGTAGGCTGCCAAAGGCATCAACACCAAAAAGATGACGAGCAACACAATGGCATGCACAATACCTGCTACGGGAGTACGACCTCCATTGTTAATATTGGTCATGGTACGTGCAATCGCACCCGTACAAGGAATACCACCAAAAAGAGGGGTGCAAATGTTGGCAACACCTTGACCTATCAACTCTTGGTTTGAATTGTGATGGTCGCCACATACACCATCAGCTACAGTTGCTGAGAGCAACGACTCAATAGCACCTAACACAGCAATAACCATGGCTGTGGGGAAAAGACCTTTCACATTTTCCCAACTCAAATTGGGTACTTGCAACGAAGGAATAGTCGCTTTAATTTCACCAAACTGGTCACCAATGGTAGTTACGTGGTAAGTGGTGTGAGCATTGAGGAAATACACACCCACCGTCATAAGAATAATAGCTACGAGCGAACCAGGAATTTTTTTAGAGACCTTCGGGGTCAGTGCAATAATTACAATGCTCAAAATACCAACGGCAGTGGTCACCCAATCAAGTGTATCGAAATGTTGAAAGTAAATGCCCCACTTCGAAAGGAAGTCACCCGGCAACTTTTCTGTTTGCAAACCAAAAAGGTCCTTAATCTGTGTGGTAAAAATGGTCACCGCAATACCACTGGTAAAACCTACCACAATGGGGTAAGGAATAAACTTGATAATGGTTCCCAATCGGCATACACCCAACAGAATGAGAAATGCACCTGCTAACATCGTGGCAAGCATCAAACCAGGAAGTCCCAAGTCTGGGTTCGACACAATGCCATAAATAATAACAATAAAGGCACCTGTAGGGCCACCTATCTGCACACGGCTACCGCCCAATGCCGACACAATGAAACCACCAATAATGGCAGTAAGAATACCCTGTGAGGGAGATACACCCGAAGCAATACCAAACGCAATTGCCAACGGAAGGGCTACGATGCCCACAATTAAGCCCGCCATCAAGTCAGCGGCCAACTTTTCTTTGTTGTAATGCCGCAGTTCACTAACCAAGCGCGGCGCAAAGGAAGAAAAACTCATTAATATATTTAGTTATTTGTTACTAAAGTTTCGGATTTAGTTCCAAACGGGCTGAATTATCGCGCAAACCGAATGCAATCAAGCTTGCTTGAATTGCTGAGGTGCAGCCGATAATGCACGGGCTGAATTATCGCGCAACCGAATGCAATCAAGCTTGCTTGAATTGCTGAGGTGCAGCCGATAAGACGCTCTGAAAGGGCAACAGCGCATAGCCCAGGGCAAGCGAAGCGACACCCTGGGACAAAGCACGTTCGATAGTGACGCCCTGAAAGGGCAGAAGCATTAATCCTTATGTAGATTTTTCTCAATGACTGTGCCATATTTATTACGCTTTTGCCCTTACAGGGCGTCAATACTATGGCAACCCGTAACCCAGGGTGTCGCTTCGCTTGCCCTGGGCTATGCGCTTGTTGGGCTTTCAGCCCGCCCCCGCCTAAATCAGAAACTTCTGTTTGTTATAGTTTTCAATGTGCAAAGTTACATATTTATTGTCAATAATTTAAGATTTCTTGCAAAAGGTGTGAGATGTAAGGGCATTTCAACCAAATTGCCCCACATTCTGTTCAATAAATTTTGCAAGATTGGGAAAATAAAAACATATTCGCTTGATAAGCAAGTATTTAATGCGTACCTTTGTCCACATAAAACACATAAATTCCATTTAACAAACAAACCTTTTGAGAAACATGAAGCACAGAGTACTCTGTTTTCTTATGTTACTGTCGTTGTTGCCATGCGCAACATGGGCTCAAACGTTTGTGAACCTCACCCCTCGTCCTAAAACGATGACTGTGGGTACGGGTTCACTCAACATGCCTACAAAATTCACAGTAAACTACACCGACCTCGATGAAGACGGTGTAAACGAAGTAAAGCAATTTGCAGCAGCCTATACCGCTGTAACAGGAGCTGAAGTAAACATAACAACTGGCGATGACAAGGCCTTGTTCCAAGTTGCTATGCTCCCCCCCGCTAACACCCTTAAAGAAAGTGGCTACACACTAAACATTACTACCAACAAGGTAGAAGTGAAGGCAAAGAGTGCGCTCGGACTTTTCTACGCTTTTCAAAGTGTAAAGAAAATGCTCCCTGCCAATGTTATGGCTGGTGTAAAGGATGCTAAAATCACTACCTACGCTTTACCCGTAGTAAACATCACCGACCAACCGCGCTTTGACTATCGTGGTTTTATGCTCGACGTGTCACGTCACTTCTTCACTGTGAACGAAGTGAAGCGCATGATCGATGTAATGGCTGCTTACAAGATGAATGCCTTCCACTGGCACCTTAGCGATGACCAAGGTTGGCGTGTTGAAATCAAAAAATATCCTAAGCTCACATCTGTAGGTTCTATCGCTCCTAACAGTCGCTTTACGGATATGAAGGAATGCACACAGTATTGGATTAACAAGCCCTATGGTCCTTACTTCTATACACAAGAAGAAATTAAGGACGTGGTTGCTTATGCCAAGGCGCGCCACATCGAGGTTATCCCTGAAATCGACATGCCGGGTCACTTCTGCGCAGCTATGACTGCTTATCCTGAATATAGTTGTTCGCCCAATGGCAATCACAACGTTTGGGACGATGGTGGTATTAGCAACGACGTAATGAACGTGGCTAACCCCGAAGCTGTGCAATTTGCTAAGGACATCTTAGGTGAACTCATCGAACTCTTCCCCAGCCAATACATCCACATTGGTGGTGACGAATGTCCCACAACTGCTTGGGAAAAGAATGCACAATGCCAAGCTTTGTACAAGAAACTCGGTTTGACACACTACCGTCAGCTTCAAAGTCATTTCATCAAGCAGATGGATGAATTTGTAAAGTCGAAGGGTCGCAAACTCGCTGTTTGGAATGAAAGTATCAGTGCTAAAGGTGCCGACCTTAACATTGTGAAGGCTACCGATGCTACTGTATTCTGCTGGACAAACCCCGAAGCTGCTGTTGATCAGGCTAAAAAATTAGGTTTAAAGAGCATCTACACCCCTTGGGGTCCCTACTACATTAACCGTCGTCAGGGTAACACCGAGAAGGATCCTCCCGGAGCTGGTTATGGTACCGACCACGTACAAGCTACTTACAACCAGAATATTCCTGCTAACACAACCTATGGTGTGCAAGGTACCTTCTGGACTGAACACGTTTCTGACGATGAATACATGGAATGGTTGGCACTCCCCCGACTCATTGCCATTGCAGAACGCGGTTGGACTCCTGAAGCAAAGAAAAACTTCAGCGACTTCCAAAAGCGTATGTCAGCCGACACCGTTATGCTGAACTATGGCAACTATAAGTATTGCAAATACTACATGCTCGGCACTGAAACAGGTGGAAGCAACAACGATAAGGTTATGCCTTTCGCTAACACTGCCGACAAGAAGTACTACTACCGCATCATTTCAGGTGGTACAGATGCTACACGTGTAGGTCGTTGCATCGAACTTTTGGCTGAAGGTTCTGAACTCATTGCTGCCAATAGCGGCAAGGGTGCTAAGGCTGGCGTGCTCTGGACAAGTCCGCAAGCTGCTGAAGGTGCTGCAAACTACGACTGCCAATGGTGGAGTCTTGAAGAAGACCCCAATAACACTGGCAAGTATGCCTTGGTTTGCAAGGCACAGCCCAATGGTTCGGTAAAAGCAAACCCCACTGCTACAAATACGGGCGGTCGTTGGACTTACGACAACAATGCTAAACACTACAACTTTACATTGGGCGCAGGTGCCTATGGCAAGAAGGGCAACAACTACTATTATAGCCTCTCGAGCGACAAGGTAAAAGGTCAGTACTTGAACTCTTCAATGGCGGGTCAAGGTCTTGCCGTGAATGTATATTCTAATCCTAACGACGGTGCTGGTGGTCAGTGGGAATTTTCTCCGTTCGAGAACTATGGTTCTACTGAAGCACCCGTCACCTTCGACTACCTCGTAGAAGGCAAGGCTTATACATTCAGCAATGCAGTTGAAGGTTTCGAAGGTCTTGCATTGGTTGACGACAACCAAGGCAACAACCTTAAGGTGAGTGCCGACATGTATGCAAATAACGCTTGGATTGCAGAATCGGTTACTACCAATGCTGATGGTTCGCAGACGCTCAAACTCAAGAATGCCGTAACAGGTCGTTACATTACTGACCTTGGCAACTTCCAAAACCGAGTAGGTTCTGCTGCAAATGTAGGCACTTCGCAAGCCGAAGCCAATGTTACATTGAGTCTCAACGCAAAGTACAACGACCTCCGTGTGAAGGTTGCTGGCAAGAGTCTCTTCCCACTTCCTGCTGGACAAGTTAATGCAGGTAGCACTATTTCGAATGGTGCTGATGCTGCTCGCAATCAGGGTAGCGAATGGACCGTTCAACAGGTTAACGTCATTACATTTACTTGTGTTGACGACTTGGGTAGTGCACTTGGCACTTACACACGTAGCATTCCCGCAAGTGTAAATGAGATTACAGCTGAATTCTGCCCCACTATTAAGAACAACAGCGTGCAGAACATCGAGGCTACGGGCGAAAATGCTTATAAAGTTACTTACAAGCGTAGCGCTTACTCTGTAATTTACAACTGCACTACAGAAGGTGGTGCTATCATCAGTGCCGACGAAGTGGCAGTGCCTGTAGGCGAAAAGCACACTGTAACGGTTCCCGAACACAAATACTTTAGCTTTAAGAGTGCTGATGCTACGAATGGCGAAGAGCTCACGCTCACTGCCGACCGCACCATCAACGCTGTTTACACCACTGAAGCTACGATAGGTGTGAAGAAGGATGGCAACGTGGTTACGAAGCTCGAAGCAAACAAGGACTACTTGATGTACGATGCTACCACGGCTTCGGGTCGTGCTGGTTATCGTTGCGTTGACAGCAGCGACAAGTACATCAACCGCGTACTCTCTGCCGAAGGTCAGAATGCTTCAATCATTTGGAACTTGCAGGGCAGTGGCAATCGTTTTAAGGTTTACAACGTAGGCGAAAAACTTTATGTTCCCCAACTCGTACTCTCGCAAGCTGTGAAGGCTACCAGAAATGGCGAAACCTTTACCTTCTCTCTCAACGAGGATGGTGCTACTTGGAAAATTCAAGGTAGCAACAACATGCGTTGGGATGGTAGTGAAAATGGTTCACTCGTAGGTTGGAACCAAGGCAATGGTCACCCCATCCGCATCACTACTTTCTATGCACAACCGATGTTCCAGATTACACAGGCTTGCAGCAAGTTGGATAAGGGCGATGACACCTTCGACCTCACTCAGGTACTTGTTAATGCTGGTTCTGCTTACACCTTTGTTTATCCTCAAATTGAGGGTTACACGCTCGACCACGTTACAGGTCTCGAGAATTTTGAAGGTACTGTTGAAAGCAACCTCAATGTTGTAGCATTCTACGCTCCTGTTGATGCTATCGGCAACGTAACTATTGACAACCAAACTAAGAACAAAGGCATCTACGACCTCCAAGGTCGTCGTTTGCTCCGCATCCAGCAACCTGGTCTTTACATTATCAATGGTCAAAAGGTCTTGGTAAAGTAAAAGATTGATTGATAAACCACACATAAAAGCACAGGAAACAAAATTATCGTTTCCTGTGCTTTTTTTCTTTTATCTCGGGAGTTGCCTAAATTGGGGTATGAGAGAGGGGAAAATAATGAATAATGAATAATGTAAAATGTATAATGGAGTCTGCCTTACACTTTACATTATTCATTATTCATTAAATCCTGCTGTATAGACGTGCAAAGTGCAACGAGCTATATTCAACGAACCTGCCATTCTATATCCTATAGCCATGATATGTAGTTTCGTGTGTAAGGTTATTGAAGCGTATGAAGTAAGCATGTAGTATTACTTTGTCGTCCAGCCTATTGCTGGACGACAATTTATATCAATATACTTTGCCTTTTAATATATATTACTTTGTCGTCCAGCATATTGCTGGACGACGATTTTAATCAATATACTTTGCTTTTTAATATATATTACTTTGCCGTCCAGCCTTGGCTGGACGAAAGAAGCAACTAAATAACTCGTCTAAGCTATTCTGACAAAGATGAGATGTATACCTTTATATAATAAGATTTTAATAATCCAATTGATGTTTTCTTTTTATCTACAAAGGTCGGTCGGGGGATGATAATTGATAGAATCATCAATGTATCATGATGCGCCATCCTCACCCCGTTAGGTAGGGTATTCAAAATTCGCAATTTTTTTCTGCACGATTTTGAGACTATTTTACCATCATATTCTGCAACAATATGTACGGGCTGAAAGCCCAAAAAGCGCCTAGCCCAGGGCAAGCGAAGCGACACCCTGGGTCAAAGCACGTTAGTAAGTGACGCCCTGTAAGGGCAGAAGCCTTATTTTTATCCGATATAAAATGCTTTTGCCCTTACAGGGCGTCAATGCTATTAATCCGCGTAACCCAGGGTGTCGCTTCGCTTGCCCTGGGCTAGGCGCTTTTGGGCTTTCAGCCCGTGCATTATCGGCTGAAAAACCATGCAGAAAAAAAATGGCGGATTTTGAACACCCTACCTAACGGGGTGAGGATGGCGCGTAACACTTCTTAATATTTCATTCAAATCTCATGCAGAAAAAAATGGCGGATTTTGAACACCCTACCTGAAAGGGCGCATTATCTGCGTTGCTCACTTAGTTTGTAATACTTATTACAATACCAGACAGAGGTCTATGTTTAATCAAATTAAACCACTTTTACAAGTGGATTCATAATTACATTAACGAAATATTACGTACTTTTGCAATCAAATAAACAATAAAGCAGAAGTCATAACCAATTAAGATAAGAAAGGAATGAAACGATTACTCTTTATATTATTCGCGCTTCAAAGTATCGCTTCTTACGGACAAATGTTTAGTATAACGGTGAAGGATGCAGCAACCAAAATATCGCTTCAAGGAGCGAGTGTGACCATTCTTGACAAGGATTCAGCTTTTGTCGATTCATGTCAGATGATTACAATCGATATGGGTGATAGAAAGAAGTACTACTATGCTTCTCAAATAGAGGGAAGCAGTCCCTACTATTACATTCAGTGTGAAAAAAAAGGCTATCTTTCGCAACTGGTAAAAGTGGATGCTGCAGATGACATTGCCCCTGATCCCATCATGCTGAAACGTGCCCCTCGCACGCTGCACGAAGCCACCGTCACAGCTACAAAGGTGATGATGGTGATGAAGGGCGACACCATAGTGTACAATGCCGATGCTTTTGAGTTGGCAGAAGGCTCTATGCTCGACCAACTCATATCACGTCTGCCTGGCGTAAAACTGAATGCAGGTGGTGTCATTACGGTCAATGGTAACCGCGTTAGTAACCTGCTGATTGACGGCAAAGACTTCTTCAATGGCGACGCCAATGTTGCCCTTGAAAACCTACCCGCCTATATGGTGAAGAACGTAAAGTCCTATCAAAAAGCGCCCGACAATGCTTACCTTACGCGCAAAGATAACAAACCACACGCTGACGACCCATGGGTGATTGACGTAACTTTGAAGAAAGAATATCACCAAGGCTGGATAGCCAATGCTGAAGCTGGTGGTGGCACGAAAGATAAATACTTAGGTCGAGTGTTTGGAACATTCTTTTCAGACCGAGCACGTGTGGGCTTTTATGGGAATGCCAACAATACCAATAGCAACCAACGCGCTGGAACTGACGGCAAGTGGGAGAACGAAGATGCTATGATGGGAGAAAATACACTGCAAAAAGGCGGAATCTTTGCTTCCTTTTATGGGGGAAAGAACAGCGAACGTCCTATTCGCTTTACAACTACTTTAGAGGCTTCGCATGATAAAGAGGTTAATGAAAGTCGAGGTAATTCCGTAAGTTTCTTTGAGTCTGGCAACATATTCGGCAAGAGTATGTCATTAAATAAAAGCCATAATTACAACTTTAATTGGAATGGTATGTTGAGCATTCCCACCTCGTTTGCATACATTAACCTTGACCAATATTTGACTTATGCATCAACATCAAGCAATGGCACGCAACAATCCGTTCAAGGCAATCAACCTCTTCCTAATGAATGGACGAATGTAGTTGAAGGCATGGTAAACGACTATACAGATTTGAATCACGACAAGATCCATAGTTTGAACTATTCTGCTATGCTCAATGCCACAGTGAAATTACCGAATGACAAAAATTTGGGTGTGAATTTTGCAGCCAACTACAATACTGCTACTGATAAGATGACTTCACTATATAGTTTGCTAACGCAAGGTGCAGACCCTACTTCAGACTTTCGCAATCGGTACGATCACAATAAGCAGTCGAACTATCAATTGCTTGGTGGCATAGACTATGCCTTAATTGAAAAGGTGCATGGCAACATGTTTCGTAAATTGTTTGCTACCTACCACATTGACCATAAGCATCTACAGGGTAACAGAAAATACTACCGCTTTGACCGCTTAGGTGGCGATTGGGCATTGCCCGACAGAAAGCATTTGGGGCAGTTGCCTTCAACCACAGATTCACTTGCTTTGGCAACAGATTGGGCAAATACTTATAAAACAACGACATCCCAGACCATGCACACAGCGGAGCTTCGCTATGTATTTTGGGAGGATGACTTGTACTTCAATGCCACACTCCCTATGGCTTTCACACGCAATGCCGTTGACGATTTGCGCATGAAAGATCAGCAACGACACAGAGTGAAACATTATCAATGGTTGCAACCCTCCTTCTCGCTTAGTTTCAAAAATATAAAATTGAGCGGTTCGATAGCTCATACTGCTCCTCAAATGAATTTGTTGCTTGATGTTACTGACGATAGCAATCCGCTATTCATCACCAAAGGTAACACCACCTTAAAGCCCACCAACATCTATAATGCCACTTTGGGCTACACCCTAAACAAAACGAAGCATGCACAAAACCTGAATGCAGAATGGGGTTATTCAGCTCAGCAAAATGCCGTTGGACAAGCTCGATACTACGATGCGGAAACGGGCGTAACAACATCAATGGCGCAGAACATCAATGGAAATTGGCAAACACATGTAACAGTAGGTTATGCTTGTGGCTTGGACAAAAAGCAAAAGTGGACATTTGACGTGTCGGCAACTGAAACTTTTCAAAACAGTGTAGACTTTCAGCAAACCAGTCTTATGCCGACGAGTGCGAAGAGTGAAGTTAAGAATTGGTTCATGCAAGGGAACGTGGCTTTGGCTTACCACTGCAAACTCTTTAATGCTGCTCTTAAAAGTGCTGTTGATTGGCAGCATGCCATGAGCAAGCTCACAGGTTTCCAAACCATTAACAGCATCAACCATCTGTACACCTTTACAAATCAATGGAGTTTGCCTTGGAACATGGTAATAGACACCGACTTGACTTACTATGTTCGGTCGGGTTATGCCGATCATTCTATGAATAGCCATGAGTGGATATGGAACATGGCCGTGGCAAAACGAATGTTGAAGAGCAAAGCCCTATCACTTAAACTTTCTGGGCACGACATTTTGGCACAGCGCAGCAGCATTGTTCGAACACTCAATGCCCAAGGTCGCACGGAAACATGGCACAATGTAGTACCCCGTTACTTTATGCTAAGTCTCGTCTATCATTTTAGCAAATCACCAAGAAAAGAATAAATCAGCATGGAAAGATTTCCTCTATACCTTAATTCCGCAACCCTATAATAAAACAAAATAGCAAAGTGATATCCTCACACCGTTAGGTAGGGTGTTCAAAATCCGTAAAAATGTTCTGCATGAGATTTGATAGTTTTATCAGGAAATTACATGCGCCAGCCTCACCCCATTCGGGGTGAGGCTGGCGCGAGAAACCCAGATATATTTATTTCGTGCTACATTAGGAACACTTATTTTTCTTCTCCCACAAATGCGCGAATCATGCTTTCGGCATCGAGACCTACAATGTGACGAAGCTCTGATACGGTACCATGCTCCACAAAAGCATCAGGAAGTCCGAGACGTGTTACCATAGGAGCAAAATGATGATCGTCCATCCATTCGAGCACAGCCGAACCCATGCCACCCATACGTGCACCATCCTCAATTGTCACTATGCGCTTAAACGACTGACCTATTTCAGTGAGCATAGCCTCATCAAGGGGTTTTAAGAAACGTAAATCATAGTGCGCAATGCTCAGGCCTGGATGTTGCTGCTCTGCCAACGCTATAGCCTTAGCAGCATCTGCACCAATAGGCCCCAGCGTAATTACTGCCACATCAGTACCTTGTTTAAGTTTACGACCACGCCCTACAGGAATTTCCTTGAAAGGACATTGCCAATCTACAACCGAACCTCGTCCACGTGGATAACGAATCACAAAGGTTCCCTTATTAGGCAACTGTGCAGTGTACATCAGTTGTCGCAATTCGCGTTCATCGTATGGCGAAGCTATGGTAAGATTGGGCACTGTACGCAAAGAAGCTAAGTCGAATGCTCCATGATGGGTAGGTCCATCCTCTCCCACCAATCCCGCACGATCCAAACAAAGCACCACGGGTAAACGCAACAGGGCTACATCGTGAATTATATTGTCGTAAGCACGTTGGGCAAAAGCAGAATAGATGTTGCAGAAAGGCTGCAACCCCTCTTTAGCCATACCGCCCGAAAATGTCACAGCATGCCCTTCGGCAATGCCCACATCAAAAGCGCGGTCGGGTAATTCGTTCATCAAGATGTTCATGGAACAACCTGTAGGCATGGCAGGTGTTACGCCCACAATGCGTGGATTCTGTTGTGCCAACTCCAGCAAGGTATGTCCAAACACATCCTGAAACTTAGGAGGTTGCGGTGCATCGGGCTTTTCAATAATGCGCTCACCACTTTCAATGCAGAACTTACCAGGAGCATGCCAAACCGTTGCATTCTCCATAGCAGGTTTATAGCCCTGCCCTTTGTGTGTGTGCAGATGCAACAATTTGGGACCTTTCATATCCTTAATTTCATTAAGAATACGAACCAATTCCACCACATTGTGCCCATCGGTAGGACCAAAGTAACGAATATTCAATCCCTCAAAAATGTTCTGCTGATTGGTTAACAACGATTTCACCGAATTATTAAATCGCAACACTGCACGTCGGCGACTCTCGTTGAGCAAACCCCACTGTGTGAGTTTTTGCGACACACGGAAACGCATGCGATTATACCAATTACTGGTGTGAAGGTGCAACAAATACTCCTTCATGCCCCCCACAGCCTGGTCAATACTCATGTGATTATCGTTGAGGATAATGAGCATATTATTAGGTGTGTCTGACACATTATTGAGTCCTTCAAAAGCCAAACCACCGCTCATGGCCCCATCACCAATCACTGCTACAACATGACGATCGGTCTCCCCCTTACGCACTGCAGCCAACGACATACCCAAAGCTGCCGAGATGCTATTCGAGGCATGTCCACAAGCAAAGGTGTCATATTCGCTCTCGTCGGGCGAAGGAAACGGACGTATACCATGCAACTTACGATTGGTGTGAAAAGCATCGCGACGTCCTGTCAGAATCTTATGCCCATATGCTTGATGTCCTACATCCCACACAATGCGGTCGTAGGGCGTGTCAAACACATAGTGCATTGCCACAGTAATCTCTACCGACCCAAGACTTGAGGCAAAGTGTCCAGGGTTATTCGCCAACTCTTTAATAATGTCACGACGGAGTTCGTCGCAGACAATAGGCAGTTGGTCGACTGGCAATTTACGCAAGTCGGCAGGTGAGTTTATATGTTGCAGATATTTAAATGGTTTTTCTTGTTCCATATTCTTGCTATCAGAAAAAGGAGAGCGTATAAGGGAGGTGCTTCAGATTTTATTTTTCTAAAATTCAGAACGACACACGCCACTTTGTACACCACATTTTGCAGCGTACACTACGCAAAGGTGGAGCAAATTTAGTACATTTTTCACCAATACGCGTCTTTTATTCCAACTTTCTTTATAGTTATATGCAAAAAATAACTTGTGCAACTTTTAACGGCTGCTCCTTAATGATGGCAAGCTTTCATCAAATGCTACACAAGTTATTTTTTTAACATTACCCAATAAATAAAGTTTCCCATCCCCAAGAATAGGATAGGAAACTTCAATAACAAATTATTGCATGTATTACGTACGCCCACACGAGGCGAACGAGTTTTTAAAGAAGCGTATTTTTGCTCCATGCAAAACGTAACGAACTATTCTTTGTTATTAAGTTCGCTATCCTCGTCCAATCTATCCTCCCAAAGATAATAGCGGGTTTCTTTCACCACAACCCCTGTTAACAATAACAAGGAGAGAATGTTGGGAAGCGCCATGAGTGCATTGAATGTGTCGCCCAAGTTCCATACCAAATTGATGGCAGTGATAGAACCTATGAAAGTGGCTAACACCCACAACACGCGATAAACGTAACGCGCACGACGACCAAACATATACTCTAACGCCTTCTCGCCTAAATAACTCCAACCCAAAATGGTGCTGAATGAGAAAGTGATGATGCCCAAGGTTAACACCAAAGGACCGAAAGTGGGTATCTGTCCGAATGCCACTTTGGTGAGTTTGGCACCTGCCGTAGAGTCGATGCTGGGTTCTGCCATAATGGAACTTACCAACACCAAACCCGTAATGGCACATATCACCACAGTGTCCCAAAATGGTGAGGTGGAACTTACCAAAGCTTGACGCACTGGATTGCGCGTTTGAGCTGCAGCAGCTACAATCGGTGCTGAACCTAACCCCGACTCGTTCGAAAATAGACCACGCGCAATGCCATAACGCATCGCTAACATGATGCTGGAACCCACAAAACCACCTGTGGCAGCCTGCGCACTAAAAGCATCAGAAAGGATGAGTTGCAACGCGGGCCATACGTACTGATGATTGCGAACCAGCAGCCACAAACACCCGCCTACGTAGAACAATGCCATGAAAGGCACCAAGCCTTCGCACACACGGGCAATGCCCTTTACGCCAAACATAATGACACCACAAGTGAGCAAGGCGATGCAAATGCCTGTGGCAAGGGGCGGCACTTGGTAACCCTCACTAAGTAACATGGAGATGGAATTGCACTGAATCATGTTACCTATAAAAAAAGAGGCTGCTACTGTGCAAAAGGCAAAAAGCCATCCTAACCAACGACAACCTAAGCCACGCTCTAAAGCATACATAGGTCCACCTAACATTTTGCCATCTGGTGTCTTGACTCGATATTTTATGGCAAGTAAGCCTTCGGCATATTTTGTGGCTATGCCGAGAACACCTGTCATCCAACACCAAAACACCGCACCAGGTCCACCCATAGTTACAGCAGTTGCTACACCTATAATATTACCCGTACCTATGGTTCCTGCCAAACTGGTGGCAAGAGCTGAGAATTGGCTAACGTCGCCAGTTGAACCTTTGTCGCGAGTAAGACTAAGACGAATTGCCTTGAAAATGTAACGTTGCGGAAAACGCAAACGGATGGTGAGATAAAGATGTGTGCCAAGCAACAAGACAATCATGGGCACACCCCATAAATAACCATTGAGCTGTGTGAGAAAATCATTAAGTTCAATCATGAGCACAAGGTGTTTAGGAATAAAAATATCCCTTGTGAACAAAAAATAGTTAGTTTCTGCTGCAAAAGTAAAACTTTTTTCGGTTTTATTTTCCCAAACAAGTTATAAACCGTATATTTGGTAGCAAAAAAATGGGTTAAATGCAAATCATTGAGCAATATATAAAAGGAAAACGACCCGACCAACGCTTTTGCGAGGATGGATGGGTGGTTACCCCTCACTTTGCAGCCGTTATTGATGGGAGTACCTCAAAAATAGCAGGCAGACAAGGGGGCTTGTTGGCTATGCAGTTGGTGAAGGAGGCTTTGCAAACGCTCCCAGCCTCAGCCAATAAACAAGACATGTTGCAACATCTCACCCAAACGGTGGCTATGCACAATGTGCCTGAGGCTTTAACCCAAGCTGCTTACCGACTGACGTGTTCGGCTGTGATATATAGCCAAGAACACCGTGTGGTGTGGATGGTAGGTGACTGCCAATGTCGATGGGGAGGCAAAACATACACACATGGCAAATTAGTGGACGACATTTTGGTGAAAGCCCGTGTGGATGCTGCCCATTATTTGCTGCAACATGGACATTCTGCCCAGAGTTTGCAACAAAACGACTTGGCACGTGCGGTAATTTTTGATGCTTTGCGTGAACAAACGAATTTTCAAAACGATACAAATCCTTGCAATCCCTATCGCTATCCTGTTATTGACGGCACACCTGTTGATGCCTCGTTAGTACCTGAATGGAAAATACCTAATACCATTCAAGAATTGATATTAGCTTCGGATGGATACCCTGTATTAGCTGACACGCTTGAAGAAACCGAAAACCATTTGCAACGCTTGCTCAATGAGGACCCGCTTTGCATTGGCAAAAATGCTGCTACAAAATGTTTAATGGCTGGCAACAACTCTTTTGACGACCGATGCTACCTGCGCATAGCATTGTAAACTTGTAAACGTACATACACAAACACACAAATACTGAAAAGATGAAACTTTGGGAAAAATCGGTTCAAGTGACCGATGAGATAGATAAATTCACCGTAGGTCACGATCGTGAACTCGACCTTTACTTGGCTCCCTATGATGTTTTGGGCAGCATGGCACATGTTACGATGCTGAATAGCATCAACCTCATTGCAGACGATGAACTGCCCTTGCTCTTAGCCGAACTCAAAAACATTTATAAACTTGCCATGGAAGGCAAGTTTGTGATTGAAGATGGCATTGAGGATGTTCACTCACAGGTGGAGCTGATGCTCACACGCAAGTTGGGCGATATGGGTAAGAAAATTCACTCAGGACGCTCACGCAACGACCAAGTGCTGGTTGACCTTAAACTATTTACACGCCAAAAACTGCGTGAGGTGGCCGAAGCCGTTCGTCAACTCTTTGCTGAATTACAAAAGCAGAGCGAACGTTACAAAAATGTGCTTATGCCAGGTTACACACACTTGCAGGTGGCTATGCCTTCGAGCTTTGGTTTGTGGCTCGGTGCCTATGCTGAGAGTTTAACCGACGACATGCTCTTTTTGGAAGCAGCTTACCGTTTGACAAACCGTAATCCCTTAGGTTCTGCTGCAGGCTATGGCTCTTCTTTTCCACTTAACCGTCAGATGACAACAGACCTTTTGGGTTTTGACACGATGGACTATAACGTGGTGTATGCACAAATGGGACGTGGCAAGATGGAGCGCAATGTGGCATTTGCCTTGGCAAGTGTGGCTGGCACTGTGGCAAAATTGGCTTTTGATGCTTGCATGTTCAACTCACAAAACTTTGGTTTTATTAAATTGCCCGATGAATGTACCACAGGGTCGAGCATCATGCCACACAAAAAGAACCCTGATGTGTTTGAATTGATTCGTGCACGCATGAATCGTTTGCAAGCATTGCCGCAAGAGATGATTTTGATTATGAATAATCTGCCTTGTGGCTATTTCCGCGATTTGCAGGAATTGAAGGAGGCTTTCTTGCCAGCCTTCGACCGACTGATTGACTGCTTGCACATGACTACTTACATCATTGAGCGCATCAAGGTGAACGAACACATTTTGGACGATAAGCGTTATGATGCGATGTTCTCAGTGGAGGAGGTTAACCGATTGGCAGCTGAAGGCATGCCATTCCGCGATGCTTATAAAAAGGTGGGATTGGACATTGAAGCAGGAAACTTTACGCCTAACAAAAACATTCACCACACACACGAGGGTAGCATGGGCAACCTCTGCAATAACGAAATTAAAAAAATTATGGACCAAACGTGGCAACGCTTTGGATTTGAACGCGTAGACACGGCCATCAACAAATTGCTTTGCAACTAATTACATAACAAAACATTAGGGTGGTTCTACAAAAGAGCTAAAGAAATCTTTGAGAATCAACCTTATTTACTAACATAAATCTATCAATCATTATGGCATTAGAAAAAACGCTTGTATTGCTTAAACCTTGTACCATGCAGCGTGCCTTAGCAGGCGAAATTATCAGTGTGTTCGAGAAAAAAGGCTTGCAAATTTGCGGCATGAAGATGATGCAACTCACCGATGAGGTGCTTAACGAGCATTACGCACACTTAAGCAGCAAACCCTTTTTTCAACGTATTAAGGACTCGATGATGGCTACACCCGTTGTGGCACTTTGCTTAAAAGGGGTTGACGCCATTGCAGCTGTACGTGCTTTGGCAGGACCTACCAACGGACGTAATGCAGCTCCTGGTACCATCCGCGGAACCTATTGCATGAGTTTTCAGGAGAATATTGTACACACTTCCGACTCGCCCGAAACTGCCGCTGTAGAGTTGAAGCGCTTTTTCAACGACAACGAAATCTTTGAATGGGAGCAAGCTACATTTGCTTATCACTACGCAAGCGATGAGTTTTAACAGAACATCGTTGCTCCTCAACATTATCTAAAAATCCCAGCATACAATGTGCAAGTTTCACACATTGTATGCTGGGATTTTTTTCTGGCGCAAGCTGTATTTTCACATTACTTGCGTTCAATTTCGCTAAGTTCTTGCATCTTCTTCTTTTCAAGGAACTCGTAGATGCCACAAAGATGTTCGCGCACCTGTCCGCCACCAAACTCGTAGACACGGGTTACGAGTCCGTCGAGGAAGTCACGATCATGGCTCACGCAAATGAGCGTACCATCAAAATCGTTGAGAGCTTGCTTCAATACATCCTTAGTACGAAGATCAAGGTGGTTAGTAGGTTCGTCAAGAATAAGCAGATTGACGGGTTCGAGCAACAACTTAAGCAAAGCCAAACGAGTACGCTCACCACCTGAGAGCACCTTAACCTTTTTGGTGCTAGCTTCACCGCCAAACATAAAGGCTCCAAGCAAATCGCGTATTTTATTACGAATTTCACCCTTTGCAACATCGTCAATAGTTTGGAAAACGGTGAGTTCGCCATCGAGCAACGAAGCTTGATTCTGCGCAAAATAGCCAATCTTCACGTTATGACCAATGGTCAATGTACCTTCGTGTTCGAGTTGCCCCATGATGCACTTAACCATAGTAGACTTACCCTCGCCATTACGCCCCACAAATGCCACTTTGTCGCCACGCTTAATGGTGAACGAAGCATTCGAGAAGATGCGCTTATCGTCGAAAGCCTTGCCTACCCCATCCGCCATTACAGGATACTGTCCACTGCGCGGTGAAGGAGGGAACTTAAGGCGAAGAGCCGAAGTGTCTTCCTCGTCCACCTCAATAAGTTCGAGTTTCTCAAGCATCTTAACACGGCTCTGCACTTGGAATGTTTTGGAATAAGTGCCTTTAAAGCGTTCAATGAAATCCTTGGTTTCTTGAATCATCTTTTGCTGCTCCTCATACTGCTTCATTTGTTGCTCGCGACGTTCAGCACGCAGCTGCAAGTAGTGTGAGTAGTTAACCTTGTAGTCGTAAATGCGACCCATGGTAACCTCGATGGTACGTGTGGTGATGTTGTCAACAAACTTACGGTCGTGACTAATTACAACCACTGCCTTGCCATTGCTTACCAAGAAATCCTCGAGCCAACCAATCGACTCAATGTCGAGGTGGTTCGTAGGCTCATCGAGCAACAACACATCAGGGTTTTGCAACAACATTTTGGCTAACTCAATACGCATGCGCCAACCCCCAGAGAACTCACTGGTTTGTCGGTTAAAGTCAGAACGTTCAAAACCTAAGCCCAACAAGGTTTTCTCCACATCTTCTTCAAAATGGGTCATGTCGATGGCATAGAACTTCTCGCTGAGTGTAGCCACCTCCTCAATCAGCGCCATGTAGTCGTCGCTTTCATAATCGGTACGCTCAGCAAGTTGCTTATTGAGTTCGTCAAGATGCGCCTCCATCTTGTGCAAATGCGCAAAGGCTTGACTGGCTTCCTCGAACACCGTGCGACCATCCTCCGTCATCAAGTGCTGAGGAAGATAAGCTATTACCGTGTCCTTAGGAGCTGACACTGTGCCACGTGAGGGCTTACGCACGCCAGCTAAAATTTTAAGCAGCGTGCTCTTTCCCGCACCATTTTTGCCCATAAGCGCAATGCGGTCGCTGTCATTGATTACAAAAGAAACGTCGCTAAAGAGGGTGGTGCCGCCAAATTCCACGGCGAGCCCATCAACTGATACCATATTCTTGTTTTGATTTTTTATTTACTATTTTCAAGGTGCAAAGTTACGATTTCAGCACCACTTTTTTGGCACAAAGCCTAAACAATCCTACACCAAGCAATGAGTGGTTTGGTTAACACGCATTGAAATTACCCAATTTGTCGCGACGCATTTCTGCAAATGCCGACCAAGCAATGGGAACGCATATCACAAAAGAGCAAACATCGCTCACGGCTTGACACATTTCAACCCCTTGCAAACCTAAATAATGAGGCAGAATGCAAACTAAAGGGATGAAGAAGAGTCCGCTTCGCGACATAGCAACTAAATTCGCACGTATGGGTTTGCGAATGGTTTGCATCAACATGTTGGTTAACCCTATGGTGGGCAACAACACAAAGGTTAGCATTTGCCAACGAAGGGCAGCTACACCCACAGCCACCACATCGGGGTCATCGCGAAAAAGGGCTACAATGGGATGTGCAAAAACAACTCCTAACACGGCACAAAGCACTAAAAAGCAGGTACCAATTTTGATGCAATATAAAAAGCCTTCGCGCACACGCCCATAAAGCCGTGCGCCATAACAAAAGCCACATAAGGGCTGAAAACCCTGTCCTAAACCAATAATAATGGCAAAGATAAAGAAACAAAAACGGGTCACGATGCTCATGCCAGCAATGGCAGCATCGCCATACACACCTGCCGACACATTGAGTGCAATGGTGGACAATGCCGCTAAACCTTGCCGAGAAAGCGAGGGAGTACCCCCAAATATAATCTCTTTCACATAAGTTAAACGAGGAGAATAATTGCGAACATCAATGCGTATGCCCCCATTTTTCCGCGTCATATAAAGCAAGATAAAAAAACTACACATCTGACTCACCACGGTTGCCCATGCAGCACCATCAATGCCCAAATGCAGTGCAAATATCAGCAAAGGGTCGAGCACAACATTGAGCAAAGCTCCCGTAAAGATGCCATACATAGCAAAAGCAGCATTGCCTTGCAAACGCATCTGATTGTTCATGGTGAGCGAAGCGGTCATGAAGGGAGCTCCCAACAACACGATGCCTAAATAGCGTGTGGTGTAAGGCAAGATGGTGGGCGTTGAACCAAGTGCAATGGCTATTTCATTGATAAAAAGATGACCAAACAGGGCTAACAATATGCCAAACGATAGGCTATAAACAAACCCCGTACCCGACATGATACGCGCATCGTTTACTTGTCGGGCACCCAATTTGCGCGAAATGTAATTGCCCGAACCATGACCAAAAAAGAAACCTATGGCTTGTATCATCGACATTACTGAAAACACAATGCCTACTGCAGCAGTGCATTGTGTGTTGATTTGGCTCACAAAGAAAGTGTCTGCCATGCTATAGAAACTGGTAACCAACATCGAGATGATGGTGGGTACAGCCATGGTCAATATCACCCTATGTACGGGAGCTTGTGTAAGAAAAGTAAAGTTATCGCGCTTCATATCGGATGCAAAATTACCCATATTTGCGCAAAAGCCGAACAACTTAGCGCGTTATTTCTTTGTTTTGCATAGAGAGGGTTTTGGATAGAAAGGGCTTTGGATAGAGAGGGCTTAAAAAAAATATTCAAAAGCTTCTTCCTTATTTTACGCGTAAACGTGCCGCATAAACAGAGATGAAGACAAAACACAACAAGGGGACAATAAATGCCAACGACATGCTTTGGCTATCGGCAATGGCACCCATCACAACGGGAGCTATTGCACCACCAACAATACACATAATGAGAAGCGACGAGGCTAACTTGGTGTGGTGCCCCATTCCGCGCAACGAAAGACTAAAGATGGTGGGAAACATAATGCTCTCGCACAAATAGCACACAAAAAAGGCAACAATGCCCCACACGCCCGCTCCTGTAAGCAACACTCCCATGGCGCATGTAGCACCTATGGCACAAGCAAGCAACACACGCTCAGCCCGGATGCGTGCCATAATCCATCCACCGCCCATACGGCCTACCATAAACAATCCCATACCCCCATAACCTAAGAGCATGGCTGCGGTGTCATTAGAAATGGTGGGGGATGTTTCGGTTACATAGTTTATAAAAAAACTATTGATGCCCGTTTGTGCAGCTACATAAAGGAATAGGGCAGCCATGCCCCACACAAAGTTACGGTGTTGCCAAATAGATTTTTCAGCACACCGAACCGTTGTGGTTTCAACTTCGGCAGCCTCCACCTCAGGCAGTTTTACACGGGTAAAAATAAATGCCACACAAAGCACAACCACACCTATTACGGCATAGGGCAAGGATATGTTTCCACCACCTTGCGAAAAAGCGAAGTAACCACCCACTAACGGACCCACAATCCATCCCAAACCATTAAAGGACTGCGAAAGATTGATGCGTTGTTCAGCTCCCTCACTATCTCCCAAAACAGTAACATAGGGATTGGCAGCCGTTTCAAGACACGTAAGTCCACAACCTATAATAAACAATGAAAGCAGAAAGAATGGGAACAATTGTATGCTACCACCTGGAATAAACAACAAGGCTCCTACCCCATAAAGCATCAGCCCAGCAATTACCCCCGTGCGATATCCAAATCGACGAATGATCCATCCTGCAGGCAATGCCATTAAGAAATAGCCCCCATACACCACCGCCTGCACCAAAGCCGATTGTGTTTTGTCGATATGCAATGTTTCTTGAAAATGCTTATTGAGCACATCTAATATGCTATGTGCAAACCCCCACAGAAAAAACAGGGTTGTAACGAGAATAAAGGGCCAAAGATAATTGTGTCCGTCTGCCGTTTTAAACAGACTCGTATGCTTGTTGTTCATATTGTGTTTTAGTTAATGAAGAGCAAACTTACACATAAAAATCGGCACATTTGTTGTTTTTCATCAGTTTTTCAAATTAACACCCTGTTTTCTTGATTTTCAATGCGCTATTAACAAGCAAAGCCTTGTTGCAAATATTTTATGCAACAAGGCTTTGGGGGATATCATCATAATGAAGTCGTCTAAACTTTTCTGACGACTTCAATAAAGTGTTTACTTTAATGCGCCTTCAAGTTCCTCCACCTCTCGACGGAAGGTTTTGTCCACCCCAATGCGGCGTCCCACTTGATTGCAAGCATAGAGCACGGTGCTATGATCGCGCTTGCCATACATACGCCCTATTTGGCTGTAAGTAGTTTCGGTGTATTTGTGAATGAGATACATGGCTAACTGACGCGCCTGCACAATGTTCTGCTTACGACTCTTGGATGAAAGGTCCTTCTGCTTCACACCATAATGCTGACACACTGCCGACGAAATGTCATCGGCACTAAGTTCTTTCTTTTCAAGATTAACAGCACGCGCCACCACCCGATGGGTTAACGCAAGGTCTATTTCGCAGTTATCCACAACCGAGTAAGCCATGATTGAGTTTATAATACCCTCAAGCTCACGCACAGAACTTTCCACATTTTGGGCAATATACTGCACAACATCGGCAGGAATAACCTCGTCAAGACCATCCCTACGAATTTTAGAAATCAAAATATCACGACGCAATTTTGTGTCGGGCTTCTCCATTTCAACCGTCATACCCCACTTAAAACGGGTAAGCATACGCTCCTCAATACCTTCGAAGAGCACAGGAGGACGGTCGCAAGTAATGATAATCTGTCTGTTGTTTTGCTGCAAATGGTTGAAGATGTGGAAAAAAGCCATCTGCGTTTTGGGCGTGGTAATTTCTTGTATGTCGTCGATTATCAACACATCAATCGACTGATAGAAGTTGATGAAATCGTTCTGCGTGTTGTGCAACACCGAGTCGGTAAACTGCGTTTTAAACACATGAGCCGAAACAAAGAGCACACGCTTTTCGGGCATGAGCTGTTTGATGCGCACGCCAATAGCATTTACCAAGTGAGTTTTTCCCACCCCACTGGGACCATAAAGAAAGAAAGGGTTGAAAGTGCTCTTGCCTGGAGTTTCAGCTATGCTCAATCCCACACTGCGCGATAGTTTATTGCTACCTCCCTCCACAAAATTATCAAACGTATACCTACGGTTGAGCTGCGAGTCGAGTGGTGGCAAGGCAGATTGCTGTTGGGGCGAAGTCATGCTGTAACGATTCACAACCTGCTCTTTTTTAGCTGAAGTGGGACCCACTTTAAACAAAGGGTCGGGTTGTTCGTTGCCCACAGGTTCTTCGGGCATGATATACCTCAACCGAATATTTCCGTTTCCAAAACAACGATGCACCGCTTGCATAAAATACGACACATAATGCTTGTCAAAATACTCAGCAAAATAGCGAGTTGGCACACGCACCTCAAGCACCCCATCGGCAAAGCTCAAAAACTCCAAAGGAGCAAACCAGGTGTTGTAGTGTTCACTTGGAATGCTCTGCTTAATAAGCTGCATGCACTGCTGCCATTGGATGTATGCCGGGTTGTCCATCGTATCTTTTTAATGCGTTTTAATGCGTTGTTTTGCGAATTAGGTGTGCAAATTTCGACAATAATTTTGATATAAGAAAGAAGTGGACTGCGATTTTTTCATACAATGCACACCTTTTCAGCTTATCGGGCTGCAATACATTAAAAAAGAGAGGCAAAGCACATTGACATCGTTTACCATCCGTGTCAACATACTTTGCCCCTTATGGATTAGCCATTTATTTTTTGTAGAACCACCTCCCCTTAATTCAATATAGAATATCCAGCGTGCTCAATAGCTTGGTGCAATTCATCGATGTGTTTTTGGTCGCGCGTTTCAAGCACCATGCGCAAGTTACATGAGTTTACGTCAGGACTCTCGCCATTACGCTCGTGGTGAATAGAAATAATATTAGCACCAAGGCGACATATTACTTGGCAAAGTCCCAAGAGCGAACCAGGACGATCTGCCATTTCCACCAACATCTCTGTAGTACGTCCACCCTTCATCAAACCGCGGTTAATCACACGGCTCAAAATCGTAACATCAATGTTACCGCCACTCACAATGCAGCACACATTTTTGCCTTCAATATCCACCTTGTTAAACATGGCAGCCGCCACACTCACAGCACCTGCCCCTTCAGCTATGAGCTTGTGTTGCTCAATCAGTGCCAAAATAGCAGCACAAATTTCATCCTCCGTCACACTCACAATGTCGTCAACATACTGCTGCACCAATTCAAAGGTATGCACACCAGGTTCCTTCACCGCAATGCCATCGGCAATGGTCAACACATTCGTCAGCGTTTCAATTTGGTTATGGTCAACACTATTCAGCATGCTGGGAGCACCCTGTGCTTGCACACCCACCACACGCACCGAAGGCTTCAGCATTTTCACCGCATAAGCCACGCCACTTGCCAAGCCTCCTCCACCGATAGGCACAAATATCACATCAATATCAGGATTTTCATTCAGAATTTCCATACCCACCGTGCCTTGTCCTGCAATAACCTGTTCGTCATCGAAGGGGTGAATAAATGTCATGTGCTTCTCCTCATTCAGCTGCATGGCACGTGCATAAGCATCATCGTAAACGCCAGGTACCAAACAAACTTCAGCTCCCATTTCGCGTGTAGCTTCCACCTTCGATATGGGAGCCCCCGAAGGCATACATATCAAAGCCTGAATGCCATAGCGCCGTGCAGCCAAAGCCACACCTTGTGCATGGTTGCCTGCCGAACAAGCAATAACACCATGGGCTTTTTCTTCATCGCTAAGTTGCGATATTTTAAAACCCGCACCACGTACCTTAAACGAACCAGTAACTTGCAAGTTCTCGGGTTTCAGAAAGACGTTGGCTTTCGTATTGATTTTTTGTGTTGGAATGAGTTGCGTGCGTCGCACCACATCCTTTAAAACGGTAGACGCTTTATATATGAGGTCGAGTGTAAGCATAAACGTATATTCTATTTTGGTTTCTATTTAGTTTTGCTTGCAAATATAATAATAAATACACACTCCACCTCGCATTTTGTTAGTTATTTACCACACACGCATTGCATTTTGTTAAGACCGAGTACATTCTCACTCTTTTTTATGCTGCTTCACCAACATCTGGAAACAAGTGATGCAGCGTGGAAACTCCTCGCGATAATGACTCACCATCACCAACGTCTTGGTAGGATTTTGCATATAACGGTCAATCACATGCTGCGCATGCAAGCGTGTGGCATTGTCAAGTCCATGAAAAGGCTCATCAAGAATCAGCAAATCAGGACATTTCACAAAAGCCCGCACAAGCAGCACCAAGCGTTGTTGTCCCGAAGAAAGCTTCAAGTAATTTTGCTGCGCAAGGTGTTCAGCACCAAACACACGCAACCACTCCATGCACACAGCACGTTCCTCGTCTGAAGGTTGGCAATACAGTCCTACAGTGTCGCGCAGCCCACTTGCCACAATATCAATGGTAGGCAAAGACTTACGATAGGTTGAATAAATCTCAGGCGACACATAACCTATGCGACGCTTTATATCCCAAATACTTTCACCTTTGCCTCGCTGACATCCAAACAAACGGATATCACAGGCATAGGCTTGTGGATTATCGGCACAGACCAATGAAAGCAAAGTGCTTTTACCCGCACCATTCTCACCGACCAAAGCCCAATGTTCACCACTACGTACATGCCAACTCAGGTTACGCAAAATCGTACGCTCACCATAACGAATGCTAATACGATTAAAGTCTATTACCTCTTGTGGCACCTCATGGCGTAAATCAGCATCCTTAGGCAACTTGATACGTTCTGCCCTCTTAGGCAATGTGGCTTGTTCTTTCTCCACATAAGTAGTCACAGACATTGGAGCACTCACCACTTTATTTTCTACACATACTACCTGCTCAATAAATGGCGGAACATCCTCACTACGACTTACCACAAGCACCAATGTAAGTTTTTTTGCTAACTCCGCAAGCACTTGCGTAAGCATCACACGTGCGTCCTTATCAAGTCCAATATAGGGGTTATCAATAATAAGCACAGTGGGTGCCGACATCAACATACGTGCTAACTGCATGCGTCGCAATTCACCACTCGACAGTTGGTTGATGGGCTTATTTGCATGCTCATCTACCCGTAAATGTGCTATTACTGGATTCGAGTTTATGTTAAAGCTCATTTCCGACTCATCAGGGTGCCAGGTTTTCCACGCTTGCACAAGCATCTCGCCAACAGTGGGAAAAACCTGCTCATCTGCCTGGTTCCATCGCTGCTGATAGTAAGCAGGCTCATTGCCCCCATACACATCGCGAAAACTCACAAGGCGCACATTATCTGCCGCACGATTCCCATTTCTACCACCAAAATCATATTTTATGGCATCGCCAAGCAAAGGGTGTGCGCCTGTTAGCATATCCACCAAAAGCGATTTACCACCTCCATTTGGACCACATATTGCCAAAGGCTCTCCTTCGGTCAAAACAAAGTCCACAGGCTGCGCCATGCGATAATCAGGATGACGTGTAATGCCCTGCGTAATGCGAATAAGCGTACGAGCCATAAACAAATAAGTATTAAGTATTAAGTATTAAGTATTAAGTATTAAGTATTACATTCTATGTGAGTAACGCTGATAAAGTATTACATTCTATGTGAGCAACGCTGATAAAGTATTACATTCTATGTGAGGGTTAAGGGATATAGTTTTTTTAGTCAAAAATGTCCATCAATGAGCCATAAATTCCCATAAATTTTTATTTTCGAATTTTCATAAATAACCCCGTTCGGGGTTTGGTTAACGCATGAGAACCTCAATAGAATGTAATACTTATTACTTTATTATTTGAATTCCCAATGGAATGTTTGTACGGGGCACTTAGTCTTAGCGTTTCCATCGTAGGCATACGAATAGCGTTTACCATCCGTACCCTTAAAATATACCACCACATTATTCACACCACCATCTATAGTGAACGCTGCATCAATCACATTCTCAAATTCTGAGTCAGGACAATTCTGCAAAAAGTCTAAGACCTTTGCTTCGACCTCCTCGTCTGCTATTGCACGTGGCATATTAAAATAAAGCATCTCGTAGACAATCTCCCCATCCTCAACATCGCGTGAAAAGTCAAGACTCATTTTCGAGCCATTCACACGGCTCAAAACAAACGAGGTTGTAACCACATAAGTGTAACTTGGGTCGGTACCAGCCATAAGGAATTGCAACGTATAATTATCGCTGCCCGATGGATGCGCCACACTAAAGGGGAGCATCCCATACATACCCTCCGAACGTGTTACGAATTGCGCATCAGGTCCTTCAATAGCCGCACCTATCATGCCATTAACACCTTCTACCCGATAAGCTGGTGGCATCACACACTGCTGCTGTTGTGCTACACGGAGCACACGCATTTGCGACTTAGGCAACCATCCTTGCACGTTACCACCTTTACGGCTTTTCACTTCAAGACATTGCCACTGACCATTCTGACCACAGATGGGCAACATTTCACCCTTATACATGCGAGGCAAACTCACACGCTTACTCTTACCGTTAGCAGAACTACGCAGTGAAGGGTTATTCACATTGAGCACAGCAAAGGCTGTAGGCTTTATCATGTTAAATGAAAATTGCTTGAGCTGAGCATGGGCCACTAATGCCAAGCAAAACGTAAGTATAAGGCTTAAAAAACGATTCATCTTTCTTATTTTATTATAGAGTTTAGTGTTTGTAAGTTGCAAACATACATAAAATAAGGCATATAAAAGAAGGAAGAAACAAGAAAAAACAATTTCATCAACAAAACATGAACACTTTTATTCCCTATCTAATTAAAAATCATGAGAGGATACAAGCAAAATACCAATACATAATAATTAATAATGAATAATCAATTTTTCATTATTCATTATTCATTATCCATTATTCATTATTCATTAACCAAAAGTCCCCATTTCAGCAAAAACCGAAATGGGGACATGTGTTTTGTATGATGTCTTAACCCAGGTACTATACCTTGATTTCAACTTCAACACCACAAGGCAACTCGAGCTTCATCAAAGCGTCAACAGTCTTAGCAGTTGAGCTATAGATGTCGATAAGACGCTTGTAAGTAGACATCTCAAACTGTTCGCGGCTCTTCTTGTTAACGAAAGTAGAGCGGTTAACAGTGATGATGCGCTTGCGTGTGGGAAGGGGAATAGGACCGCTAACAACGGCACCAGTAGCCTTCACGTTCTTTACGATCTTCTCAGCTGACTTTTCAACGAGAGTGTGATCGAAGCTTTTCAGCTTAATACGAATTTTCTGACTCATTTTTGTTTATTATGTTTATTTGAAAATCCTTGTCAGGATGGCGGGATAAGAGTCATTCGTTATCCCGCCCCTGAGCAAAGAAAAAAGTTTTTTTATGAGATGAGGTTAATTACTTAACCAAGTCTACGCGACCCTTAATTTCCTCGAGCACAGCTTTAGCGATGCTTGAAGATACAGGTGCATGGTGATCATACTGCATAGAGCTTGATGCACGACCCGAAGTAATAGTACGGAGAGCTGTTACGTAACCGAACATTTCTGCCAGAGGAACCATAGCCTTAACGATACGAGCACCGCTACGGCTGCTTTCCATACCTTCTACTTGACCACGACGCTTGTTCAAGTCACCGATAACGTCACCCATGTTTTCTTCAGGAGTAACAACTTCGAGCTTCATGATAGGCTCCATCAAAACGGGGCCAGCCTGAGAGCAAGCGTTCTTGTAAGCCTGGAGGGCAGCGATTTCGAATGACAACTGGTCAGAGTCAACGGGGTGGAATGAACCATCGAGCAACTCAACCTTCAAGCTATCCAAGGGGAAGCCACCGAGCACACCACTCTTCATAGCGTTCTCGAAGCCCTTCTGTACTGAAGGAATAAATTCCTTAGGAATGTTACCACCAGTTACCTTGTTGATGAACTGCAAACCACCTTCCTTGAAGTCTTCGTCTACAGGACCAACGTTTACAATGATATCGGCGAACTTACCACGACCACCCGACTGCTTCTTGTAAACCTCGCGGAGGTTAACAGTCTTAGTGATAGCTTCCTTGTAGTTAACCTGGGGCTTACCTTGGTTACATTCTACCTTAAACTCACGCTTCAAACGGTCGATAATGATATCCAAGTGGAGCTCACCCATACCTGAGATTACTGTCTGACCGCTCTGTTCGTCAGTCTTAACAGTAAAGGTAGGATCTTCTTCAGCCAACTTAGCCAAACCTTGTGACAACTTGTCGAGGTCCTTCTGAGTCTTAGGCTCTACTGCGATACCAATAACGGGATCGGGGAAGTCCATTGACTCGAGTACGATAGGAGCATCTTCGTCGCAAAGTGTATCACCAGTGTGAATATCCTTGAAACCTACACCTGCACCAATATCACCAGCTGAGATTACTTCAACAGGGTTTTGGTGGTTAGAGTGCATCTGGAACAAACGAGATACGCGTTCCTTCTTGCGTGAACGAGTGTTGTAGATGTATGAACCAGCTTCAACCTTACCAGAGTAAACGCGGAAGAAAGTCAAACGACCAACGTAGGGGTCAGTTGCAATCTTAAATGCGAGCGCTGAAGTGTGTTCGTCTTCGCTAGGCTTGCGGTCTTCCTCTTCACCAGTTTCGGGGTTAGTACCTACGATGTTAGGAGTATCGAGCGGAGAAGGCAAGAACATACATACGTAGTCGAGCAATGTCTGAACACCCTTGTTCTTGAATGAAGAACCCTGCGTCATAGGAACGATATCCATAGCCAAAGTACCCTTACGGATAGCGGCTACAATTTCCTCTTCAGTGATAGTAGAAGGATCGTCGAAGAACTTCTCCATCAAAGCTTCGTCGCATTCAGCAGCGGTTTCAACCATCTTGTCGTGCCACTCTTGAGCTTCGTCTTGCAATTCAGCGGGGATGTCGTCTACTTCGTATTCAGCACCCATTGTCTCATCGTGCCAGAAGATAGCCTTCATCTTGATAAGGTCAACGATACCCTTGAAGTTTTCTTCAGCACCGATAGGAATTGAGATTACACAGGGGTTAGCGCCAAGAATAGCCTTCATTTGGCGAACCACCTCAAAGAAGTCGGCACCCGAGCGGTCCATCTTGTTAACGTAACCAATACGGGGAACGTTATACTTGTCAGCCTGACGCCATACAGTTTCAGACTGCGGTTCAACACCACCTACAGCACAGTAAGTTGCTACAGCGCCATCGAGCACACGGAGCGAACGTTCAACCTCAGCAGTAAAGTCAACGTGACCCGGAGTATCAATCAAGTTAATCTTGTAAGTTTGATTATTCCAGTGCCAAGAGCAAGTAGTGGCAGCAGAGGTAATAGTGATACCGCGCTCTTGTTCCTGGGCCATCCAGTCCATAGTAGCGCCACCATCGTGAACCTCGCCAATCTTGTGAGTCTTACCTGTGTAGAACAAGATACGCTCAGAAGTTGTAGTCTTACCGGCATCGATGTGCGCCATGATACCGATGTTACGAGTCAAATGTAAATCGTGCTTTGCCATCGTTTAATGTATTCTCAATTTGAAAATTAGAATCTGAAGTGAGCGAATGCGCGGTTAGCCTCAGCCATACGGTGCATATCTTCCTTACGCTTAAAGGCACCACCCTGTTCGTTGAAAGCGTCCATAATCTCAGCCGAGAGTTTGTCAGCCATAGTCTTACCACCACGCTTACGAGCGAAGGCGATCATGTTCTTCATGGCTACTGACTCCTTACGATCGGGACGAATTTCAGTAGGAACCTGGAAAGTAGCACCACCAATGCGGCGGCTCTTAACCTCTACCTGAGGTGTGATTTTGTCGAGGGCAGCCTTCCAAATTTCGAGGGCGCTCTTCTCCTGATCCTTCATCTTCTCGCCAACAATGTTAAGCGCGTTGTAGAAGATTTCGTAAGAGATAGACTTCTTACCATCATACATCAAGTGGTTAACGAACTTCGAAACTTTTACGTCACCAAATACGGGATCGGGAAGGATCACACGCTTCTTAGGTTTTGCTTTTCTCATTTTGAGTAAAAAATTGGTTTATTAGGGCTGCAATTCAGTTCTTCAACTCCCCATTGGGATGTTTACTCAACCGCTGCAAACCAAAAGTGTGAATAAAAAAAAGAATTTACAACTGTATGTGTTGTTGTGTTGTGCAGTTTCGTTTTTTTTTTCGTAGCACACCTATTATAAATAAGCGTGCATACACGCATTCCACTGCAAGGGGAAAGCGTAGTGTTTACTAAAAAGAGCAAATATGCAAATGCGGAATACCGTTTACAAACCACACGTTGGCGAACCAATTTTCAGCATCAACGCATTCAACATTTGCAGATTCTCACATTTGCACATTTGCACATTTCGAACCGAGGTTCAATTACTTCTTAGCAGCCTTGGGGCGCTTAGCACCGTACTTAGAACGGCGCTGTGTACGGTTAGCTACACCTGCAGTATCAAGCGTACCGCGAACGATGTGATAACGCACACCAGGAAGATCCTTTACACGACCACCGCGAACAAGCACGATGCTGTGTTCCTGCAAGTTGTGACCTTCACCAGGGATGTAAGAGTTAACCTCCTTAGAGTTAGTTAAGCGCACACGGGCAACCTTACGCATAGCTGAGTTAGGCTTTTTAGGCGTGGTAGTATACACACGCACACAAACGCCACGACGCTGCGGACATGAATCCAATGCAGGCGACTTACTCTTGTCAGCTGCAACGCTTCTGCCCTTTCTTACTAATTGTTGGATAGTAGGCATTGTTTTATTTTTTTATTGTTATATATTTTGTTTTATTTTTATCGAAGTCATAAGGGTGCAAGTATACACTACACCATTCGGGCTGCAAAGTTAGAAACTTTTCTCGGAACAACCAACAGAAAATCAATCTTTATCAACAACTTTTTTATACAAAACACCGTTTTATAGATTTTTGACTGATTTTTTTGAAAGAAAGGGAGGAGGAGGGAATAAATGAAAGAATAAGGAGAAGGAGAATACATAACGCGGTTTTAAACAAACTAAATTAAAACCAGAAAAAACAATCCTACTAAAAGTCTAAGACAAAGGTTACATGATAACCCGCATCTGCCTTTTCCGCCAACCGCAATGCACAACCTTGCATCGTCATAATTTGTCGAGATAAAGCTAAACCAATGCCCGTCCCTGTGGATTTTGTTGTATAAAATGGAACAAAAATATCCCTACGCACCTCTGGCAAAATAGGTGTTCCATCATTGCTTATGTGCAAAAAAGGTGCTTGCCATGTTATATTTACACGTTTAGCTTGAGCTTCAATGGCATTCTTTATTATATTAACAAACACCTGACGCAAAAGCATTTCGTCAGCCTCAACCGAAACAGTTTCTGGAATTTGAATTTCCCATTTTATAGTAGGGTATAAAGCTTTTAGGTTCAAAATGAATTTTTCTAAGCACACATTTGTTATCACAGGCTCTTGCAGTTGCGTCATTTTTCGATAGCTATCCACAAAAGCCACCAAATTATCAGCTGCCTCATGAATGGCATAAATGCCTTTTTCTAACGAAGTGCCCACAACTTGCGGATGTTCAAGATAGGCTTGACTGATGCTTTGTATCGGTGTACTTACATTCATAATTTCATGCGTAAGCACCCTTGTTAGTTTTTGCCACGACTCCACCTCGTTTTTCGCCACCAACTTACCTATATCTTGCCCAAGGTCGTTCAAAGCTTCTTGCAAAGCCCTTTCGCCATAAAACAATCCATTTACAGGCAAACGAAATGTAAAATCCCTATTCAGAGCTGCCTCTCGCATCAAATGAGCACGCGTCCTTAGTTTATTTTGATGATGGAAAAAAGCAATCAAACCTCCCACAAGTACCACAACATGAATAAAAACAACTATCATCATCGGCCCAACTTTTTATAAAGTCTTTGACGTGAGATTTCAAGTAATTCAGCAGCTTTGCTAATATTACCATGACACTTATCAACCACCTTACGCACATGCTCCTCTTCCATTTTTTCTAAAGAAACAACTTCCGCATTCACGTCAATAGCATCCTTCAACACACGGATAAGTTCATGATTATCCCAAGGTTTAGTCACAAAATCTACTGCCCCACTTTTCAACCCTTTCACCGCAAGTTTCACATCTGCATAAGCTGTCATCAACACAATGGGTACATTAGGATGTCTGCGATGAATTGCCTGAACCCACAACAACCCCTCTTGTCCATTATTTACCCCTAATGAAAAATTCATATCAAGCAGAATAACATCTATATGCTCTTGCTCCAAAGTAGCTAATATTTTATCGGGCTTCGTAAGGGTTAATATACGTTCAAACACACCCTCCAAACAGATTTCTAAAGTTGTAAAAATCGATTCATTGTCATCTACAACCAAAACATTTCCATATTTAGCCATTATCTATTGTTTTAAAGTTATCCTATAAAAAATACACGAATAAGTTTTGCAAAGTTACCTTTTCTCATACAAAATGCAAGCACATATAAACTTTTTTTATTACTCGTTTATGTCCCTTTCACACCCAACAAAACATGAGTTTTCATTATTATGTGTATTATTTTAATACAGACAATTGTATTGTTTTAATACAATCGTACGAGGAGAACTAGGAATGCCTTGGTTTAACCACTTACTTGATTATACCTTTGTAGCAACAAAAAAAGACAAGTCTATGAAAGGATTAACTCACATATTGTTCTGTCTATCATTTGTCACGGCAAATGCACAACGCCCTTGGACTGCCAACCAATGTATGCAATATGCCGTCACACACAACCATGAGGTGCGCTTACAACATATAACCCTCGACAACTATCAAACAGAAAAACTACGACAAACAACCGCCTTTCTTCCGACTGCCGAAACCAACATCGGTGGACAATATAACTTTGGTAGAGCCATTGACCCCGAGACCAACACATACACAAATGTCAGCACGTTCTACAACTCCTATAATATATCTGCAAGTATTCCTGTTTTTGATGGTTTTCAAAGATACAACAATCTGCGTGCAGCAAGGGCTGATGTTTTGATGGGCAAGAGTCAACTATTAGCACTGAAGGATGCCACAGCCCAAAAGGTTTTACAAACCTATTTACAATTACTCTATTACAAAGGTTGCATTGACATTGCCATACAAAAAAGAGCTGAAAGCGAAATGTTACTAAAACAAACCCAACTGATGGTGGAGGTAGGACAGAAGGGCGAGGCAGACGTGGCACAAATACAAGCCACTTTCGCAGCCGACGATTATGAAGTTACCCATCAACAAGGACTTTATGCCCAAACGCTGCTAACGATGAAACAACAGATGAACTATCCCATTAACGAACCGTTAGAAATTACAGCCCACGACGAAACGCTACAAGATGCAGCTCTTGTAAATCAATCAGAAATCTTAGCAGAAGCCAAACGCAATAATCCCGAAATTAAACAAGCTGAATATGGTTTAAAATCAGCCCAATACGCTTACCGTTCAAGCAAAGGAGCCCTATTCCCCACCCTATCTATAGGTGTGGGAGCCTCAACCACATATTACAAACAGCAAAACCTCCCTCACACATCAAGTTTCGGTAAGCAGTTTCGCAACAATGCTGGTGAGTTTGTCTATGCCACACTCTCCATACCTCTATTCAACCGTTTAAACACACTAACAAATATGCGACGTCAACGCAACAATGTAAAACGAGCTGAAGAAGAGTTAGCATACCGAAACAATGAGTTGCAAAGACTCATTCAAGAAACTATTGTAGACCAAGAGAGTAGCAGAAAAGAAACTAAAAAGATGCAAGCGAAGGTAGAGGCTGACAGCATTGCAGCACAACTCACCATACATAAATATAAAGAAGGGCTTGCCACGTCTATCGATGTACAAACGCAATCCGTTACACTACTCCAAAGCAAAGCACAGCTGCTTCAATGCGAACTCACCTATATTTATAAAACCAGAATTCTCAATTTTTATAAAGGAATACCCTTATGGACAGAATAATCGAAAAGAAACGCGGTTTGCAAAAGAAGCACATCCCCTACATAGCAGCGGGCATCTTTGCGCTAATTGTAATTTTGTGGATTATTTGGGGCAATCACCAGAGCACCATGCGTGTTGAAAAGAAAGACTTAACAATCAGCACCGTCACACAAGGTGAGTTTAAGGACTATGTACGTTTAAACGGCACGGTCATCCCCATTCAGGTTGTACACATTTCGTCCGAGGAGGGAGGTATTGTTGTGGAAAAGGTGGCAGAAGAAGGACAAAGCGTAAAGAAAGGCGATGTTATTATCCGCTTATCGAACAATGACCTCGACCTTCAAATTCTCAACTCCGAAGCTGAATTAGCTGAAAAACAAAATTTGTTGCGCAACACACAAGTTACCATGCAGCAAAACAAACTCAGCAACGAAACCGAACAAGCTTCTCTCAACATGGATGTAGAACGCAAGCACCGTGCTTACGAGCAAAACGAGCGACTTTATAAAGAAAAACTCATTTCAAAAGAACAATTCATACAAGCCAAAGAAGACTACGAACTTGCCAAAAAGAAACAAAAGCTCATTGGTGAACGACTCAAAAAAGATGCACAATACCGCAGCATACAGATGGAACAGATGGAGGATAATTTGGCAAACATGCACCGCAATGTGGTGATGGTTCGCAACCGAAAAGGTAAATTAGAGGTGCGTTCATCCATCAACGGCGAACTTGGCATGTTGGATGTTGAACTCGGACAAAGCATTACCGCAGGACAATCCATTGGACTGGTCAACGACTTGAGCAACTTTAAGATTGAGGCTCAAATTGATGAACACTACATCGACCGCATTAAGGTGGGACTTTCTGCTACTTTGGAACAAAATGGCAAAACTTACCAACTGCGAGTACGCAAGGTGTATCCTGAGGTACGAGAAGGTAAATTTCGCACAGATTTGATTTTCGAAAAGGAACGCCCGGTCAACATTCGACCTGGTCAAACATTCTATCTAAACATAGAACTCGGACAACCTCAACAAGCCACACTTTTGCCTCGTGGCACTTTTTTCCAAACCACAGGAGGGAACTGGGTGTTTGTACTTGATAAAAGTGGCAAAAAAGCCTACCGCCGAAACATACGCATTGGCAGACAAAATCCGCTGTTCTATGAAATTGAGGAAGGACTCGAACCTGGCGAAAAGGTCATAACAAGTGGCTACGAGTCCTTTAAAGACAATGAAATACTTGAATTTTAGAAACTATTTTTGAAGTCGTCTAAACTTTTCTGAAGTTCAAGATTTGCCTTTATTTTTGAAGCGATTTTTGGCTTTGAAGAGGGAGTGTAGCGAGCTACACGACCGATGAAAGGTCAAAAAGCGGTCAAAAAGAAAGGTGAAGATTGAATTTAGAAGAAATAAAAGTTTAAAATCAATCTTCGTCAGAAAAGTTTAGACGACTTCTTTATACGATACAATATGATTAAGCTTGAAAACATAACTAAAGTTTTCCGCACAGAGAATGTGGAAACAATAGCACTGAATGGTGTAAGTCTTGAAGTAAAAGATGGCGAGTTTGTTGCTATTATGGGTCCTTCGGGTTGTGGAAAGTCTACCCTACTTAGCATTCTTGGACTCCTCGACAATCCCGATTCGGGTAGCTACTATTTGGCTGGCGATGAGGTAGGACATCTCAAAGAAAAAGAACGTACCCAATATCGCAAGGGACGCATCGGTTTTGTGTTCCAAAGTTTCAATCTTATTGACGAACTAACCGTGGAGGAAAACATTGACCTCCAACTCAAATATCTCAAAATGCCCAAAGCAGAACGCAAGCAACGTGTTTTGGACATTCTGCGAAAAGTAAACCTCTCGCAACGTGCAGTCCATTACCCCCAACAACTCTCAGGTGGTCAGCAACAACGCGTAGCTATTGCACGTGCAGTAGTGGGCAAACCTAAGTTAATTCTCGCTGACGAACCAACAGGTAATCTCGACTCAAAGAATGGACTTGAGGTTATGGAATTACTTTCGCAACTCAATGCCGAAGGCACCACCATTGTCATGGTAACCCATAGCCAACACGATGCTGCATACGCATCGCGTATCATCAATCTCTACGATGGACAAGTTGTTGAGAAATCCATCTTGTAAGTAGGTGTTCATAAATTGTTGTATAATAATCTACAAAGCAATGAAAAGTATACGCTATATTTTCCGCCGCTACAAGTTGGCATTCTCGCTCAACCTCTTAGGACTTGTATTGGCATTAGCAGGTTGCTATGTGCTGCTAACGCAAATCCACTTTATCGACAGCTATAACCAGGACATCAAAGGTCACGAAAACATATACCGCCTTTATTGCAATGGCGTTTTTAATAACGACTGGTCAACCAACTTTTCACGTCCCTATCTTGAAAAGTTTAAAGCATGTCCGCAAGTTGAAAGCGTGGGTTTCTTGCGCGATTACGATGATTTACAGTTAGACAAAGACGGAAGCATTATCAACACCGAGGCATACCTCTGCAACGACGACCTGTTGTCAACCGTAAATGCTGAACTCCTATGCGGAAGTTTTTTCAGTCCCAATGCAAATAATGGGGTCTTAATTCCAGCCTCACTGTCTGAGAAATACTTTGGCACAACCCTATCTGTTGGCAAAGCGTTAAAACTATCGAGTGGCAAAATACTCAACGTTGAAGGTGTTTATCGCGATTTTCCAAGTAACTCGGTTATAGCAAATGCCGTTTACTTAAATATGGGGGATGAAAATATCAACGAGCTTTCCAACTGGAACTACAAAGCTTTTGTACGTCTTACCCCTGGCACACAAGTAAATTCTTTCGAAAAAACGCTGAAAAAGCAAATGAAAGAGTTGCTGAGCGAACAATATCAGGACCTTCCCCCAGAGTACGCCCAATATGCCGATGAAATTCAGAAAAAAGTCAATGAGACTCTTAAAAGAATAAGCATCACAGCCATGCCCCTGTCTCAAACCTATTTACAGGGTCACGACCCCGAAACCGACAAAGGCAACTTCACTACGCTCTATATATTACGTATGGCTGTTCTGTTGCTAATTTTGATGGCTCTAATCAACTTCACAAACTTCTCCACAGCTCTCTCTCCCATCCGCATGCGTAGCATTAACACCCGTAAAGTTATGGGCGAGAGCACACGTTCCTTGCGCATGACACTTGTGGGCGAAGGTATTGCTATGGGGCTTACTGCCTTTGCACTTGCCATGTGCATGGTATACTGCTTAGGGTTGTGGAAATTTGCAGGACAATACACATTAGGCTCCATCAAGTTACAAGCCAATCTTATTCTTGTGCTTTACACTGCTCTGCTGAGTGTTGCCATTGGCATCTTAGGTACACTTTATAGTGCCTATTATGTCACTTCGTTTCAACCTGCATGGGTGCTCAAGGGCAACTTCGGTTTGTCGGTACATGGCAGATTGTTGCGACAAATACTCATAGGAGTGCAGTTTGTGCTTTCGTTCACCTTGGTTCTTTTTGTTAGCATCACCTATTGTCAGAGTAGATTTATCAATCAATCTGACTATGGGTATGCCAAAGACAATCTACTCTTTGGAGATGTGGGTTACATGCCTAAAGAACAGAAAGAAGCTTTACGCAGTGAACTTGAAAAAATTGTGGGTGTGGAATCTGTGGGGTATTCAGGTTTCAAATTGGGTTTATACGATAATTGCATGACGTGGGAGCGTGGCAAGGACGACAAAACGTATTACATGAAAGTGATTCCTGTTGATTGGAAAATGTTGCGCACCTGTGGTATAAAAATTGTTGAAGGGCGCGACTTTAAGGAATGTGATGGGGATGTATACATTATCAACGAAAACATGAAGAAGCGCTACCCCGAAATTGAAATGGATAAGCCATTATTAGAAAACGACCTGACCGTTGTGGGCGTCTGCCAAAACTTCCGTGCATTTTCTACGCGAATCGACAACAACCACACACCCGTTACGTTTGTTATTTTTGGCAAGCAATATGCCGATTGGGGTGCCCCGACACAGTTTATTTACATCCGCATCAGCTCACACTCGGACAAACAAGATATTCGCAAGAAAGTAAATAATGTATTGCAATCCTTTGCCAAGGATACCACTCCTCCTGAATTAAAATTTATGAGCGAGTGTATGGAAGAGGCATACCACGATGAGCTTCGCTTTATCCGTCAGATTGAGGCAAGTACACTACTTTTGCTTGCTATAGCCATTATCGGTGTTTTTTGTCTCACTATGTTTGAAACGGAGTATCGTCGCAAAGAAATTGCCATTCGCAAGGTTATGGGCAGTAGCATCGTTGAAGTTCTTTTGCTTTTTATCAAGCGCTACACCCTGCCCTTGGTTGTGTCGTTTCTGGTTGCAGCTCCCTTGGGTTATTACCTTTGTGAGCAATGGTTACAAAACTTTGCCGAGCGCACAGTGATTCATTTGTGGATATTCCCCTTCACTTTCATCATCGTTAGTTTAATTGTCGTCCTCACCGTTATCATTCAAAGTTGGCGCGTGGCAACCATGAACCCCATTGATTGCATTAAAACGGAATGAGCACGAGGGGGAGTAGGTATCCCCCCTAAATTCCACAACTCTATCATAAAACATATAAACACCAACAATCACATGAATCCACTTTACACAACCTTAGTATGCTCGGTGTGCTGCATGGATGTAATGGCACAAAGCATCAATAACATAACAGGACGTGTGCAAGATGCCACAGGAGCACCTTTGCACAAAGTTGATGTTTACCTATTTACCACTAAAGACACCGTATTGATAGGTCAAACACAATCTGACGTCAATGGCAACTTTTCATTAAAGAACGAAACAAAACTCGATGCCTTTTTGCTTGCCCAGTGCGAAGGTTACTTACCAGTTACACAAAAGGTAGATAAAGAGGTGATAGGCATTACATTATATAAGGACATCACCAACTCTTTAGGCGAAGCCGTGGTTAGCGTCACCAAGAAATCAACGTTAAAGCACGAAACAGACCGCTTTATATTTACTCCAAAAGGCTTAGACCTTGAAGAGCCAAGCGTATATGAAGTGCTAAAACATGTACCTCTGCTCAGCACAACATCCAATAGTGTAAACATTATGGGATTGGGGACGTCAACCATCTACATCAACGGACGAAAACCTATTGAAATAGGCGATGCTTTAATGGAAAAATTGCGTAGCTATAGTCCTGAACAAATCTCTAAAATCGAAATTATCACAACTCCTGGTGCTGCTCATAGTGCAGCAATCAAGGGTGGCATTGTAAACATTGTTATTAAGCAAAACAATGTAGGATGGGCTGGAAGTTCGTATACGACAGTTGAATATAAGAATCAATTTGACGTAAACGAAAACATAAACTTGCGCTATGGTAAAAACAAGTTTAATGCTTCTGTTTACCTAAATGGCTCCTTTAGCAAATTAAAGTTCGAAGGTGTTGATGACTATAATTACATAGCCCTTAACAAACATGTTGTTAACCAACTTTATAATAAAGGACGCTCGGCAGGATTAGGCGGTAGTTTCGACTTGTCGTATACTTTCTCACCATCGCATATTATGGGCGTGTCAGGAAGCTTGACATCAAATTATGTCAATGCAAATTATAGAACAGCTACCGAAACCACACATCACGAAGACTCGGTAAGATTATCGCGCACGGATAAACACTATAACTATCCGTTTGACCAGAAACCTTTTTACGGAGTCTTAGCATACTATACGTGGAATACAGACACAAAAGGTAGCCAATTCAGTATCGATGTAGACCATTCTAACAACAGCTCAAAGAAGGATCTTAGCACTTCGTTTTCCGATCTCAATGCAGAAAGTGCCATTTACACCCCTTATCACATTTATAGTGAAAACAAAAACAGCGAAGCACGCGGAACCAATGCGAAAGCCACTTATAAGTGGGTGTTTAGTCAAGGCAACAACATGAATTTGGGTTTTGAAACGAATGCAAGCAAAGTAACCAATACTTATGGACGTAACGATGTGTTGAAAGACACAACAAACACTTTTTCTCCTGTTTATAATGGTTCATTTAAATATAAGGAGAATGTGCAAGCCCTTTTTGTTAGTTACCAACATCAATGGTCAAAGGTTGTATCTACTAAAGTGGGCATTCGTGGAGAATATGCTTGCAGAAAAGGTACACAAACTGCTACAGGAGACCATTTTACGCATCATGAGTTAGACTGGTTCCCTTCTGCAAACTTAGAATTCAACTTGGTAGAGAACAAGCATAGTTTGTCATTGGGTTACTCTCGAAATATACGTCGTCCGTTCCTACCCGACTTAGATCCGTTTATACAACGAAAGAGTGAAACAACTTATTCGGTTGGTAATCCGCATCTAAAGCCTGATTATATCAATCATTTTTCAACTTACTACGTGCTGCATAATGACTACATATTTAACTTGAGTCTGCTATACTGCAAAGATGGCTCTACTGAGTATACCTATCAAGATGGTAAAGGCAACACGGTTTCTTCAAGAATCAATGTAGACACTTATTACTCAGCATCTCTGAGTTTTGAGGTAAACAAGATGCTTTTTGATGGCATTTGGAGAATCTCAGCAAACGTAAGTGGTAGCTACACCCAAAAAAAATTGGGAAAAAAGAATGTGGATGGTACTAATTTTGACTATTCTGACTTTTCGGGAGACCTTACGTTGAGTTCTACCGTTAGATTGTCGAGACGCAGACATTGGAATGCAGAAATCTTTGCTTATGGTGCAACAGGTTATACAATGACAACCAAAACAATTAAGCCCTATTACTTTGTATATGCTACCCTAACAAAGACATTTAAGTTTGGCGGTATGTTGCAAATTAAGGCTAAAAATTTGCTTTATTCAAAATCACACAACAGATGGTCATACCTTACGGATTTCTACGCCTTTAAGTCTTACGACATTACCACACAACGCTCCATTTCCGTAGGGTTTTCTATTCCTTTTGGAAAGAGCAATGTGCGTGGCGCGAATTACAAGAATAGTAATAAATTACAAATGCGATTGCAATAATAGCATCACATGAAAAAGCCCTTGAAAGGCGACAACACCCCTTGTCACCTTCCAATGGCTTACATATAATAATAAGTAAGTATTCAATATTGCAGAGTTTTTCCCATTTCATATTGCCTTGCCGCATTCTTTTGCCCCTACAGATAGGGTGTTCAAAATCCACGTTTTTCTAAACAGTTGTTTTGCTACAAGCACTATATTGTTTACTTTTGTTACAAAAAAATAGCACAATGAAGTATAAAAAGTTTTACATAGCAGCAACACTATTTGCTTCACTCTTGTTAGTAACTATTGTTTTTCTGAAAAAGAAGAACGAAGATGTTGAAATGTCTCCCTCTTTTTTTAATGCTATTCGGTATATAGAATCAAATTCGCATGAAACGGTTACACATTTAGAGGCTTTAGCTGCCGACACCCTAAAAATGAACGAGGCAGAAAAATGCTCTATGCTATGTATTTGACTTATGCTTTTGATAAAAAAGGTATTGGCAAGATTTCATTGAAGGAAACAGAGCGTTTTATTGAATATTACTCTTAGATACAAATATAAACTTTTATACCCCCCTATCAATGTAAAGCTATTTTTAAAAAAAGGTCATAAAGGTTTATCTATTACAATCTTCGTTTTTTAGACCTTTGTGTCGAAAATATCTAACAACAATCACATGAATCCACTTTACACAACCTTAGTATGCTCGGTGTGCTGCATGGATGTAATGGCACAAAGCATCAATAACATAACAGGACGTGTGCAAGATGCCACAGGAGCACCTTTGCACAAAGTTGATGTTTACCTATTTACCACTAAAGACACCGTATTGATAGGTCAAACACAATCTGACGTCAATGGCAACTTTTCATTAAAGAACGAAACAAAACTCGATGCCTTTTTGCTTGCCCAGTGCGAAGGTTACTTACCAGTTACACAAAAGGTAGATAAAGAGGTGATAGGCATTACATTATATAAGGACATCACCAACTCTTTAGGCGAAGCCGTGGTTAGCGTCACCAAGAAATCAACGTTAAAGCACGAAACCGATCGTTTTATATTTACTCCAAGAGGCATTGACCTTGAAGTGCCTACAGCCTACGATGTTCTCAAACATGTTCCTTTGCTCAATGTGGATGGTGGTTCATTTAGTGTGATGGGCAAAGGTGCATCTACCATCTACATTAACGGACGCAAGCCCATTGAACAAGATGCTGCATTATTAGAAAAACTACGCAGTATTAACCCCGAACAGATTGCCAAAATCGAAATTATCACCTCGCCTGGTGCCTCAAAGAAAGCCTCAACCAAAGGTGCCATTATCAACATTATCATCAAGCGCAATGATGTGGGTTGGGCGGGTAGTTCAAACACTGAGTTAAGTTATAAGAATAAATGGTCTGAAAGCGAGAACCTAAGTTTGCGTTATGGTAAAAACAAATTTAACGCCTCAATTTACTTAAACGTTTCTAACAAACAATGGAAGTATAAAGCCATCGAAAACTTCGACTATTTAACATTGGGCAAAAGCGTGCACAACGAATATAACAATGGTGGACGCTCTAATGCTTTGGGCGGAAGTGTTGACCTCTCATACGACTTTTATGCCTCGCACAAAATTGGTCTTTCTGGAAGTTTAAGTGCAGACTATAGCAAAGCGAACTACGGCATTTCAACAGAAACGACTCTGAATGATTTGCCCACCACCTTATCGCGTACCGACAGAAAGCAAAAAATGCCTTTCAACAAAAAGCCCGACTATGGTGTATTAGGCTATTACACATGGACTACCGACAAGAAAGGCAGCATGCTCAACATCGACATTGACCACTCTGTCTACACCATGAAGAGAACGGCAAACTACGCATTCTCTAAATTAACAGAAGCCAACTTTGTGCCTTATAGCGTCTACCAAGAAAACCGACACAATGACGCACAAAGCACCAATGCAAAAGCGAATTACAATTGGAACATCAACGATAACAACGCATTTGAAACGGGCTACGAACTGAATGCCAGCAAAATGACGAATCGTTACAAACGCGAAAACAACATTGTTGATCCCACAGAACCGTTCACACCTGCCTACGATGGAGCATTCAGCTACAAAGAAAATGTGCAATCGCTATTTGCCAGCTACAAAAGCACTTGGTCGGACGTGGTGTCTTCAATCATCGGTTTGCGTGCAGAATATGCTTATCGCAAGGGGATGCAGACGTCAGAGAACGTAAACTTTAAGCACCACGAATTAGATTGGTTTCCCTCTGCCAGCTTCGATTTTGAATTTGTTGAAGATAAGCACGACCTTACCTTAGAGTATTCGCGAACTGTACGTCGTCCGTTTATGACAACGCTCGACCCATTTCGTTATTGGAACAGCGAAACAAGCTACACCACGGGTAATCCTAATTTAAAGCCTTACTTCATAGACAATGTTGATATTTACTACACGTTGTTCGATGACTACATCTTCAACTTTAATTTTATGCACAGCAAAAATGCTGATGCGCAATACGCTTACCAAGATGGTGCAGGACACACGCTCTCAACCTACGACAATTTTGGCAAAACATTTGACTACACACTAAGTTTTGAACTAAACAAATCGCTCTTCAACGGAGTGTGGAGAATTAAGTCTAGCATTTCGGGATGGTACACAAAAGACATAACCCAAAAGACCAATGCCGACGGCACGTCATTCGACAAGTCTTACTTCGCAGGTGACATTTCATTCATCTCCACCGTGCGTCTGTCAAAACGCAAACGTTGGAATGCGGAGGTTTATGCAAACGGTTCAACAGCCGGCAAGGGGATAGGCAAAGACTGGGCTGCTTCTTATCACGTGTCTGGTTCACTAACCAAGATATTCGATTTTGGAGGTGTATTACAGTTCACCGCTGTCAACTTATTCGGTTCTGATTTGCACGAACGTTGGTCATACCGAACAGACTACTACGCAGTGAATAGCCGAAACATTACCAACAATCGCCTCCTCATGGTTAGCTTCTCTGTTCCCTTTGGCAAAAGCCGAATCCGCGGTGCCGCCTATAAAAATAGTAATAAGCTAAATAGCAAGGTAAAGTCTTAAGTATTAAGTGTTAAGTATTAAGTATTACATACTATTGCAGAAGCCAATCAGAAGCCCCATGCAATAGTTTGTAATACTTAACACTTAATACTTAATACTTAATACTTAACACTTAATACTTAATACTTATCTTTTGTCATTCCATTAAGTATTACATACTATTGCATGGGACTTCTGATTGGCTTCTGCAATAGTTTGTAATACTTAATACTTAACACTTAATACTTAATACATGTCTTTTGTCATTCCATGCTGCACCATATACTCGGTTGTTTGCAGCAGAGAAAATACATAGGACTTGAGTTGCTGAAATTCGGGGCCGAATGCAGTGGGGCGCGGTTTGCCATTAGGCGCAAGATGATAACAATATTCGCGCTGATCCTCGGCATTGTATACGTAGAGGGCAGTGGCGTTGCGAGCAGCAATGGTTTTGTCGGCAGTGTAGAAAGCTGCAGGACGCGGTGCATCGTGCAGGAGGTCGAGACCAAAGTTATTCTGCACATAAGGTTCGCGCAAAAGACCTAAGATGGTGGGGGCAACATCTACCTGACCTGTGAACTGCGTGCGCTGCTCGGGCTTTAACCATGAGGCATGGAAGATGAGCGGGATGTGATTGAACGACTCGGGCAACTCACAGTCTGCCTGCCCCACTAATTTGCCATGATCGCCCAAGAACACAAAAAGCGTGTTTTTTGCCCACGGCTCTTTTTGCACCTCGCGCATAAAGGCACCGATGCAATGATCGGCATAACGCACAATTTGCTGTTCGGGGGTGAGTTTGGGGTCGTTGAACGCTTGGGGGATGACGTAAGGCGGATGGTTGCTTATGGTGAGCAAGGTGGCAAAGAAGGGACGATGTTGGGCTGCATGCCGACGCAACACGGGGAGGGCGTAGGTGAAGAGGTAATCGTCGGGGACACCAAAATGATTGACTACCTTTTCGCGCGGATAATTCTCTTGTGCATAGATTTCGTCGTAGCCATTGGTGCGCAGAAAGGCATTCATATTGTCGTATTGACTCTCGTGCGTCATAAAGAACATTGTGCTGTAGCCTGCTTTTTGCAACACGGTGGGCAATCCTGAGTATACGGGTATGCTGGTTCCCTTCATTGCATTGCGAAACATGATGGAGGGGAAGGAATAGAGCGTTGCATAGATGCCATGGTTGGTGTGGTTGCCTGCCGAATAGCAGTTAGAATAGCTCAGGGAGTGGTGGTAGAGTGAATCTAAATTAGGGGTTAGTGCTTGGGTGTTGCCAAAGGCGCCCATGAGTTTGGCAGACATGGATTCCATCAACACTACTACCACATTTTGACGAGTGGGTTTGCCCTCGGGATGCACTTGGCGGGCAATGGGCGAGAGACCGTCAATGCCTTTACGCCCATAGAGTTGCTGCACCTGTGCCACGGCTTGCGCTGGGGGCATGAGGTGGAGGGTATGGTTTTCGGGACGCATGGCATCGAGTGTGCTATTCAGCAAACTAAACATGGGGTTCACGCCTACGTTGTTGAGCACTGGACTGGTGCAGAAATAGGCTGCACTCACCTTGATGGGATTGTAGCCCAAACGTCCGCGTATGCCTAAGAAGCAAGCGCCTAACAGCACCAATGTGAGGGGAAGGGTAAGGAGTTTTTGACGAAGTGGGTAAGCCGGAGTTGACACTGCGCGGAGTTGGCTTGCGATGTATTGCTTGCGCAAGAAACGAAGCATCCAAACAAAAGCTGCTATGGCTATGAAATAGCAGGCTATGTAGAGGTAGTAGGAGGCTTCGCCAAATATCATGCCTAAGGTGGTGCCACCATATTCTGCCCAATTCCAGATGGAGGCATTGAGCATCTTGGAGAAGTAGTTGAAGTAGGGAATATTGCCTGCCTCTGCCATGAACACAAGGGCATAGAACACGCCATACCACACATTAAGGGTTCGGTATATCCAATGCTTCGACCACCCTACCCCTGCCATTACGCAAACTACGACGAGGGGAAGAGCGGTGATGTAACATGCTATGACGTTGTCGAACCACATGCCACGTAAAAAGGCGGTGGCGATAAGGTGGGGCTGACCTGACACATCGGGGGTGAGTTGGTGTGCCACTGTGAGATAGAACACAAGGCGGAACAGACTCATTATGACCAATGCCACTACATGCACTAATAGCACATAACTGAGGGGTTTGAGATTTTGCTTCATTTTTCGGGGAAATAAGGAACTAAAGAACAATGAAAATCGGATTTAGCAAGAGGACGAGCCACGATGTTTTAATGTATAATGAATGATTGCAAGGAAAAATTCTAAAATCGGATTTAGCAAGAGGTACGAACTACTTGCCAAATCCGATTGTAATGACTCACAAGACGCATCTTGCCTTGCAATTATTAATTATTCATTATTAATTATTCATTATCTTCTAGTATTGCATTGAGAAGGTTATGCCATGGCGCATCATATCCTTTAATACGGGCGAAAGACGCTTGAGGAAGCCGTCCCACGAACGCACATTGTTAGGACTCCAGCCTACCTCTGAGAGTGCCAAGGCACGCGGATAGGCCTGGTAGTAAATGCGCTCAGGGGTATTGATACACTCACTCCAAAGTGTTCCGGCAACACCAAAGAGATTGTTCTTCTCAAACTCAGGACCCATGCCCCATGAGGGATCAAGTTCATAGCTACGCTTGAGGGTAATAATAGGCATACCCCAGTTTACTTCGGGCATATCGCCCCCCTTCATAGGATAGTCGAGGTAGCAGTGTTCGCCAGGACAAAGCATAATTTTGGCATTGTTTGCCACAGCTGCTTCAAGCGCACGCTTAGTAAGTCCATGACGCCAAGAGAAGGTTACGCAACCAGGCTGAATCTTCTTAAAGTCGGTTTCGTACCAGAACATGGGAGTCTTGTTATACTTGGTGCGCAAGGTGTCAATTACACGATTAAACATGTACTCTTGCAAACGCCAGTTTTCTGAACGGTCAGTGGTGGTGATGCCGAGTTCTTTCTTTAATACCTTGCAACTGTCGCAGTGTGTCCAGCAGTCGAGAGCGGGATTACCAGCCTCATCACCTCCTAAGTGAATATAGGGCGAGGGGAAGATGTCTGCCAATTCGCGGAATACGTTACCCAAGAACTCAAATGTAAATTCGCTACCAGGGCAGAGCAAATTGTCTGAAACGCCACAAGTGGTGCGGATGGGTACTTGCTTTTTGCCACAAGTAAGTTCGGGGAATACATGAATGGCTGCTACTTCGTGACCAGGCATTTCAATTTCGGGCACTACTTGCACATGGTATTGTGCGGCATAGGCTACGAACTCGCGCATCTGCTTTTGGGTATAGTATCCAGAGATGGGTACTAACATATCGTCCATACCTACACGCGAAGAGGCTTTTGCAGTGAGCTCAGGATATTTTTTGATTTCGATGCGCCATGCTTGGTCGTCGGTGAGGTGAAGGTGGATGGTGTTGTATTTGTAACGTGCCATTTCGGGTACAAATGCCTTGAGGTCTTCGAAGGGGATGAAGGTGCGACAAGGGTCGAGCATCAACTCGCGGATGTGGGTGCGGGGTGCATCTTCAATGCGAAGTTGAGGAATTGCCTCACAACAAGTTGAGGTACCATCGCCACGCATGAGTTGGTCGAGGGTCATTAAGCCATAGAACACGCCTTGGGCGGTTTTGCCTTGAATTTCTACGCCTTTTTCATTGATTTGCAACACGTAGGCTTCAGAGTCGTTGAGGGTTTTGTCGATGCCTAATGTGATTGTGGCACGTCCTGCAAGTTTGGGGTTCTTTACCTTAGGCAAGCGTTCGCGCAGAATGCGCTCTGCCTGCATACATTCGTTTGCCAACCCTTCGGCAGCTACCACCTCCCACACTTTGTTAAGGCTGAGCGGTGAACCGTCTAATACTTTTAAGCTAACGGGTTGGGGTAAGAGCACCTCGGCGGGTTTGCAAAGGCGGTTTTGATTTTCGGGTGTGCTGAAGAAACGGCTCCAGCCTGCTGCCTTGCGATATTTAAGTTCACTGCCACGTGGCACAATGAGTTTTACTTTTTTACGGTCGATGCCCTCAAAGGCTGACACGGCTGCTACAGGGGGTTCGGCTGCATTGACACGAACGGTGCGCAAACCTTTTAAGCGAGCAAAGGCAAATTCGCCTAACATGGGGTTGCCCTCGATGGTAATTTCTTTTAAGTTTTCGCAACTCGAAAAGGCGGCATCGCCTACACGGGTCACCGACTTGGGCAGGGTGATGTTGCGGAGCGAGTGACAAGCAAAGAATGCTTGCGAGCCTATGCTCTTTACTTGTGTGGGGAGCACGATGGTTTCGAGCACGGGACGCGAGTGGAAGGCATTGTTAGGGATGTTCTCGCAATCGGCTAAACTGAGGTCTACGTGACGGAGTTGATAACAGAGGTCGCGCAACTGACGGAAGTCGGAGTTTCCGCTTGTTGAGAGTTGACCTGTGAGTTTTAGGTTGGTTGCAGCAGCTTTTTGCTCGGGCTTAAGGTCGTTCATCCGAGCTACAGTCTGTGCTGAAAGTGTAAGCGAAAGTACACTGGCTGCAAGGGAAAGAAATATTCTCATGTTTAAGTGATGTTATCGAAGAGAAGTTATTGAAGGGGAGTTATTGAAGGGGAGTTATTGAAGGGGAGTTATCGAAGAGAAGTTATCGAAGGGGAGTTATTGAAGGGGAGTTATCAAAACAATGCTTCACGCGCCAGCCCAACCCCGAAGGGGTTATTTATGGAAATTTTCCCCATCGCGTAGCGCACCCACTAAAAATAATTTATGAACATTTATGGCTCATTGATGGACATTTTTGACTAAAAAAACATTTGTCTTATTTGATATTCAACAGATTGTAATACTTATTACTTAATACTTAATTCTGATGGACATCTTACTCAAAAACGAATGATGCGGCTACCATCAGTCTGCTCTTCTATAGTAACCTTTACGGCATCGCCAGGAAGAACCTCTTCAATGAGTTCGGGCCACTCAATGAAGCATACGGCACCCGAGTAGAAGTAGTCTTCGTAACCCATGTCGTAAACCTCGTCGAGCTTTTTGATGCGATAAAAGTCGAAGTGGTAAATGAGTTCGCCCGTTGTATCTGAACGATACTCGTTGACAATGCTAAAGGTGGGTGAGTTTACTACATCGGTCACACCCAGTGCTTCACACACTGCCTTAATAAAGGTGGTTTTGCCTGCACCCATTTTGCCGTAAAAGGCGAACACGGTGTTTTGATCCATTGCCTCAATAAAGGCTTGGGCTGCTGCTGGCATATCTGCCAAACTGTTTATCTGAATTTCCATTTCTTGATTTTTTGCTTTTAGGGGAGGGGGAGGGAAAATACAATGCTACGTCTTACTCTACATTTAAGAACTTGAGCAAGAGGTTCACGCTTTCTTCGAGCGGCATTTTGGAAGTGTCGATGCTCAAGGCAGGATTCTTAGGAGCTTCGAAGGGGGCCGAAATTCCTGTAAAGTTTTTTACTTCGCCACGTCGTGCTCGGGCATAGAGTCCTTTCACATCGCGCCGTTCGCATTCCTTAATGGGGGTAGATATGTATATTTCCTTAAAATCGTCTTTACCAATAATGCCTTCTGCCAACTGTCGGAGGTCTTCGGTGGGACTCACAAAGGCTGCTATGGTGATGATGCCTGTGTCTACAAAGAGCTTTGCAACCTCTGCCACGCGACGGATGTTCTCGCGACGGTCTTCTTCCGAAAATCCTAAATTGGCATTGATACCCGAGCGTATGTTGTCGCCATCGAGTATGCGACAGAGCAAGCCACGCTTGTGCAACTCACGCTCTAAGGCTATAGCCACGGTGCTCTTACCACTGCCACTAAGTCCAGTAAACCAAAGCATGACGCCACGCTGATGCAACAACGCCTCTTTGTCGCGACGCGAGAGCATACGATCGAAGATAGGATAAATATTTTCTTGTTTACTCATAATGCTGCAAAGATAAGGAAAATTTTTAAGTAAGGATGGGGAAGTAATAAGTAATAAGTAATAGGTAATACAAACTATGTGAGAAACTCTGATAATGCATTGCAATTATCGTGCAAACCGGATGCAATCAAGCTTGCTTGAATTGCTGAGGTGCAGCCGAAGTTGCACAAGTTGTTTTTTTATTTCTTATTTCCACCTAATCTTCTTCACAATAAGCTTGCCATGCTTCACCACTTTCACATTGGCTAAGGTTTTGCGCAACTTATTGTCTAAAATAATGAGGGTTACGGAGAATAAGATGAGGAGAATGCCTAAACTGATGCGGACGGTTAAGACCTCGCCAAACAAAAGGATGCCTAATAGGGCGGCTGTGACGGGTTCGAGCGCACCCATAATGGCAGTGGGCGTGGAACCGATGCACTGTATTGCCATTGCCATAAATACCAGAGAGATGACAGTAGGCACTAAACCTAAGGTCAACGCCATGCTCCATTGCAGGGGCGTGTGGAGCATTTGCAATGCACCCGTGGGGGTAAGCAGGGCATAGAGCGTGAGGCATACCAAACAGGCGGTCATAGCATAGAAGGTGAGTTTAACACTCGACATTACAATGCCACTGCGGTTAACTATGATGATGTAGAAGGCGTAGGATAATGCCGATAGCAATATCAACACGATGCCCATTGTGGCTATGGCACGTCCGCTATCGTCCTTATAGAGCAGAGCGATGCCGCCAACTGTTAGCAATATAGCTGTGAGGCTGGGCCACTTGATGCGTTCGTGAAAAAATATTGCCATTAACAGGGCGGTAAACACGGGGTAAGCAAAAACCAAGGTAGCTGCTACGCCTGCCGACATGTAATGGAAACTCAAAAAATAGGTGAGCGACGACACAGCAAACACTACACCTAACGCCATAAGCACGGTTGCCTCTTTGCGCGTTATGGCAAAACTCTTGCGCTGCACCAGCATAATGAGTGCTAACATGAGGCTACCAAACAAAAAGCGGTAGAACAACACGCTGTTCGAATTATACCCATCTTGATACAAATATTTGGCGCAAATGGGATTGACACCATAACTCACGGCTGCTACGCAACCGTAAATGTAACCTTTGGCTTGTTTACTCAGCATTTTCTCTGTATATATATTATAGGTATAAGTTGGGGAGGTTTAGCTACCTCTGCCGCAGCTTAAAAACTCGCGCGAAGTTAGGCTCAAAATTCTTATTTCACAAAAAAACTTCAAAAAAATTGCCTAATATTTTGTCAGTTCACAAAAAAGCAGTACTTTTGCACTTGCAATTCGGGGTGTAGCTCAGCCCGGTTAGAGTACGCGTCTGGGGGGCGTGTGGTCGCTGGTTCGAATCCAGTCACCCCGACTGAATTGTTAAGCAGTTGTTCAGCAATGAATAACTGCTTTTTTGTTTCCTTTTTTCTTTAGTAATGTTCAAAAAAATAACTTCCGCAGAAATAGGTCATATTTTTCATTAGTATCTTTCATGCGCCAGCCTCACCCCATTAGGTAGGGTGTTCAAAATCCGTAAAAATGTTCTGCATGAGATTTGATAGTTTT
>OBIB01000014.1_pt1 | contig 57653 bp, 50 predicted proteins | sample 1496261 | NCBI WGS metagenome assembly OBIB01 (sample SAMN05065771, study PRJEB22554) | human gut metagenome | biome: ENVO:2100002; feature: ENVO:00000062; material: ENVO:00002003 | host: Homo sapiens | place: USA
TACTTAATACTTAACACTTAATACTTAATACATTTCCCTTATGATATTAGAAAATATTCAGTCGCCTGCCGACTTAAAAAACTTAGACATTGAGGCACTCAACATTGTTGCCAACGAGACTCGTCAAGCTGTATTAAACCGTGTGAGCAAACATGGTGGGCATGTAGGTCCAAACCTTGGTTTCGTAGAAGCGACCGTAGCACTTCACTATGTGTTTAATGCACCTAAAGATAAGTTTGTGTTCGATGTTAGTCACCAATGCTATCCACATAAAGTGCTGACTGGACGTGCGGCAGGTTTTTTAGGCAATGTGGATGACATGAATGCTATAAGCGGATATTCATCACCGACAGAATGCCCTGACTACGATAATTTTGAAATAGGACATACCTCCACCTCCATCAGTCTTGCCACAGGTTTGCAAAAAGCACGCGACATAAAGGGGACCAACGAGAACATCATTGCCGTTATTGGTGATGGTTCACTCTCGGGAGGCGAAGCCATGGAAGGACTCTCTGAAGCCTCCGAACTCAACACGGGTATCATTATTGTGGTAAACGATAACGAGATGTCGATTGCCGAGAACCATGGTGGTCTCTACAAAAATCTGCGTGCCTTGCGCGAAAGTCAAGGCTCATGTTCACACAATTGGTTCAAGGCTTGGGGCTTTGATTATAAATATTTGGAAGAAGGTAACGATGTGGCAAAACTCATCGAACTCTTTAAGAGCGTAAAAGATACCAATCGCCCCACCGTTCTGCACATTCACACCGAAAAAGGACACGGCTATGCACCTGCTGTGCAAAACAAAGAAGCATGGCACTGGGGCTTACCCTTTAACCTAGAAGATGGCAGTCGTCCACGCAGAAATGCAGATGGCACTATGCCCAACATTCCTGCCTCAGAGGACTACCAAACACTCTTTAGCGACTGGATGTTGCAAGAGATGCAACACGCCCCCACACTCATTGCCGTTACTGCAGGTACACCTACCGCAGCTGGTTTTACTGCCGAAAAGCGTGCTTTAGCTGGCAAACAACACATTGACATGGGTATTGCCGAGGAACAAGCTGCTGCCATGATTTCGGGTATGGCAAAGGGTGGACTCCATCCCGTGTGGAGCGTATATAGCACTTTTATTCAACGCACCTACGACCAAATAGCACAAGACCTCTGCATCAATGCCAACCCTGCTGTTATCAATGTTGTGGGCGGTGGCGTAAATTCAATGAACGACATTACGCACATTTGCCTTTTCGACATCCCCATGCTTTGCAGCATTCCTGGACTCATTTATCTTGCTCCCACCACCTGCGAGGAATACTTTGCCATGCTGCGTTGGGCTATTCAGCAAGATCAAAAACCCATTGCCATACGTATGCCAAGCAATGGCGTAATTCACACTACCGATGTAGTTGATGCCGACTATAGTTACGAACCACATTACAAGGTGATGCACCAAGGCTCAAAGGTTGCCATTATTGCTGCTGGGTCGTTTTATCAGAAAGGAGAAAGTGTGCAACGCCTGTTAGCCGAAAAGGGTATCGATGCTACACTCATCAATCCGCGTTACCTGCACGAGGTTGATGCCGCAACACTCGAGGCATTAAAGACTGACCACCAACTTGTTGTTACACTTGAAGATGGTTGTAAAGATGGTGGCTTTGGCGAACGCATTGCTTCTTACTATGGTACCTCTGACATGAAAGTTCTTGTAGGTGGTATCAAAAAAGGTCTCTACGACCGCTACAATGTACAGAAACTCTTAGCTGACAACCAACTGCTTGATGAGCAAATTCGAGACCAAATAATTAGTTTAAGTATTAAGTATTAAGTTTTAAGTATTACAAACTATGTGAGTAGTTGAAGTAATAAGTAATAAAAAATAGGTAATAAGTAATACAAAATAACGGGACGAGAACTAAATCTAAATAATAGACACGTTGCATTAAAAGCCCATTAATTTGTATTACTTATTACCTATTACTTAAGAACTTACTTATTACTTAAGAACATTACTTATTTTTTTCCCTTCAACATCAAACATGCCATGTGAAGTGGTAATGACCACACGATTATTCTGAATATGTTTGCGCGAGGCAGAAGGAACGGAATGAATAGTTTGCAACTGGATACCTGTGGAATTGTCTACTACATGGAGTTGAAGTGTTGCTGTGGCACCACCATCAATAGTTGAGGCGGTAATGTTGGTGTAGCCTGTTCCATTCAGTGTTACATAACCTCCATTTACGGTTGCTACTAAAGGATTACTACTTGTCCAACAGATGCGCTGGTCGGTGATAGAAGTAGGTGAAAGAACTGGCTTAAGAGCAATGTGCGCAACATTCAAATCAACTGTTTGTGTAGTCTCTGCAAAGGTAAGCGAACGAGCTACGATGGGTGTTTGTTGTTTGACCTTGCGATAAAGAAAGGGTAAGGGTAAGGATGAAGAAGTATACACATTGAAACGCGCATAAGTCTCAGCAGGAGCATTAAAGCGTAATGTGCCATAGGTAGTGTTAGCATTGGTGATGCTGGCACCCTCATACCCCAAGGTGATGTTCCACTGGGTGCTCCCTTCGTTCCATGCCAAGGCTTGTTTGCCAGTGGCACCAAGGGTGCGTCCGTATTGATCAGTAAGCGTCCACTGACCCTGCACATCGGTTTGATGCAACTTAAAACGCAATACGTCGGGTTGTGTAACGTCGGTGGTTGTGGGCAAGGATACTGCATCTAAATAATGCGAGGTTTCCATGCCATCGATGTCGGCTGCAGCACAACCATTGCGAAATAACATGCACTCGTCACCCTCACTAATTTTGCTCTTTTTGCTAAGTTTTTCGTAACTCCAACCTAAGGGAGATTCAAGCACAACATCAGTGGGTGCATCATAATGAATGGTGATGGCATTGACATAAACAGACCCTTCGGCTGTTCCTCCTTGCAAAGTGATGAAAGCTGAATCGGTGGTGAAAGCTGGCACATCAATGCGCTTTTCAATGTCTACATACACGCCTAAGTCCTTCGACACCCAGGTGCCAAACCATTGGTCAGAAGCAAAGTCGGCAGGACGTTGTGTGTAGAGCGGGGTGTCGTTGTCGCTAATGGTGTAGCCAAGTTGTCCAGCTTTGTTATTAGAACATAAGCTGAATGTGATATACTTGATAGTGCATCCTTGCCAACCTTTTAAAAAGAGGCGGGCTTGGCGGTTGCGCGGAATTTGATTATAGCGATTTCCCGATGTAGCTCCATATTCATTTTCAAAATACGCCCAAGCACCTTGTGGCACTTGTCCGCTGGCTGAAAGTATGAATTCACCCGTCTGTTTATTGAATTCTACTATGCGATAAACAACTTCTGCTGCTTGTGTTCCAAGTACTATTGCAAGTCCCAAAATGAGTAACAGGACTTTGCGCGATATTTGTTTCATAACATTCATAGTGTATTTGGTTTTGTATACTGCAAAGTTGGGGCTTTTATTGGGATTAGTCAAGAATATCTTTGGTTTTGTTTAGAAAATGACTTGTACTTGATTATTAGGTAATTGCATCAGGGTCAGAAAGAGCCTGACGTAACTGTGCTAAATAAGCATCTACTTGGGGATGGTGCATGCGGTTCCATATATCCCCTAAAAAGGCTGCTCCACCAAAGTGCCAAGCTCGGAGTTGCGGGATGTGAGCTGCAGTTATCCCTCCAAGGGCAACTACTTGATGGTCGATAAGAGCGTTGTTTGCTGCTTGTTGCAAAGTGGCATCAGTAAAGGCTGCAGCATAGCCTTTCTTAGATATACTATTGAATATGGGACTTAAAAAGACGTACTGACGCTGGGGCTTATTGACAGCCACTTCAGCTAAACTATGACAAGAACACGACACACTGCCTTGAAAATCTGTGGGCACTTGCTGCCAACGACGGTTAAGGTGTATGCCATGAAGTGCAAACTCTGTGGCTAAAGCAAAATGCTCGTGCAGCACGATGCGATTGTGCCACATTGCAGGAATGCTTTGTAACAATGCACGATAAGCCTCAACAGGTGCCTCTGGCTTACGCAAATGCAACAAATCGAGTCCGTGACGAAACAACTTGTCAATAAAAATAGCCTCTCCCGAGATGAATTCGGGAGAGGTGATTACAATCCACTTCATATATATATGTCTATAGAGATAAATAAAGGGTTATTAGAATATTTAATCCCCTATAACCCTTTATTTATTACACCTTATTTTTTCAATTTCTCAATAATCAAGTCGGCAACTTTCTTACCAGAGAGCATCATACCGCCAAAGATAGGTCCCATGCGGGGAGTACCTGCTACAGCTGAAGATGCCATACCACAAACGTAAAGACCAGGATAAATTTCGCGTGTGCCTTCAACGACCATACGTTCTCCCTCAACTACGTCTAATGAACGTTCGCCAATTACGCAGCCTGTGGGCGTGTCGAGTTGTATGCCATTTTTGCGAGCAACAACCTTACACATTTCACTGTCATGACCAGTACCATCAATTACACACTTTGCCATAATGTTGAGTGGGTCAACATGCATACCTTCGCGCAATACAGGAGTCCAGTTTACAACCACACCACTCACCACATCGTTTTTAAAGATTACGTCTTCTACCGAATAGCAGTTGAAAATGGTGGCACCTGCGTGTACGGCATGATAAAGCAAAGCTGATGTACTCTCAACAGAGTCGATGGTGTAAAGTCCGTCTTCAAAGGCTTCGTAGTTGATGTCGAAATCCTTGATGATGTGCATGGCTTCTTCCTGAATAACAATTTGGTTGAACATCATGGCACCACCCCACATGCCTCCACCGGGAGAGAGCTTGCGGTCGAACTGGGCAACCTTTAATCCAGCCTTTGCCAAATAATAAGCTGCCACAATGCCTGAAGGGCCACCACCAACAATGGCTACGTCGAGGTTCAGATTACGTTGAAGTTTGTCGAAATAGGTACTAATAATACCTTTTGATACTTGTGTCTCAATCATTTTTATGTTGTTTTAAATCTATGTTTTTTATTCTTCATTACAGTTTTTAAGCGAGTGGCTGATGCGAGCAGCGCAGAAGTTTGGACCACACATGGTGCAGTAGTTTGCATCCACAGAATTGCTTGACTTGTAGTACTCAAGGGCACGTTCGGGGTCGAGCGACAAATTAAATTGATCTTTCCAACGGAAATCGTAGCGTGCCTTACTCAACGCATCATCGCGCACAGTGGCACCAGGATGTCCTTTGGCTAAGTCGGCTGCATGAGCTGCTATTTTATAGGTTACTACACCCACACGCACATCTTCCTTCTCGGGCAATGCAAGATGTTCTTTAGGTGTTACGTAACAGAGCATGGCTGTGCCATACCAACCTATCATGGAGGCACCTATGGCTGAGGTGATGTGGTCGTAGGCTGGAGCAATATCTGTTACGAGCGGACCTAAGGTATAGAAGGGGGCACCATGACACTTTTCAATTTGGCGCTCCATGTTCTCCTTAATTTTGTGCATGGGCACATGGCCAGGACCTTCAATGAAGGCTTGCACGTTCTTAGCCCAGGCACGTTCCACAAGTTCGCCCATGGTGTCGAGCTCGGCAAACTGTGCTGCATCATTGGCATCGTGTGTTGAACCAGGACGCAAACCATCACCCAAAGAAATAGCTACGTCATACTGCGCACAGATGTCGCAAATATCATCGAAATGCTCGTAAAGGAAGCTCTCTTGCTGATGCACCTTACACCACTTGGAGATGATGCTACCACCACGGCTCACAATGCCCGTGAGTCGGGTGTCTGCCAAATGAATATTCTTTAAACGTATGCCACAGTGAATGGTAAAGTAGTCTACACCCTGCTCGCATTGTTCAATGAGTGTATCGCGGAAAATTTCCCAAGTTAAGTCCTCAGCCTTGCCATTCACTTTTTCGAAAGCCTGATACATAGGCACCGTACCTACTGGCACGGGACAGTTGCGAAGAATCCACTCGCGCGTTTCGTGAATATCGTTACCAGTTGAAAGATCCATCAAGGTGTCGCCACCCCATTTGCAACTCCACACGGCTTTTTCAACCTCCTCTTCTATACCAGAGGTCGTGGATGAGTTGCCTATATTGGTATTGATTTTTACCAAGAAGTTCGTACCAATAATCATAGGTTCAGACTCGGGGTGCTTTCGGTTGGCTGGTATTACGGCACGACCTTCGGCAATCTCTTTGCACACAAACTCAGGAGTAATGTGTGTGTGGATGCCAAGTTCCTCGCAATTCATGTTTTCGCGGATGGCTACGTACTCCATCTCTTGTGTAATAATGCCTTTTTTGGCAAAGAACATCTGCGTTTCGCCTTCCTTACGACCTTCAATCCATGACTGGCGCAATTTGGGGAGCCCCTTCTCTAAATTGATTTCTACATTTGGATCGCTATACGCACCACTGGTGTCATATATATATACGGGCGCATTAGGTTGCTCATGACGCTTGCCTCCCTCAAAGGTTACAGTAGGTGTGAGGTGTACACGACGCATACCTACTTTAATTTCGGGAAAGATTTTTCCACTCAAATACACCTTCTCGGACGAAGGGTACTTAAATTTGATTTTTGTTTCCATATATTTTTGGTTGTGTTATTTATAACTGATTATTACTAGCGGGAACTTGAGAAACAAATTGCTTCATTTCTTCCACGGGGTCTTCTGCATTTAGTATGCCTCCGCTCACGGCAATACCACTTACGCCAGTTTGCATGATCGAGTGGATGTCTTGCTTTAAAATGCCTCCGATGGCTACGATGGGCAAAGGGATGTTATGGGCTTGCATTTGCTGCACGATGCTTTGATAGCCCTCAATACCTAATACGGGCGAAAGATTCTTTTTGGTAGTAGTAAATCTAAAAGGGCCACAACCTATGTAGTCGGCTCCTTGGCGATAAAGGCGTTCAACATCGGCAAACGTATTGGCTGTACCACCTATGATGTAATCCTTTCCAAAAAGTTTTCGGGCCTCATCAACAGGCATATCATTCTTGCCTAAATGCACACCATTGGCTCCTGTTGTTTTTACCCACTCCACATGGTCATCGAGCACAAACACGGCATGGTATTGCTTACATAAAGCCCCTATTTCGGTAGCTGCTGCCAAAAAAGTAGCTTCATCGGCATCCTTCATTCGAAGTTGCACCCATCGACAACCTCCTTGGAGTGCCAATCGAGCACCTTCAACATAACCATAGCGTGTGTTAGCATGGGTTATAAACTGTATCATGCGATTATCATTTTTTGAGGATTAAACAAATGACAAACAGGTCCATGCCCCTCTCCTATCTTCACAGTGCTACCTGCTTCGAGTGCTTTGCTGAGATAAACTGTGGCATGCGACACTGCATCAGGCAAGCACAAGCCGCGTGCTAAGAACGAGGCAATGGCTGACGAGAGTGTACACCCCGTGCCATGTGTATTGGGTGTGGCAATAGCGGCATGTGTAAAAGTGTGTATGCTACCATCTTTCACATATAGTTTGTCTGTTTTCACATCTCCCGCCAAATGTCCTCCTTTTATCAATACGGCTTCACAACCTAATGCCAAAATGCGCTGGGCTGCTTGATCCATATCCTGTGGTGTACTGATTTTGGTTTTCGACAAAACCTCTGCCTCGGGAATATTGGGCGTTAACAGAGAGGCTAAAGGCAACAACTCTGTGCAAAAAGCTGCAAGCGCATCGGGCTGCATAAGCATCGAACCACTTGTCGATACCATAACAGGGTCAACCACCAAACGTGTAGGAGCATATTGGCGCAAGGTACTGGCAATGGCATGAATGGTTGCTTGATCGTTTACCATACCCACTTTTATTGCCACTGGATGAATATCATCCATCACAGCCTTAATTTGTCCTGCTACGATGGGAGGTTCTATGGCTTGAATGGCTTGCACACCAAGTGTGTTTTGCACCGTTACGGATGTAATGGCTGAAGCGGCATAAACACCTAAGGCTGACATTGTTTTAATGTCAGCTTGCACGCCAGCTCCACCACAACTATCAGAGCCAGCTATTGTCAATACGCTAATATACCTCATTATTTATTGTTTTAAAAGAGGTCTAATTAGCCTGTGCCACAAAGAAAATACGGAATAGAAAAATAAACTTCAATCGTTGACGAGGTTGCTTACATCTGCGTTTTAATTATAAGCAAAGTAAAAAACAGAAATGTATGCAATTTTCGTTTTTATTGAAGCAATCCCTTCGGCAGCATTACCTACATCAGGTTCTATGGGTATAATCTCAGCATCACAAGCGTGAAGCACCCCTTATTTCTTAAACGGTTGCAAATATAAACAATAATATTAAGATAAAAGGTTGTATGAGGAGTTTTATTTTTCTTTATATTCACACCAAATTTCTTCTGCAAGATATTTATCACTTCTACAATGGAGGTCTGCCACACCATCTTCAAGCAAGGGGAGGATATCTGATGTGTAAAAGATATCCATAGCCTTTTCCATTGAAACACCATACATCTCTGATATCTGACAAATAATGCGAGAATATTTGGCTTCGAGAATTGCATGATACGCTTCGTCGTGCTTTTGGTTCATAACAAAATGCTTTGCTTAAAAATTACACATTTATCTAACACAGCTTGAGTACGAATACAGATTTGATTATTAGGTTTTTCGTATATCAAACGCTTTAAACACTCCTGCTTATCAATATCACCAGCGAAATACAAATCTATCGTTCTAAAAACTTTGTCATTAGCTATACCACCAATAACTATATCATAATCTCCAACGATGCGCCCTGCTCTGCATTCTGTAACAAAATCGAGCCAAGCCTCATCATATTTATGAAAGGTAATTGTCTTCCAACCTGAAAGTTCATCAGCTAATTCATACACATTGATAAAGGCAGTTTTTCCTCTGCGAGTAAATCTCTCTGCATATTTTACAGCTTGTTCATAAATTGTTGTAACATAAAATCCCACTCCAAAATCAAGATACGAACGAGAGTGTAACGTATCAGGAACTTCTATACCTATTGTTGATGCATGATAAACTTCCATTATACCAAAACTCCTTTCTCGCGCATATAATCAATCAAATCTTCCATAATATATTCTTTACTGAAAGTGTGAAGAACATCATAACTTGGCACAATGTAACTGCTGAGTATTCCTGTATCTTTCAGTTTACGATATACTTCACCTGCACTCATCCCTAAACGGCGAGAAAGATTACCTATGCAGTAGGTTATGAAATCTATATTATTGGAATCTAACTTATTATTGTCCATAAACTATATTTTTCCTATTTTATTTATCTTATGCCGCTTGCAAATATAAACAATAATATTAAGATAAAAGGTTGTGTGAGGAGTTTTATTTTTCTTGAAGATTTCTCTTCTATATACGGAAAATAGTTTTTAAGGGGGAAAAACAAACTTTCTGAGACTTTTGACTATCAAGATGCTGATTTTTCGGTACTTTTGTAGAGTCGAACCATGCTGTGAATGGTTTAGACGTGAATATAAATAGGTATTCAAAATTATTTTAGGATATAAGATATGAAGACCAAATCTCTCGCTTTCATTGCTGGTATTATCTGGCTAATTGCAGGCTTTAATGTTTGCAGAATTGGTGTGGTGTCATGGACACATATTGACAACACCTCGGTTTTGATGATTATGGGCTGTATGGTAACGATGTTTCTGTTTTCGAATATGTTTGTTAAAATGCTGTTTAAGAATGTGCGACGTATTCGGGATATTGATGCCGACAAACGAAAGGTATGGCACATAATGCCTGTAAAATCGTATGTTATCATGGCTTTTATGATTACTTTTGGCATATTACTTAGGAGTTGTCCTGCTATTCCACCATCGTTTATTGCCTCATTCTATGTAGGATTGGGGGCTTCGCTAATGATTGCAGGACTGCTTTACGTGTCTACACTTCTTTGTCCTGAGAAATTATAAACAAACTTAATGAACCATCTTACACACAATAAATAAGCACATGAAGAAAATTTTGATTACTGGTAGCACAGGCTTTTTAGGAAGTCGGTTAGCTCTTTACTATAAAGACAAATACGAACTGCTTCTGCCCACGCATAGCGAACTGAATGTGAGTAGAGAAGAGGCTGTAAGGGCTTATGTTGAGGAGCATCGTCCAGACATTGTGCTGCATTGTGCGGCACTTAGCAACACTTGGTATTGTGAACAACACCCCGAGGAGTCGCATAGGGTTAATGTACAAGGCACAGTGAAGTTGGCAAAGGCTTGTAAACTAATTGGTGCTAAATTTATTTTTATGTCGAGCGACCAGGTATATAATGGTACGCCACAGCTTGGTCCACTAAAAGAAGAAGATGTGCTTCAACCTGTCAATGTGTATGGACAGCACAAATTAGAGGCTGAACAAAGGGCTCTGAGAAATTATCCGCTTGCCGTAGGACTCAGACTTACTTGGATGTATGATGCTCCGAATAGTGCAATGAAGTTGAATAGCAACATCTTGGTTAACTTGCAAAAGGCATACAACGAGGGTTCTACCTTAAAAGCAGCTACTCACGAATATCGCGGTGTAACAAATGTTTGGGAGGTTGTTAGAAATATGGAATTAGCTTTCTCGCTGCCTGGTGGCATCTATAACTTTGGTAGTGGTAACACTTTGAATAGTTACAAACTTTTTCTGCAAGTTGCTGAGGTGATGGGATTGAATGAACCCTCTAAATGGATTTTGCCCGATGAAGAAAGATTCTGCGAACAAACCAGAAATCTCACAATGGATTGCTCGCGCATTGAAAAACTAGGTATACGATTTAATGATAGTTTGAAAGGAACAACCTATTTGAGTATTAAGGGGTAACCCACTACTTTACTTGCATCCATTCCATCGTTTGTATTACTTCTGATTTAAAAATCTTTATTACTTAATACATTTGTCTCGCATTTTTATAGCAATACGATTTAACGACGCGTTTAAGAATTCTCTTGTTGGAGTACAGAACGCGTTAAAAGCGAAAGGCATTGAAGGAAACTTCTGTTCGTATGGTAACCTACATATGACACTTGCCTTTATTGGCGAAAAATATAACTTACCACAAATACGCAAAGCAGTGAGCGAGGTCGCGTTTGAACCATTCTCTATAACTTTGGGCAAACTTGGAACCTTTCCTACAAAAGCTGGGGTTATATGGTGCGGTATAAAAGAGAGCGAACCTACCACCACAATAGCTATTCAACTACGCGAACGCTTAACAGCACATGGGATACCCCATAGCACATTGGCTTTTATTCCGCACATTTCTTTGGTGCAACATCCCTCACAAATTCTTACCCATATCGAAGTACCTGAGACTACTATGCGCGTTGAAAAAATATGCGTAATGAAATCTGAAAGGATTAACGGCGAACTGATTTATTCTGAAATTTAAAAGGCAAGCTAACGCATTAAATGCGACCATGCATTATAATAAAAACAAGTTTTTTCTTTGCTATACGCTCGCCTTGCACTAACTCTGCTACGCCAATTTAGGCTGCGGCTCGGAAGTAAAAACGAAAGTTTTTTGACTTTCGTTTTGTACTTCTCTCGCCTTGCACTAACTTTGCAACGGATTGGCTAAGCGCCACTCCTTTATATTATAATATATGTTCAGAAAAAAAACAAGAAATTGGTTCGTCCCCAAAGGACAAGAACCTACAGATTTCGACAAACGCATACTGAGTTTTCAAAACAAAGGAGAACTCGTGCCGACACGTAAACTAATTAAAACGCCTGAACAAATTGAGGGCATTAAACGCTCGGGCGAAGTAAACACGGGCGTGCTCGACTTAATTGAAAAGGAAATTCACGCTGGCATGAGTACTGCCGAAATCGATAAACTAGTCTACGATTTCACAGTAGCACATGGTGCAATCCCTGCACCCCTTAACTACGAGGGCTTCCCCAAAAGCGTGTGTACAAGCATCAACGAGGTTGTGTGCCACGGCATCCCCTCTGAATATGAAATTCTTGAGGAAGGCGATATCATCAATGTGGATGTTAGCACAATTCTTGATGGATACTTTAGTGACGCATCACGCATGTTTATTATCGGTAAAACATCACCCGAAAAAGAGAAACTTGTGCGCGTTACCAAAGAATGCTTGCAAATTGGCGCAGAAGCCGCTAAACCTTGGGGGTTTGTAGGTGACATTGGTAAGGCTATCGAAAAACATGCTCGCAAAAATGGTTTTAGTGTAGTTCGCGACCTTTGTGGACATGGTGTAGGACTCGAATTTCACGAAGACCCTGAAGTTGACCATTACAACACACACCACCACGGCATGTTATTAGTACCCGGTATGGTATTTACCATCGAACCTATGATAAATATGGGTACACACGAGGTGTTTATTGACGAAGAGGATGGTTGGACCGTTGTGACTGAAGACGAATTGCCCTCAGCACAATGGGAACACACTTTCTTGATGACAGAGAATGGTTTGGAAGTGCTTACACACTAAACATACTCCGCTAAAAAAGTTTTGATATTACAATGATTACAATTCTTGCTATAGAATCGAGTTGCGATGATACTTCGGCTGCCGTGTTACGCGATGGTTTTTTGTTGAGTAACGTCACTGCCAGTCAAGCCGTGCATAAAGCATATGGAGGTGTTGTACCAGAATTGGCTTCGCGTGCTCACCAACAAAACATTGTGCCAGTAGTAGACCAAGCACTCAAACAAGCTGGCGTAAAAAAGGAGGAACTCTCTGCTATTGCAGTTACCTTAGGACCTGGACTTATGGGTTCACTACTCGTGGGGGTTTCATTTGCTAAAGGATTGGCAACCTCTTTGGGCATCCCATTCATTGAAGCAAACCACCTGCAAGGTCACATCTTGGCACACTTCATACAAACCAAAGACGATGAGCACAAACTTCCGCCCTACCCCTTCCTTTGCTTATTAGTAAGCGGTGGTAACTCGCAAATTGTGAAGGTGAATGCCTATAATAAATTAGAAATCTTGGGACAAACCATTGACGATGCCGCAGGCGAAGCAATGGATAAATGTTCGAAGGTAATGGGATTTGGCTATCCGGGTGGACCTATTATCGATAAATTGGCTCGACAAGGAAATCCCGAAGCTTATAAATTTGCTAAGCCTAATATTAGCGGTTTAGACTATAGTTTTTCGGGGTTAAAAACTTCGTTCCTCTACTTCCTACGCGATCAAATTAAAGACAACCCCGACTTTATAGAACAACACAAGGAAGACTTAGCAGCTTCATTAGAACGTACCATTGTGGACATTTTAATGAAGAAACTTGATCGTGCTGTTAAAGAAACAGGCATCAAGCACGTAGCACTCTCAGGTGGAGTTTCTGCAAACACAGGGCTGCGCAACGCCTTTAAAGAAAGAGCTGAGAAGAATGGTTGGGACATTTACATCCCACGTTTTTCATACACCACCGACAATGCGGCAATGATTGCCATTACTGGCTACTTTAAATATCTTGACAAGGACTTCTGTTCTATCGACAAACCCGCATACTCAAGAACTACACTCTAACAAAAGATGGGTTCTGAATATAAAGTGAAAATAAATAAGTATCCCAACAAAACGCAAATACAAGAAAAAAATGGATTTAGATCTCAAACTGGTAAGTAAGGAAATCAATGAAATTTTGTGGCGCGAGTGCAAAACGCTCTCTACTGCTGAAAGCTGCACCGCTGGTCGCATTGCAAGTGTTATCACAGCCGTTCCTGGTAGCTCAAACTACTATAAAGGTGGCTTAATTTGCTACGCTGACGAGGTTAAGGAAAATCTCCTCAACGTTGACCCCAAAGTTATTGAAGAACAGACTCCCGTATGCGAGGAAGTTGTTCGCCAAATGGTTGTGGGCGCTAACAAACTCTTCAACACAGACTATGCCGTAGCTATCAGCGGTTATGCTGGTCCTGGCGGTCCTGATGGTGGCAAGTCGGGTGTGATTGTTGGTACTATTTGGATTGCTGTAGGTAACACTGACCATATTGTTACTCGCATGATTGAAGAGGACAATGGCCGCGACAAGAACTTAGCCTCAGCCACTTCTGCTGCTATGCACATGTTGCTCGACTTTATCAAGGGTGAAGAAGGCGATACGGTAGCCGAATAAAGACTGACAAAAAAGTTAGAATTATATTTCCGAATAGTCCCTAAAATGGGCAATAAATAAAGTTTTTGCATCGCTTTTGTAAAAAAACGGTGCAAAAACTTTGGTGTAAATCAAAAAGTTTGTACTTTTGCACCTCGTAAACGGGACAGCACGTCTTGACAGATGGTTAATTTAAGGAAACCACCCCAAGATTACGCAACAACAAAGCCTGAAACCCAAACTGGAAAGGAAATACGTGCAACAATGCCCAACATCTTATCACACAACAAGAAACAAAGCGAAAGCAATGTCTAAGATTTGTCAAATTACAGGAAAGAAGGCCATGATTGGCAACAACGTTTCTCACTCGAAGCGTCGCACTAAGCGCTCGTTTGATGTAAACTTGTTTACTAAGAAGTTCTACTATGTTGAACAGGACTGCTGGATCAGCCTCCGCATTAGCGCCGCAGGTCTGCGCCTCATCAACAAGGTCGGCTTGGACGCCGCTCTCAACAGCGCCGTAGCCAAGGGATATTGCGATTGGAAAAATATTAAAGTAATCGGCTAAAAACGTAGAAAACAATGGCTGGAAAGAAAGCTAAAGGCAACCGCGTTCAGGTTATCCTCGAATGCACTGAAATGAAGGAAAGCGGACTTCCCGGAACTTCTCGTTACATCACGACGAAGAACCGCAAAAACACTCCCGAACGTTTGGAGTTGAAGAAGTACAACCCCATTCTCCGCAGAATGACCATCCACAAAGAAATTAAATAAACCACAGTAAACCATGGCAAAGAAAACAGTCGCAACGCTCCAGGAAGGTAAGACCGACGGACGTTCATACACCAAGGTAATCAAGATGGTAAAGAGCCCCAAAACTGGTGCTTATATCTTTGACGAACAGATGGTTCCCAACGAAGCCGTTAAGGACTTCTTCAAGAACTAATTTATGTTCTCCATCTTAATGTAGCAAATAAGTTCCAAGTGGAACAAATGCAACATACAGCCATCAGCTTTTTAGCTGGTGGCTTTTTTTGTCTACCTTATTTCCTACTTGAAATATTTTATGCCCCAAAAAGTAAGTTAACAAACAAGCCCGAGTATGTTAACTTACTTTGCCAAGTAAGTTAACTTAAATGGCAAAGTAAGTAAACATACTTTTTTTCGACACTTTAGACTGCTTTTAGGGAAAGACCTATAAAAATTCTATTCTGCAAGCCCCCCCCTTTCTTCCTTTTCAATCCGAAGAGAAAGAAACCAGTACAATCAGTGATAATCCGTATTCACCCCTTTTCAGAGCAATCAATTAACAAGTCCGAGTTAATCAATAGAAAAGGTAAAGTTAATCAATATACTTTGCCTTTTAATACATATTACTTTGCCGTCCAGCCTAAGGTTGGACGGTCTTTACTAAGCCTTTATACTTTACAGACTACTTGGCATAAGATTTCGGGAATACCCTACCTAATGAGGTGAAACCGACATAAGAGACACAGATTAATTCATACTCAAATAATTAAACTCTGAGTATTCACTATGCCAAAAAAAGGCGTTCACTCATACAACAGAATGAACGCCTTTTTACATTTTGGATGTTTCTAAATAACTTGTTCCACAGAACTTGTATTTAAAAACAGATTACCTTTTTTACAAGCAATGTTTAATTATTTACCTGCTTCTTGATTAGCAGCTTCAATCATGTCCTTGCTGGGGAGGATGTAAACCTCTACACGGCGGTTTTCCTTCTTACCTGCTGCAGTTGCATTGCTAGCTACAGGATTTTCTTCACCATAACCCTTAACACTTACCAAACGAGCTGCAGGATAACCAGCACCAACAATCTGAGCCTTTACTGACTCAGCACGGCTCTGTGAAAGAGCGAGGTTCTTTTGCTTGCTCTGAACTGCTGTGCAATTCTTCCAACCTGCATTATCAGTAAAACCACAAATAGCAAGTTCGAATGAAGCATTGCTATCAGCAGCCTTCAAGTTCTTAACAAATGTAGCAATAGCAGCCTTAGCATCAGCACTGAGTTCTGCAGAACTGGTGTTAAAGAGCAAACCACTATCGAAAGTAGCCTTTACATACTGAGTACCATCAGTACCCTGAAGAATTTCAGCCTTAGCCTTAGCAGCCTCAGCAGCCTTCTTTGCCTTATCCATCTTATGACCGATGAGTACACCTGCACCTGCACCAATTGTAGTACCTACTGCTGCACCAATAGCAGCACCTTTGCCATTACCAATGAGTTGACCTACGAGTGCACCCAGTGCGCCACCGCTTGCACCACCAATAAGACCACCCTTTGCAGTGTTTGTCATGCCACCGCAGCTGCAAAGCAGCATTGCTGCGCTCAAAGCGCAAACAGATAACTTCATACTTTTCATAATAGAATAGCTTTGTTTTGTATTATAAAAATGTTTTTGTATAGGCAAAGTTACACCTTGTAAGTAAAAAACCAAAATTTATAAAGCAAAAAGTGTACTTGAGATAAGGAAAATAGACGAAGAGCCATCTTATATAGACTATTTTTACACAAAAACATAGACAAAACACACCTTCATGCTTGTTTATTTTGTACTTTTGCATGGAAATTATAAACAAAACAAAACTAAGGGTTGACAAAGTGAAGTGTATACACATAACTCCGTTCACACCCTCACATAGCTAAAATAGCAATGGCAAAAGAACTGAAAGACCTTACGAAGCGCAGCGTTGACTATTCGCGCTGGTATAACGAACTCGTTGTAAAGGCCGATTTGGCTGAACAGTCAGACGTTCGTGGATGTATGATTATCAAGCCCTACGGCTACGCCATTTGGGAAAAAATACAGCAAGAACTTGATGCACGTTTTAAAGAAACTGACGTGCAGAATGTATACTTTCCTATGCTTATCCCTAAGAGTTTCCTTTCAAAGGAGGCTGAACACGTAGAAGGATTTGCTAAGGAATGTGCCGTAGTTACACACTATCGTTTGAAGGCTAATCCTGAGGGCGATGGCGTAGTAGTAGACCCTGCTGCTAAGTTGGAAGAAGAACTTATTATTCGTCCTACCTCTGAAACCACAATTTGGAATACTTATCGCAAGTGGATTCACTCATGGCGCGATCTGCCCCTCTGCTGCAACCAGTGGTGTAACGTTATGCGTTGGGAAATGCGTACTCGCCTTTTCCTCCGCACTTCAGAGTTCCTTTGGCAAGAAGGTCACACAGCACACGCTACGAAAGAAGAAGCCGAAGCACGTGCTCAACAAATGCTACACGTGTATGCCGACTTTGCTGAAGAGGTTATGGCAGTGCCTGTTGTTCGCGGTGTGAAAAGTGCTACCGAGCGTTTTGCTGGTGCACTCGACACTTACACTATCGAGGCTATGATGCAAGATGGCAAGGCTTTGCAAAGCGGTACGAGCCACTTCTTGGGCCAGAACTTTGGCAAGGCTTTCAACGTACAATTCGTGAACAAGGAGAACAAGATGGAGTATGCTTGGGCTACTTCATGGGGTGTAAGTACACGTTTGATGGGTGCTCTCATCATGACTCACTCTGATGACAATGGTCTTGTATTGCCTCCTCACCTCGCTCCCATCCAGGTGGTTATCGTACCTATTTATAAGGGTGACGATGAATTGGCTAAGTTCAACGAAAAACTCGGTGAATTGGCTAAACGTCTCCGCAAGATGGGCATCCGCGTGAAATATGACAATGCCGACAATAAGCGCCCAGGCTTCAAGTTTGCAGATTATGAGCTGAAGGGTGTACCCGTACGTTTGGTTATGGGTGGTCGCGATCTTGAAAATGGTACTATCGAATTGATGCGTCGTGATACGCTCGAAAAGGAAACACTTCCCTTCGAAGGTATTGAGGACTACGTTAAGAATTTGCTTGAAGAAATTCAGCAAAACATCTTTGCCAAAGCTAAGAAGCGACTCGAAGACAACACCTTTGAATGCGACAATTACGAAGAGTTCAAGCAGCGCATTAAAGATGGCGGTTTCTTCCTCTGCCCTTGGGATGGTACTGAAGAGACCGAAGCTCAAATCAAGGCCGACACACAAGCAACCATTCGTTGTGTTCCCTACGGCGTTGACCAAAGCAACCCTGGTATTGACATGGTAAGTGGCAAACCTGCTACTTGCAAGGTGATTGTGGCAAGAAGCTATTAGAGTGGTTCTAAAAATTCTGATTTTAAAATTCTAAAATTCTGATAGTTACTTTGCACCCTCTCGCATGTGTCTTTTTTCTTTGAGAACATGGGCTGCGGCTCAGCAATTCAAACATGTTTGATTGCATTCGCCTTGCACCATGTTTGTCAGTTCGCTCAGTCACATAGCCCGCTATGCTCCTTCGTTCACTAACAAATATGGTGCAAGGTGAGAGCGAAGATGTAAGCTCGCTTGCAATCTTAGCCGAACCGCAGCCCATATTCTCAAAGAAAAATACACATACGATAGGGCACAAATCAACTTATCAGAATTATTAGAACCACCCATTAAAAATTTAAGTATAAAGTTTTAAGTTTAAGTATTACATTCTAATGGTTTTACTAAACTGTATTTTTGTTTTGCAGTTTGGTAATTTGTTCCATTCCATTAGAGTGTAATACTTATTTCGCATATTGAAATGCTTTCAATAGAACATCTTTCAGTAGAATTTAGTGCACGACCGCTATTCACCGATGTGTCTTTTGTAATCAATAAAAAAGATCGTATTGCTTTGGTGGGTAAAAACGGAGCGGGCAAATCTACTCTTCTTAAAATATTATCGGGGCATCAACAACCAACTTCGGGAACCGTAGCCGTGCAAAACGATATTACCATTGGCTACTTACCACAGGTGATGGTGCTGAGCGATGAGCACACGGTGATGGAAGAAGCTGAAAAGGCTTTCGACCACATCAGCGAGATGCAAGAGAAAATTGAACGCCTCAACAACCAACTTGCCGAACGCACCGACTATGAGAGTCCTGAATACATGGAACTCGTTGAACGATTTACGCACGAGAGTGAACGCTTTCAAATGATGGGCGGTATGAACTATCATGCTGAATTGGAACGTACGTTGCAAGGCTTAGGCTTTGCTCCCACCGACTTTAATCGTCCTACACGTGAATTCTCGGGAGGATGGCGTATGCGTATTGAGTTAGCCAAACTTTTGTTGCGCCGTCCTGATGTGTTGTTGTTAGACGAACCCACGAACCACCTTGACATTGAGAGTATTCGTTGGCTCGAAAAGTTCTTGGCACACTCTGCAAGTGCTGTGGTGCTTGTTAGTCACGACCGCGCATTTATTAACAACGTGACCAATCGCACGCTCGAAATATCGTGTGGAAAAATCACAGACTACAAGGTGAAATATGACGAGTTTGTGAAACTGCGTGCCGAACGTCGCGAACAGCAACTCCGAGCTTACGAAAATCAACAAAAGGAGATTGCCGATATTAAGGACTTTATTGAACGCTTTCGTTACAAACCAACAAAGGCGGTGCAAGTACAAAGCCGCATCAAACAACTCGAAAAAATCGTACCTATTGAGGTAGACGAGGTGGACAACGCTTGCTTGCATCTTAAATTTCCGCCTTGCTCACGTTCGGGTGACTATCCCGTAATTTGCGATGAACTACGTAAAGACTATGGCGAGCACTGCGTGTTCCACAACGTAAATCTTACCATTGAACGTGGTGAAAAGGTTGCTTTTGTGGGTAAGAATGGTGAAGGTAAGTCTACACTCGTTAAGTGCATAATGGGCGAAATTTCTTATACTGGTACCCTAAAGTTAGGACACAACGTAGAAATTGGCTATTATGCTCAAAACCAAGCGCAGTTGCTTGATGGCGAATTAACGGTGTTCGACACTATAGACCATGTTGCCAAAGGTGATATCCGCCTTAAAATACGCGACATACTCGGTGCCTTTATGTTTGGGGGCGAAGCTTCAGACAAGAAGGTAAAAGTGCTCTCAGGTGGCGAACGTTCTCGTTTGGCTATGATTAAACTCTTGCTTGAACCTGTCAACTTCCTTATTTTAGACGAACCAACCAACCACCTTGACATGCGCACCAAAGATGTGCTTAAAGAAGCTATCCGAGCATTCGATGGTACGGTGATTGTGGTAAGCCACGACCGTGACTTTCTCGATGGATTAGTTACGAAGGTGTATGAATTTGGAGGTGGTGTAGTACGCGAACACATTGGTGGCATCTACGACTTTTTGCAGAAAAAGGAAATGGAATCGCTCGATGAGTTGCACACTGCGGGTTCTCCCTCAGCAACTACCACAACCTCTCCCACTCCAGCTGTTTCATCTGCAAACGCAGCTACGATGTCTGAGGGTAAGCTGTCGTATGAGGAGCGCAAGGAACAAGCCAAAATTCGTCGTAAGCTTGAACGTGAAGTAGAACACTGCGAAGCTGAAGTTACAAGACTTGAAACTGAAAAATCGGCTCTTGAAGCGCGTCTTGCAACACCCGAAGGAGCTGCCGACACAACCCTATTTACACAATATAGCCAACTTCAACAAGCACTCTCTGCCGCTGAAACGGCTTGGGAAGAAGCTATGGAGGCTTTGGAATAAGAACATAAAGTTATAAGTAGGTGTTATTTATTCACTCGCTAACACTTCATTACAATGAATATAAAATACTTTTTACCAGCGTTGGCTCTTGCTGCATCTTCAGCTTGGGCACAACAAGACAATTTATCGTCGGGCATTGACAAGGCCAATATGGACTTGACTGCTAAACCTGGAACAGACTTTTACCAGTATGCTACAGGAGGATGGACTGCTGCTCATCCACTTACACCTGAGTACTCACGTTATGCCCAGTTTGATGCGTTGGCAGAAAACAATCGCAAACAACTGCGCGAACTCATTGAGGAAATGGCTGCCAAACAACACAAACAAGGCACATTGGAACAAAAAATTGGTTCGCTCTATCGATTGGCAATGGACAGCGTTCGCCGCAATAAGGAGGACTATGCACCCATCAAGGCTTTGCTTGACGAAGTTCAGGCATTGAACTCGCGCAAGGCTGTACAATACGAAATGGCAAAATTGCAATCAATGGGTATCCCCAACTTCTTTAGCTTTGGTTGTGATGCTGACTTAAAGGATGCTAAATGGAACTTGATGCAAGTGTATCAAGGTGGCATTTCGATGGGCGAACGCGATTATTACTTAGAGAACGATGAACCTACCAAAAAAATTCGCGAGGCTTATCGTCAGTACGTAAAAAAACTCTTTACCATGACGGGCATGAACGCCGAAGAGGCTGCCCAAGCTATGGAGGCTGTGCTGAAAATTGAAACACGTATTGCCACAGCATCATACAGTGCAACAAAACAACGCGATGTGGAAGGCAACTACCATAAGATGTCTTACCAAAAATTGTTGACAGACTTCCCTGGTATTGACTGGAGTACATTGTTCTTACTAAATGGTGTTCCTGCTTTCAAAGAAATCTCTGTAAGCCAACCCGAACCTATTCACGAAGTTGAGAAAATATTGGCAGAATGCTCAGTTGATGAGTTGAAAGCCTATCTCTATTATAAAGTAGTGAACGATGCCTGCAGCTCGTTGAGCGACCGTTTCCGCCAAGAGGCTTTTAACTTCTACAATCACACCATGGCTGGTGCCGAACAAGATCGTCCACGATGGAAGCGTGCCGTAGGTGCCGTAGAAGGTGCTTTAGGTATGGCTGTGGGCAGATTGTATGTGGAGAAGTATTTCCCCGAGTCGTCTAAGCAACGCATGGTTGAGTTGGTTAAGAACTTGCAAGTGGCTTTGGGACAGCGCATTGATGCACAAAAATGGATGAGCGAAGCTACCAAACACCAAGCTCACGAAAAGCTCAATAGCTTCTATGTTAAGATTGGCTATCCTGATGAATGGATGGACTACTCAAAACTCGACATCGATGAAAAGTTGAGCTACTATGAGAATATGGTGCGTGCCACACAATTTATGAGCAACTACTATGTTGAGAAGCATGTGAACAAGCCTGTTGATCGCACAGAGTGGTTAATGACCCCACAAACCATCAATGCTTATTACAATCCTACAACAAACGAAATTTGTTTCCCTGCAGGTATCTTGCAACCGCCTTTCTTCAACGCTGAAGCTGACGATGCTTGTAACTATGGTGCTATTGGTGTTGTAATTGGTCATGAAATGACACATGGTTTCGATGACCAAGGCGCACAATTTGACAAGGATGGTAACTTGAAAAATTGGTGGACCGAAAAGGATAAAACGGAATTTGAAAAGCGCACTAAAGTGATGCGTGACTTCTTTGACCGCATCAAGGTATTGCCCGATCTCAACGCAAATGGTCTACTCACTTTAGGCGAAAACACTGCCGATCATGGTGGTTTAAACATTGCCTACCAAGCTTTGCAGAATGCTATGAAGCAACACCCACTGGGTAAAAAAGATGGCTTTACACCCGAACAGCGCTTCTTCTTAAGCTATGGTTTAATTTGGGCTAACAACACACGCGAAGCTATGCTCCGCCAATTGGTTAAAACAGACCCACACTCTCCCGCCCGTTGGCGTGTGAATGGTGCCCTCCCCCACATCGATGCATGGTATAAGGCATTTAACATCACCTCAAAAGATCCTTTATTCATCCCCAAGAAAAACCGCGTAGAGGTTTGGTAATCTGAAAGAAAAAATGAAAGAAACTTCTCTCCCCGACAACGCATTCCGCCCTTTAAAAGAGGGTGAGGAATATGAGCCACTCATGAAACCTAACCAACAGTATCGCGAAGTAACACCGTGGTCTTTGGTTTGGGGTTTGCTCATGGCTGTAGTTTTCTCGGCTGCAACTGCCTATTTAGGACTGAAAGTAGGACAAGTTTTTGAAGCTGCCATTCCCATTACCATCATTGCCGTTGGTGTGAGCGGTGCCACACATCGCAAAGACCCCTTAGGCGAAAATGTCATTATCCAAAGCATTGGTGCTTGCTCTGGTATGATTGTGGCAGGTGCCATTTTTACACTGCCCGCACTCTACATCTTGCAACACAAATATCCCGAACTCACGGTAAACTTCTTGCAAGTATTCCTATCATCAGTGCTCGGCGGTATCTTGGGTATTCTCTTCTTAATTCCCTTCCGAAAGTATTTTGTAAAGGATATGCACGGCAAATACCCCTTCCCCGAAGCTACTGCCTCAACCCAGGTGTTGATTTCGGGCGAACGTAGTGGCTCACAAGCTAAGCCCCTTTTGGTAGCAGGTATTGTAGGCGGTCTTTTCGACTTTGCCGTAGCAGCCTTTGGTGCATGGAACGAAAACTTCACCTCACGTTGCTGCGAATTCGGCTCAACAGTTGCCGATAAGGCTAAGTTGGTGTTTAGCATCAACACCAGTGCTGCGCTTCTTGGTATGGGCTATATTGTAGGTTTGAAATACGCCGCCATTATTTGCTTTGGCTCTATTGCCGTGTGGTGGATTATTGTTCCAGGCATTGCTCTTATCTTCCCCGACCTGATGGTAACAGAAGGTATTACCGCTGCTGCAGCCTCACCCGAACAAATTTTTGGTTATGCCAAGAGCATCGGTATAGGTGGCATTGCCATGGCTGGTATTATCGGAGTTATTAAGAGTTGGGGCGTTATTAAGAGTGCCTTTAGCTTGGTTGGTCAAATCTTTAAAGGTGGCAATGCAAACGAAGAGGTGGAACGCACACAGCGCGACATTTCAATGAAGATTATTGCCATTGGCTCATTGCTTACCATCATCATAACTGCATTGTTCTTCTACTTTGATGTGATGGGTGGTAATTTACTCTTTACCATCGTGGGCATATTGATTGTAGCAATCATAGCCTTCCTCTTTACTACTGTAGCCGCCAATGCCATTGCTATTGTAGGCTCTAACCCCGTGAGCGGTATGACATTGATGACGCTCATTCTCTCGTCAATCATCATGGTGGTTGTCGGACTGAAAGGTACTGGAGGTATGGTGGCAGCCCTCATCATGGGAGGTGTGGTATGTACAGCACTTTCATCGGCTGGTGCATTCATCACTGACCTCAAAATTGGTTATTGGTTGGGTACTACCCCTAAGAAGCAAGAAACATTTAAGTTCCTTGGCATCTTGGTTTCGGCTGCCACTGTGGGCGGTGTTATCATGATTTTGAACAAGGCTTATGGCTTTACTCCCGATAACTCTGACGTAATGGCTGCTCCGCAAGCTCGCGCAATGGCAGCTGTTATTGAGCCTTTGATGAGCGGACAAGGCGCACCTTGGTTGCTCTATGGCATTGGTGCTGTCATCTCTATCATACTTACAATGTGTGGTGTTTCAGCATTGGCATTTGCCTTAGGCATGTTCATCCCCTTGCAGTTGAACTTGCCACTCATTGTGGGTGGTTTGGTTAATTGGTATGTTAACAGCCGTTCAACAGACTTGGCTTTAAATCAGCGTCGCAACGAAAAAGGTACACTCCTTGCCTCAGGCTTTATTGCTGGCGGTGCTTTGATGGGCGTTGTGAGCGCAGGTATGCAATTTGGCGGATTAAACTTTGCCAACACTGCTTACTTGGATGCACCTATCTCACAAATTGTTTCGCTCGTTGCCTACATCGCCTTAATTGTTTATTTGACTAAGGCTTCTATGAAAGCATAAGAGTGTACTATAAAAAATAAGTGACACTTTAAAATATCCCTATTCCTCGGCACGGAATCTTCCGCTGCAAAGGAATAGGGATTTTTTACACATGGAATAATTTGAATGCAGCAAGGCAATATAAAACTATTTATTCTGCTTTGAAATCATAAAATAATTTTGAATACTCGCTTAAATACACAGCTTTTTACTACCTTCGCACAAAACAAAAAACAATGGAAGAAAAAATCAAACAAGACTTGCATCAATACTTGCAAAGCCAAGGAAAAGTAGACGAGCGTTTACCCGAATGTACAGACATTGAAGATAAGTGGCAAAGCATTGCCGAAGCCTATTTACCCGATGGTATTCGCGAATTTAATGCCTACCCTACCGTTTCATTAGGTTGGATGATGTTTATAGGTATGGCTATAGCTAAATTTTGGGACGAAGATTGGCAAAAGTATGCAACCGTGCCCAATCTTTACGAACAACTGCGTAACCAACGTGGCTTTGACTGCATGGACGAATACATTCTTGAAGATGTATTACACATGAAGGGTAAAGGACTTGAAGAACTCAACAATTTAGTAGCTGAATGTGCCTCACGCACCAATAGTAATCTGCACCATGCTCACCTTGAACCAGGAACTCCTGAGGCTTTCAAGGCTTATGTGGCTTGCCTACACCAACTCTACCTCATGGGAGCAGCTGTGCAACTGAAACGCATGGGCTATCACATGACACTGATGAACTAAGAGGATGTATCAAAATGGATTGAAAAGGTGAACTTAAACCACACATTTTTAAGCCAAAACATTTGTATATCAAAAGAAAATTGTAATTTTGCACCGCCGTTACGAGATAGCGGCATAATTCAAACCTATTAAAACAATAAAGAACAAATGGCTACAAGAATCCGTTTGCAACGTCATGGCCGTAAGGGCTATGCATTCTACAGCATCGTAATTGCTGACGTAAGAGCACCACGTGATGGTAAGTTTACTGAAAAGATTGGTACTTACAACCCCAACACCAATCCCGCAACAGTAGATTTGAATTTTGATCGCGCCCTCTTCTGGGTAGAGAATGGTGCTCAGCCCACTGACACTGTTCGTAACATCCTTTCAAACGAAGGCGTTATGCTCATGAAGCACCTCAATGGTGGTGTTCGCAAGGGCGCATTCGACGAAGCTGCTGCACAGGCTAAGTTCGAAGCTTGGAAGCAGGCTAAGGACGCTAAGGCTACTGCCGCTGCCGACAAGAAGGCTGCCGACAAGAAGGCTGCAGCTGAGGCTCGTCTCGAAGCAGAGAAGAAGGTAAACGAAAAGATTGCTGAAAAGGTTGCTGAAAAGAAGGCTGCTGCCGCTGCTGCTGCCGCTGAAGCTGAAGCTGCTGCTAACGCAGAAGAAGCTACTGAAGAAGCTCCCGCTGAAGCTTAATCTTTTGATTTTACTTCAAAAAATTTTTAACCGAATAGGACATCCGTCTTATTCGGTTTTTGTTTTTTCAAACTACAACTATTTTTTTAGGAGGGGGCAACTTTTCGAGTCGTATCAAACATGATGGATACAAAAAAGGTGTTAGACATCAAACAGCATAAAACACTCTTGATATATCTAACACCTAAAATAAATTTGAATACCTACTTATTAGATGCTCAATTCATCGAGCACCTTAATGAGTTTCTTATCCATAATCTTACGTTTACCTACCGCATCAATAAAGGGCACATAAACCACTTCATTATTACGTACACCTACCATAACATTACGCTGACCTTGTACAAGTGCGTCAATAGCACCAACACCTACCTGCGAAGCAAGTATACGGTCGCGAGCTGAAGGACTACCACCACGCTGCAAGTGACCAAGAATTGAAACACGCACATCAAAGTTAGGATATTCCTTGTTTACGCGCTCTGCATAATACATGGCACCACACTTTGGACTTTCACTTACGATGACAATGCAGCTTTTCTTACTCTTACGAATACCGCGCTCCATAAATTCTATCAACTGGTCACTACCCGTAGTGTCTTCAGGAATAATAGCAGCTTCAGCACCAGCAGCAATTGCACTATTCTGAGCCAAGAAACCTGCATCACGTCCCATTACTTCGACAAAGAAGATGCGCTCGTGTGAGGTAGCTGTGTCACGAATCTTATCGACACACTGCGTGATAGTGTTCAACGTTGTGTCATAACCAATGGTACTGTCTGTACCATACAAGTCGTTGTCGATAGTACCAGGTAAACCAATGCAAGGGAAGTCGTACTCTTCAGCCAACAACATGGCACCTGTGAGCGAACCATTACCACCAATCACCACCAAAGCGTCGATTGACTCCTTGCGCAATGTTTCGTAAGCCTTTTTACGACCTGCTGGCGTTTCAAACTCATGTGAACGTGCGGTGCGCAATATTGTACCACCCGTTTGAATGATATTACTTACATCTTCGGTTGTAAATGGTTTTACTTCGTCGTGAATCAAACCATCATAACCACGATAGATACCTTTTATTTTAAATCCGTTGCAAATGCCGCTTCGTGTCACCGCACGAATAGCAGCATTCATACCTGGTGCATCACCTCCAGAGGTAAGTACACCCACACATCTAATTTTACTCATTCTATTTTCGTTTTTCGAGAGCTACGGTTTTAATCAATTTTCTAAAATATAAAGAGACTTACGTGTTCAAATAGATTACACCTTGAATAACCAAAGCCAACACTGCAAAGCCTACAAAGAAGCCTGCTACCACCTTGGGGGCTATGTGACGCAAATACCATCTAAACGTGATGTCCTCCATACGCATCAACATCACGCCCGATATGCTTGCTGTTAGCAACATAGAACCACCCATAGCCGTGGCATAACTTAACAACGGCCACATATACCCATCTGTCCCCGTAAGCATTGCCATGTTGCTTGCTTGCGATTGGTTAAAAACCTCTACGCTCGCCAAGAGTGTGGGCACATTGCCAAAAAGACTTGAAAGGAAGGTGGTGCATAAACCTATGATGTAGACATTCGACAAGTTTACACAGAGCCAATTAAAGAACGTATGGAATAATCCTGCCTCAGAGATAGCTCCAAAGAGTAACGTAAGACCTACAAAATAAAGAATGTTTTGTAAATTGCCATATTGCAAAGCCATGGGCAAACGACGGATGACCATTTTGTCGCTTGCTAACAACTGACGATTACACAACTCATTTACCATCCACAAAAGTGCCAACACACACAAGGCACCAACAAAAGGAGGCAACAAAGTGATGCGATGAAAACTTGGCACAAACCACAAGCCACCAATGCCCACAAACAACATTAACATACGTTGCGGACGCGAGAGCAATGTGTCATCGCCTCTATAAGGCAGACGATCCAGGGCAAACTCTATGCGTGTGGGTAAACTACGCATCATGAGCAACAACATCGTTGCTAAGGCTGCCAACACAGGTAAGCACAATGTGAGAAAGTAAATGGATGGGGTTACGAGTCCATCGTTCCAAAGTTTCAAGCTGGTTAAGTCGCCTATCACCGTTATGGCACCTCCGCAATTGGCTGCTAAAATAATTACCGAGCCATAAATGCGACGCTGCTTGTCGCTTTGTAGCAAGGGGTGCATAATGGAAAGTAACAATATTACAGTGGCTAAATTATCGAGATTGGCAGAAACTATAAACGTGAAGAAAGCCAATAGCCAAAGAAGTTTACGAGGTTTACGTGTTTTCAGCCACTCTGCCAAAAAGTCGAAACAACCATTATTGTTCAACACTTCAACAATACTAGTAGTAGCCACCAAATAGAGCACAATGTTTGCACACTGCACAATATACTTAAAGAAAATGTTTGACGAAATAAATTCCTTTATAGGAAATGCAGCCAACGGATTGGCAGACAAAAAGGCTGCATAATCTTTATTGTGTTCAATAGAAATAAAGTCAGCTCCATACACAATAAAAAGCAACCAACAAACGACGCCCGCAAACATTGCCACAGCAGCCTTGTTTATTCGGTTCAACGACTCCGTAGCAATCAACAAAAGGCCGATAAGCATAATTGCCAACAAAATTACAGCCATAAGCGTCAATCTTTTAAAGGGTTTTCGAAAAAAAATTGAGCGGTAAACGGGGCTCGAACCCGCGACCCTGAGCTTGGGAAGCTCATGCTCTACCAACTGAGCTACTACCGCATATATGTATTATGTGGCTTTTACGACACATATAATACGACACTTATAACGCAACCTTATTATTTTAAGTATAAAGTGTTAAGTGCTAAGTGCTAAATATTAAAATACCACACCTAATACTTAACACTTCATACTTAATCTATTTATTTAATAAGGTACTGCGAAGAGATACTCTCGTTCTCCATCACACGACGGATGGTTTCAGCGAGCATGCTGCTAACGCTAAGTTCCTTCACCTTGTCGCACTTACCACGATAAGGAATGCTATCGGTAAATACCATTTCCTTCAAAGCCGAAGCTTCAACACGATCGTCAGCAGGACCAGACATAATGCAGTGGCTAGCAATAGCGCGTACGCTGTTTGCACCACGCGACATAATTAAGTCGGCAGCCTTAGTAATTGTACCTGCTGTATCAACAATATCGTCAACGAGAACTACGTCTAAGCCTTCAACGTCGCCAATAATTTGCATATCAGCAACTTCGTTAGCCTTTTTACGGCTCTTGTTGCACATCACCATGGGGCAGTCAAGATACTTGGCATAAGAAGCAGCACGCTTAGAACCACCCACATCGGGCGAAGCGATACAAAGATTCTTGAGGTTCAAGCTCTTGATGTAAGGCAACATGACGGTTGAAGCATACAAGTGGTCGACAGGTACATCAAAGAAACCCTGCTCCTGATCGGCATGCAAGTCCATAGTCATCAAGCGATCGATACCAGCCACGCTCAATAAGTCAGCTACGAGCTTGGCACCAATGCTAACACGAGGTTTGCTCTTGCGGTCTTGGCGTGCCCAGCCAAAGTAAGGAACTACAGCGCAGATGCTACGTGCAGAAGCACGCTTAGCAGCATCAATCATAAGCAGCAATTCCATCAAATTGTCTGAGTTGGGGAATGTACTCTGAACGAGGAATACATCGCGGCCACGGATGCTCTCTTCGTAGCATACTTCGAATTCACCGTCTGCAAACTTCGTTACCGTGAGGTCTCCCAGCGGACAGCCAAGTTCCTCACAAATCTTTTCAGCCAAATAACGGGAAGCTGTTCCCGAAAAGACCATAAAAGAGTTGTTGTTCATTGTTTTTTGTATGAATAGTTATTAAAGGTGTACTATCTTTAGCGCAGTGAAAATGTTTGCAGCAAATTATTCTGCTGCTCTGCGCAGTTTTCTGAAGTGTTGAATCAGATCTTTAAAATCTTGCGTTGAATGCATACTAAAGCGGTTCCAAATATCTCCCAACACTACTACTCCGCCAAATCCTAAGTCTTTAGCTTGCTTAATATTGTCGAGTTGTACGCCACCAAAAGCATACACCTTCTTGTCAATCACTTTTTGTTGCGACAGCTGTTTAATCTGTTGCATATTCATCAACACTGGTTCATCATCACATTTAGGACTTGTAAAAGCCGATGACAAAAATACGTAGTCAAACTTTTTTTTATGCATCAGCACCTCCTCTGCCGTTCTACACGAGCAAGATATTTGTCCTTTATATTTAGGAGGCATTTCTGGATTGCGCTGATTAAGATGAATCCCCTTTAAACCATATTCATTCTTCAGATAAAAATGGTCATGCACCACAATTCGCTTACGATAGTTCTCTTGAATTAACGTCAGCAAACGTTCTGAATAAACAGGTTCCGTATCGGGTTTGCGCAAATGCAATATTTCAAGACCTTCGTCAAAGAGCACATTCAATATTTGGTGTTCCTCCACAAAGAAATACGGAGTTGTCATTAATATCAATTTCATGATGATCTCCAATTTTAGGTGCAAAGTTAGTGCAAGGTGAGAGAAGGACAAAATAAAAGTCAAAAAACTTTTATTTTGTTCTTCCGAACCGCAGCCTAACTTCGTAAAACAAAGTTAGTGCAAACCAAGCAAAGCACCAAACGATAAACTAAAAAAATCATCTTAAAAGACTGAAACCATAAAATACATAATCCAACTTTTTATGTTCTACAACACATTTGATAAATAAAAGCATTATTTATTTGTAATGATTACAGAGATAATATTTATATTTGCCGACATGAAAATAACATTTAGAATAATAGATGTGTGGCGGTTCTACCGCGACGGATTCAAACAGATGACTTGGGGACGAACACTTTGGGTGATTATTTTACTCAAGTTGTTTGTCATCTTCGTTGTGTTACGCATGTTTTTCTTCAAGCCCATTTTAAGTGGTCTCAACAATGAAGAAAAGAGCGAAAGGGTGGGACAAAACTTAGAAACAACTCCTTAAATATATAATATATGTCTACATTACTAACAGCATTTGATGCTTGCACTATAGATTGGTCGCGAGCACAGTTTGCACTCACAGCTTGCTACCATTGGCTGTTTGTGCCGCTCACACTTGGCTTGGCGCTTATTGTGGGCATTATGGAAACCCTGTATTACGTAAAAAAGGATGAGCGGTGGAAACAAGCCACTCAATTTTGGATGAAACTCTTCGGCATTAACTTTGCCATTGGTGTAGCTACTGGTCTTATCCTTGAATTTGAATTTGGCACAAACTGGAGCAACTACTCATGGTTTGTAGGCGACATTTTTGGTGCACCGCTTGCCATTGAAGGTATTGTGGCTTTTTTTATGGAAGCTACCTTTATTGCTGTAATGTTCTTTGGTTGGAACAAAGTGAGTAGAGGCTTCCATTTAGCCTCTACTTGGCTCACAGGATTAGGAGCTACCATCTCTGCTTGGTGGATTTTGGTGGCCAATGCTTGGATGCAACACCCTGTAGGCATGACTTTCAATCCAGACACCGTACGCAACGAAATGACAGACTTTACAGCAGTGGCTTTCTCCCCCACGGCTATCGTAAAGTTTTTTCATACCATATCGAGCGGTTGGATGACTGGTGCCGTATTTGTGTTAGGTGTTAGCTGTTGGTTCTTACTCAAAAAGCGAAATACTGATTTATCATTACGCTCTATTAAGGTGGCAAGCATCGCAGGCATTATTGCCACATTGGTAGTAATGGGCACAGGTGACCAAAGCGGTGTAACAATGGCACGCGAACAACCTATGAAGTTGGCAGCAGCCGAAGGTTTGCAACAAGGTGGAACAGGCGCACCATTTAGCATTGTGCCAGGTATTGAGGTTCCCAAAGCTCTTTCGATTCTTGCAACCCACGACCCTGAAGGCTATGTACCAGGTATTCAAGATTTGCTAAATGGCTATACACTACCCAATGGCACCCAATCGCCTTCAGCCGAAGAAAAAATCAATCGCGGCAAAAAAGCAATTCTAGCCTTTGGACAATACCGTCAATTACGCAAGACAAACCCTCAAGCCGCTCAAGCAGCACTCGACACACTCAATCACCATCAAACTTACATGGGGTATGGCTACCTACAGAACAAAGAACAACTTGTACCACCCATTGATTTAGTGTATTGGTCGTTCCGACTTATGGTAGGTTTTGGTTCATTTCTCTTTGCCCTACTCATTGTGTTAGGCTGGATGGCATACAAACAAAAGTTACACAACCAACGTTGGCTTTTAGCACTTGGCGTTGCAGCCATTCCTATGGTTTATGTGGCAGGACAAGCTGGTTGGATAGTTGCCGAAGTGGGACGTCAACCCTGGGCAATACAAGACTTGTTACCCGTAGGCGTAGCCGTATCACAACTATCTGCTACCAACGTGATGGTAACATTCTTCCTATTCTTAGTACTATTCACACTGCTACTCATTGCCGAGGTACGCATTATGTGTAAAGCTATTTCAAGTTACAAACAGAATGAAATTTCTAAGCCATGATTACATACACATTTTTACAACAATATTGGTGGGTACTCGTAACCCTCTTGGGTGCTCTGCTTGTATTCCTCATGTTTGTACAAGGAGCCAATTCTTTAATTTTCACCTTAGGAAAAGATGCTAACGAACGCCAACTCATTGTGCGCACCACAGGACGCAAATGGGAACTTACGTTCACTACTTTAGTTACGTTTGGCGGAGCCTTCTTTGCATCTTTTCCACTATTCTATAGCACCAGTTTTGGTGGAGCTTATTGGGTATGGATGCTTATTTTGGTAAGTTTTGTGCTACAAGCCGTAGCTTATGAATACCAAGACAAGCCCAATAACCTATTTGGCACCAAAACATATCAAGCTTTTTTGGTGTTCAATGGTTTTGTAGGTCCTTTTGTGTTAGGTGCTGCTGTTGCCACATTCTTCACAGGTTCTGCTTTTAGCATCAGCCACAATGCCTTGGCTGAGACTAACACAACTTTAACATCTCCCATTATCAGTCAATGGAACAGTGCATGGCACGGACTTGAAGCATTAGCACAACCCTGGAATTGGGTTTTAGGCTTAGCCATATTCTTTTTAGCTCGCATTTTAGGAACACTCTATCTGCTTTGCCGTTTGCACGATAACACCATAACGCCACGCTTACGCCAGCAGGTGTGGCGCGATGCGGTTCCCTTTGTTCTATTCTTTGTTGCATTTACAATATATTTGCTCACGCTTAACGGACTAACCTATCAAAGCGATAAGCAAATGTTTGTGGCTGAAAGTTACAAATACCTTCACAACTTCCTTACACTACCATTAGTCACAGCATTGTTTGTATTGGGAGTTATAAGTGTGCTTTATGGCATCACACGAACCCTGCTACAATCTGCTTACACCCAAGGCATTTGGCCCGTTGCCATTGGCACAGTTTTAGCTGTTTGGGCATTATTGCTAATTGCAGGACTCAACGACACAGCGTTCTACCCCTCTCTCACATCTCCACAATCGTCACTTTGTCTTGCCAACAGCTGCTCAAGCGAATTTACCTTACGCACCATGGCACTTGTAAGTTTGCTAATACCTTTTGTACTGGCATACATTGCGTATGTGTGGCGAGCTATAGAACGTGATTAACTTATCCCCCTACACCTTATTAAAGAATATAGGCAATGATTTTTTAGAGAATCATTGCCTATATTCTTCTTATTATTGTTTGGTTTGCTCTGCCTCATAATGCTCCACTTCTTGGCGCGACCTACTTGCCGTTACAAGGTATACGCCACTAAATATAAGCACAATAGCCACAGCTTTAATCCAATTAAAAGTATCCATTCCCCAAATCACGGCAACAATGCAAGCCACCAAAGGTTGCACGTAATTATACATACCAGCTACCGTGGGACGAAGAATCTTTTGCCCCACCACAATGAACATATAACTTAGAAAAGTTGCACAAACCACAATGTAAGTTAGACCCATAATTTCAGTCCAAGACAAATGACTCCATACAGTCTGCATCAAGTCGCCCGCAGAGAAAGGTATTACACAAATAAAGGCATAAGTAAACATCCACTTCATTATTGTAATAAGCGAATATTTATTTACAAAATCCTTATACACCACTATGTAAAGAGCATAACAGAATTGTGCTGAGAGCACCAGCAAGTCACCCCAAATGGCATAATCACCACCCGCAGAAGCCATATTCTTTACATGCGACCCACTACCCATTATCAGCATTAAAGCACCACAAGCTCCTGCAGCAATACCCAACACCTTCTTTCCCGTAATAGGTTCTTTCAATATGAACGCTGCTAACAACATAGCCCACAAGGGCATACTGGTCGTGATAATAGAAGCATCGCCTGGCGAACTAAGACTTACACCAAATATAAAACATCCTTGATTAAGCACAATACCCAGTAGTGCCGCTCCAAACAAGCGTGCTAAATCTTTATGTCCAACATGTTCAGGTTTTTGAAAAAAAGAAGCCACCCAAAACAAAATCATGGCTCCAGTTATGCGCATGTCAGTCACCACTAAGGGCGACACAACGCCTGCCATCATAACAAACTTAGAGATGGGCGACATCAACCCCCACATACAATTGGCACCTAACATTGATAAGTGCCCTTTCAACGATGTTTGCATAATAGTTTAGTTTTTATATCCGTCTTACGATTTACAAAGTTACAGCTTATTTACAATATATAGTTCTAAAAAGACCTATAAGTTTTCCTCTAATTTAGAATTTAAGTTTTGACATTGCAATATGCACCTCATGCAATAGTTTGTAGCACCTAACAATTTCAAAAAAGCACATTCTTATTGTCCACCCATACATTTCTCTGTACTTTTGCACAAACTATTCATAACTTCTATGACCACCGACACTATAAATAAACATATTAAGGACTACGCTCAAACATTACCCGCTGCACAAATTGCCCATAAACTTAATGAGGCTGTTAAGAAACACGAAACTGTAGTAGTAACAGCCCCTCCTGGAGCGGGCAAATCTACCTTATTGCCTCTCACCCTGTTACAAGCATTACCCAAAGATAAAGGAAAAATCTTAATGCTCGAACCTCGACGCCTTGCAGCACGCCAAATTGCAGAACGCATGGCACAAATGATTGGTGAGGAAGTTGGACAAACCATAGGTTATCGCGTACGTTTTGAAAGTCGCACATCTGTCCACACACGGATAGAAGTTCTCACAGAAGGAATACTCACACGAATGTTGGTAGACGATGCCACACTTGATGGAGTAAATATTGTGGTGTTCGATGAATTTCACGAACGCAGCCTCAACACCGACCTTGCTTTAGCACTAACACGACAATCACAACAAATAATTCGTCCCGACTTACGTTTGGTGCTCATGTCTGCAACTATCGATGCTACCCCCATTTGCCAAATGCTAAATGCTCCACTCATTGAAAGCGAAGGACGCATGTTTCCCGTTAAGGTAATACACGCAACTGAAGACTTTGCTGTGCAAGACTGCGCCCAAGTTGTGGCTCGCGCCATTCGGCAAGCCATACGAAATGATCAAGGCGATGTTTTAGCCTTTTTGCCTGGACAAACCGATATAGAGCGTTGCGCAGAGTTACTTAACAATTTGTCAGACGAGGAAATCTTTGTATATCCACTTTACGGAAATCTATCGCCCGAACGTCAACGTCAAGCTATTGCCCCTTCAGCTCCAGGACAACGCAAAGTTGTATTGGCAACCCCTATTGCAGAAACCTCGCTCACCATTGAGGGCGTAAGGATAGTAGTAGACGCTGGTTTATACCGAAAATTAGTATTCGACCCTCGTACAGAGCTAAGTCGTCTTGAAACCGTTCGCATCAGCATGGACATGGCTACACAACGAAGCGGACGTGCTGGACGTGTGGCTGAAGGCATTTGCTACCGATTATGGACACGCAACACCGAACACCGCATGTCTTTGTTGCGAATGCCCGAGATTTTTGAAGCTGATTTATCGCAAATGGTGCTCAACATTGCAGCCTTTGGCGAAAGCAATATCATGCAACTACCATGGCTCACCCCACCGCCAACTGAGGCTATTTGCTTGGCAACTTTATTGTTAGAACAGTTAGGAGCACTCCATACCAACCACACAATCACCCCCTTGGGTAAACAAATGGCACAATTACCTTGCCACCCACGTGTAGCACGCATGCTTTTGGGGAGCACAAAACTTGACAAAGCCCAAGCCTTAGCTTGCGACATTGCAGCCATACTCGAAGAAAAAGACCCTATGGCAAACATTGAAGCAGCTGGAGCAGACCTTTCTCTTCGCATATCCAAACTGCGTCAAGCACGTGCCCACAAGCAGTTAGGACGTTGGAACCGCATTGCTCAAATAGCCCACGAGTATTGCCGCATGATACACACGCATGAAGATAACACAGACGTAGCTGCTGAATGTGTGGGACAACTGATAGCTTTAGCATACCCCGAACGCATAGGCATGGCAATCAATGGCATAGGTCATTTCAGACTGGCAGATGGGACCAATGCTATGCTTAATCAGTCTGATTGGCTTTCTGGGTGTAAGTGGATTGTTGTGGCATCACTTCATGCTGCAAAGGGCACAAATGGACGTATATTTTTAGCAGCACCTATTCAACCAACCGATTTTAACGAGAACATTGTTCGTACACGCAACAACCTTGCTTGGGATAATAAGCAAGGCTGCCTCATTGCGCAACGTGAACATCGCATAGGAGTATTGCTTCTTGACAGCCACCCCCTACCCCAACTTGATGCAGATGTTGTAACAGATGTGATTTGCCAAGCTATTCAAAAATACGGACTAAGCATGTTGACTTGGAACGACAATGTTCAAGCTTTGCAAAAACGCATCACACAAGTGGCACAATGGCATCCCGAAATGGAAATCGCCAACGTATCTACCGAACACCTATTGGCTACGGCAAATAAATGGCTACCCATGTATTTAAATCGAAACGGACGTCCACTTACCACTACAGCCGAGCTAAAACGCATCGACCTTGCAGAAGCTATTTGGAACTCCCTCCCCTATGACCAACAAATGCTTATCGACCGTCTTGCACCCACACACATCACAGTTCCCACAGGTAGTCGCATACGAGTAGACTATCGACAAGGCAGTGAAGCTCCTGTTCTAAGTGTACGGTTACAAGAATGTTTTGGCATGGAAGATACACCACGTGTTGATAACAACCAACGTCCCATACTAATGGAACTTCTCTCACCAGGTTTTAAACCTGTGCAACTAACACAAGATTTACGTAGCTTTTGGCAAAGCACCTATTTTGAAGTACGCAAAGAACTCCGCCGACGCTACCCCAAACATTATTGGCCCGAGAACCCTCTTGAAGCAGAAGCTGTACGCGGAGTTAAAAGAAAATAAACTCTTTAGAAATGGAAATATAAGACCTTTTTAAAAAACAAGTTTGCTTTTGAAAAGAAAAAGCGAACTTGCTTTTTCTGATAAAAATTGAGAGAGAACACCTATATAATATTGACAATTAACTCTGAAAGAGAATAACCCCCAAAACCACTATTTTGCAAACATAGGTTGCCAAATAAATATTGTTTTGAATTATCACAATATTCATCTTATTATTTTTGTCAAATTTTCTATGAATAAAGTAGCAAAAAGAAATTTTTTTGTACTTTTGCGGGCGAAAATAAAAACAGAACGCAAATACACGTTCGTTTTGCCTTTCAAAGCAAGCAACAAACGCCTCTGTTGCTTACGCTAAGCAAAAAACCATAACGACATATACACAAAAAATGAACGCATTAGAAACAGTAGAACGCCTCAAGCAGCGTTTTCCCAACGAACCTGAATACATTCAGGCAGTAAGCCAAGTACTCGGAACAATTGAAGAAGAGTACAATCGTCATCCCGAATTTGAACAAGCCAATCTCATTGAACGCTTGTGCATCCCCGACCGCATCATCTCTTTCCGCGTAACATGGGTTGACGATAAAGGCAAAGTACAAACAAACATGGGTTATCGCGTTCAACACAATAATGCCATTGGCCCTTACAAAGGTGGTATTCGTTTCCACGCCAGCGTAACTCCCTCGGTCTTGAAGTTCCTTGCTTTCGAGCAAACCTTTAAGAATGCCCTCACCACATTGCCTATGGGTGGAGCTAAGGGTGGTTCAGACTTTAACCCTCATGGCAAGAGCGATGGCGAAGTAATGCGTTTCTGCCAAGCTTTTATGAACGAACTTTATCGTCACATTGGTCCCGATGAAGACGTTCCTGCAGGCGATATTGGCGTAGGTGGTCGCGAGGTGGGCTACCTCTTTGGTCAATACAAGAAACTTACGCACCAGTTTGTAGGTGTACTCACTGGCAAGGGTTTGCAATTTGGCGGTTCACTTATTCGTCCTGAAGCCACAGGTTATGGCAATGTATACTTCCTTGAAAGCATGCTTGCCACACGCGGCATCGACATTAAGGGCAAACGTGTATTGGTTAGCGGTTCGGGCAATGTAGCTCAGTACACCGTTGAGAAGTTGATTGAACTGGGTGCAATCCCTGTAACTCTCTCCGACTCTAATGGTTACATCTACGACCCCGATGGCATTGATGCTGAGAAATTGGCATTCGTTATGGAACTTAAGAACGAAAAGCGCGGACGTATCAAAGAATATGCCGAAAAATATGGCGTAAAGTATGTTGAAGGCGCACGTCCTTGGGGCGAGGTTGCCGACATAGCACTTCCCTCTGCCACACAAGACGAAATTGAAGAGAATGATGCAAAGGCTTTGGTTGCTAATGGTGTTATTGCAGTGAGCGAAGGTGCTAACATGCCCTCTACACCCGAGGCAATCAAGATTTTCCAAGAAGCAGGTTTGCTCTATGCTCCTGGTAAGGCTGCAAATGCAGGTGGCGTAGCAGTTTCAGGTTTGGAGATGAGCCAAAACTCTGAACGTCTTAGCTGGACTCGCGAACAAGTTGACGAACGTCTTAAGATGATTATGAAGGACATTCACGAAAACTGCGTGAAGTATGGCACACAACCCGATGGCTACATCAACTACGTTCGTGGTGCCAATGTTGCAGGTTTCCTTAAAGTGGCAAAAACCATGATGGCACAAGGCATTGTATAATAAAGGGTTATACAGAAAAACTCTTTTGATGTAATATTTTTACTAATTTGCACGCTACACCCTATTGGGGAGTGGCGTGCAAATTTCTTTTTATAAAACACACCGTATAAAATCTTTATAGTGACGGTTAAAAAAATAACTTGGTATATTTTTGTGTCCCTTTTATAAAGCAACACATGGTTTAAGGTCATAAATTGCCATAGAATAGATGAGATATAATTTCCATGCAATCTGTCTCCAAAAAGTCTATTGATTAACTCGACCAAGTTAATTGATTAACTTTGCCTTTTATATTGATTAACTCGTGCATGTTAATCGATAGACTCGATAAGAGTATATTGAATACAGATTTTGCTGATTGGACTGATTTCCTTCTTTTCGGATTGAAAGGGATGAAAAGTAGGATGTTTTCTTGAAGAATGTAAGGTCTTTATAGAAGTCGTCTAAATTCTTCCAGAAGTATGTCGTTTGGTGCAAATCTGCTTAGTATTTCGTACCAAGTTGTTTTTTTACTGTTACATATAGAAAACCCTCATAATAGGTATTCAAAATTGGTTTATATTGAATACTTACTTATATGAAAACAGCTTTTAGCATCCTACCCAAAAGCCATTTATTTGCCCTCTAAGCGTTTTTTACTTTGCTTTCGACTCAAAAAAAACAAACTCGAGAAAAGAACAAAAATGCCGTAGAAGGCAAAAAAACAGCCTTTTTAGCCGTGTCCATTCCAAAAACAAGCCTTTTTAAGCCTAAAAATTACGCGATACAAAAAGAAAGTCTTAAATTTGCCCCTTAGAAACATATTCAAACAAAATAAATGATTACAGACGACGACAGAATTATTAAAGTCAATATTGAGGAAGAAATGAAATCCTCATACATTGACTACTCCATGTCGGTGATTGTGTCACGTGCATTGCCTGATGTGCGCGATGGTTTTAAGCCTGTTCACCGCCGTATCCTCTACGATATGATGGAGCTTGGCATTACTCACGACAAACCGACACGTAAGTCGGCACGTGTTGTGGGTGACGTGCTCGGTAAGTATCACCCCCATGGCGATATCTCTGTGTATGGAGCCTTAGTGCGTTTAGCACAGCCGTGGAACATGCGCTACACCCTTGTTGAAGGTCAAGGTAACTTCGGTTCAATGGACGGTGACTCTGCTGCAGCCATGCGTTATACCGAAGCAAGACTCTCACCTGTTGGCGAAGCCATGATGCAGGATATTGAGAAGGAAACGGTCGACATGGGTCGCAACTTCGATAACACACGCGATGAACCCAGCGTAATGCCTACACGCATCCCTAACTTCTTGGTGAATGGTGCAAGCGGTATTGCCGTAGGTATGGCAACAAACGTACCTACTCACAACTTACGCGAAGTTATTGACGGATGTATTGCATACATTGATAATCCGGAAATTACGATTGAAGAATTGATGCACTACATCAAGGCTCCCGATTTCCCTACAGGTGGTTACATCATGGGTATGCAAGGTGTACGCAGTGCTTACGAAACAGGTAAGGGACGCATCATTATGCGTGCTAAAACAGACATCGAAAGCGGACCACAACACGACACCATCGTAGTATCAGAATTACCCTACGGACTCAACAAAGAGGAGTTAGTTAAGTTTATTGGACAATTAGCTGCCGAAAAGCGCATTGAGGGAATCTCAAACGTAAACGACGAAAGCGATAAAGACGGTATGCGCATTGTCATTGACGTGAAGCGCGACTTCAACGCCAATGTAGTGCTTAACAAGCTCTATAAGATGACGGCATTGCAAACCTCATTTGCTGTTAACTGCATTGCTTTGGTTCACGACCACAACCACAAGGCAGGTCGTCCGCAGTTGCTCACACTGAAGGATTGCATCCGACACTTTGTTGATCACCGTCATGATGTAGTAATTCGTCGCACACAATACGATTTACGCAAAGCACAAGAGCGTGCCCACATTCTCGAAGGTCTGATTATTGCCTCAGACAATATTGATGAAGTAGTACGTTTAATCCGTGCTTCAAAGAATCCGCAAGCAGCAATCGAGGCATTAAAACAACGTTTTGGCTTGGACGATGTACAAGCAAAAGCTATTGTTGACATGCGCTTGGCACAACTCACCAACATCCAACAAGAAAAGTTGCACGAAGAGTACGAGGAAATTGAGCGTCGCATTGCTTACTACGAACAGATTTTGAGCGATGACGAACTCTGCCGCAAGGTAATGAAAGATGAGTTGATTGAAGTAAAAGAGAAGTATGGCGATGAACGTCGTACAGAAATACTGCTCTCTTCAACCGAATTCAACCCCGAAGACTTCTATGCCGACGACGAAGTTGTTATCACCATCTCACACTTAGGTTACATCAAGCGTACACCGCTCAACGAATTCCGCGCACAAGGTCGTGGCGGTGTAGGTTCAAAGGGTGGTAGTACTCGCGATAGCGACTTCATTGAATACATCTATCACGCCACAATGCACAACACCATGCTGTTCTTCACAGCTAAGGGTCGCTGCTATTGGCTCAAGGTGTACGACCTTCCCGAAGGTGCAAAGAATGCCAAGGGACGTGCCATTCAAAACATGCTTAACATCGACCCCGATGATAGCATCAATGCATGCTTGCACATACGCAAACTCGCTGATGCTGAGTTCTGTCAGAGCCATTATGTAATGTTCTGCACAAAACAAGGTATCATTAAGAAAACCTGCTTGAGCGAATATTCACATCCGCGCACCAATGGTGTTAACGCAATCAACATTCGCGAAGACGATAAGGTTGTTAGCGTTGTGTTAACCAATGGCTCAGACGAAATCATCATAGCCAATCGCAACGGACGTGCCATCCGCTTCAATGAGAACACCGTACGCGCTATGGGACGTACAGCAACAGGTGTACGCGGTATGAAGCTTGACGAAGACGATGCAACAGACGAAGTTATCGGCATGATTTGTGTAAACGACCCCGAACGCGAAACCGTGTTGGTAGTAAGCGAAAAGGGTAAGGGTAAACGTTCAGTTGTTGACGATTATCGTGTAACCAACCGTGGTGGTAAGGGTGTGAAGACACTCAACATTACCGAAGATACGGGTAACGTTGTAGCCATTAAGGCTGTGACCGAGGAACAAGATTTGATGATTATCAACAAGAGTGGCATTACCATCCGTTTGCGCATAAGCGATGTTAACGTTCAAGGACGTGCTACCCAAGGCACCCGCCTCATCGACTTGAAGAAGCGCAACGATGTAATATCAAGCGTCTGCCTTGTTCCTGCCGAAGAGGAGGAAGAGGAAGTTCCCGAAGCAAACACCGCAGAAGCTCCCGAAACCATAACCGAAGAAAATACCACCGAACCGAACGTGCCTGAGCAGGGCGAATAAAAAGACGAAAGTCTCTGCTCAAAGGGGAACCTAAGCGTTCTTGATTTTGAACAATTAGATTCCCCTGGCAAATTCAGTTCAAACAAAAAACAAATGAACAATGAAAAAGTTAGTTCTTAGTTTGGCTTTGCTCGTGGCAAGCATGGGCTCAGCCATGGCACAACAGCAAAACCCTGGCTCTTGGAAAGCTTTCGACAAGATTAACAAGGCCAAGACTCAACTCGACAAACGTACTGAAGAAGGCTTTGAAGCAGCCCAAGCACTCTACAAAGAGGCTGAGGACATTATCAATGCCGACATTGAAGAAGCTAAAACCAAGGGTAAAAACGACAAGTTAGCACTGCTTTACACGCAAAATGCTGAGTTGCAAACCAAATTGCTTGATAGCGAATGGAAGAAAGCTTCGGGCGGCATCCCCTTCGACACCATTAAGTTCTGTACAAGCATCGACAAGATTATTACGCTTTACAACGAATCGTCGAAGTACAACCAAATGCCCGATGCTAAAGGTCGCCTCAAGATCAACCCCATCGTAGCCCAAAAGACTCGTTACGGCATCGAAACACAAATGCTCACCATGTATAGCGCATGTGGCTTGTTCATGAACCAAATGGGTCGTTACAAAGAGAGTGCCGAATACTTCTACAAGTTTGTTCAATTACCAAAGATTTCGCCTGTATTCACTGCCGAAGAACGCGACTCAGTAATCAAGGCACACGAAAAAGACTACAATGGCTCTTACGTAAACATTGCCAACTTAAGCTACAAAGCAAAAGACTGGGCATCAGCCATTAAGTATTGCAATGAAGCCCTCACCATGGTTAACGACTCAGTAAACCTTCACGACCTTTACTACATTAAGCTTGCAGCTTTGGGCGAAAGCAAAGACAGCGTATCTATGCAAAAAACTTTGCTCGAAGCTTACCAACGCACTGGTCAGGAAGTATTCTTCTTGCAGCTCATGCAAATGTACATGAACTCAGGCAAGACAAACGAGGCTGTTGACATTGCCAACAAGGCTGTAGCCGAAGATCCTAACAACAAAACCTCTTGGTATGTTAAGGGCTACGTAGAACTCTACTTGCAGAAGAACTACCAAGATGCTCGCGAAGCCTTTGAAAAAGCTTTGGCAATCGACCCCGACTACGCTAACGCCTTATACTTGATTTCAGTAGCCTATACCGATGAAATTGTAAACAAGGTAAACTCTGGCAAATACGTTTACATCGGCAAGAACCGTAACATTGTAGGTCGTGGTAAAGGTGCTGCTGCCGAAGCTGCTTACAGAAAGCAAAAGGCTATCTACGACAAGGAGTTGAACGAAGTAAAGTCTTATTATAAAAAGGCTCAAGGCTATCTCGAACACTTGCGCGACATTGCTCCCAACATGGTAAACAAGTGGGCACCTGCTTTGCAGACAGTCTACACTAACCTTGGCATGAAGGATAAAGCTAAGCAAATGGACAATGAGCTCGATGCTTACAACCAATCACGCTTGGCACAATAAGCCTCTATTGAATTGAACTTTTTATGAAGGTTCCTAATGTTTTTGAACTAAAAATCAATAGAAATAGGAACCACCCTAAAACGATACTATGAAGTTGTGGGGAAGATATGCATGCATTTCTTCTCCACGACTTCATGTTTAACAAACTATTTACAACAAACTCTATTCCAACAAACTATTATCATCAATGAGAACGCTCCTATTATCATTCATCATGTTGCTGGTGCCCACAATTACTGAGGCACAAAAGGCGTATAAGCCACTAAAGACAGCCTTGAAAGATAAGAACTATAAGGAGGCGGTGGCACAAATCAAAAAACTGCGTGCCGATTCCACCTATCGTCTCGATCCCAAACTCTGCACATATGGCATTGAAGCCTATCGCGGATTAAATGATGCCGAGAACATGAAGGTGTATCTTAAACAGAACTGCGACACAGTAGCTCTTTTCTCAACCACATACCAAATTGTGAAAGAGGCTGTTATGCTCGACTCTTTAGAGAATGAAAACAAAAAGAACAAGGGCGAAAAGCCTCGCGAAACTAAGTTTGTAAGCGAAATGCTACAACGCTATTATCCCAACCTCAACGTAGCAGCACGTTTCTTCTACAAAAAGCAAAACTTTCAAGAGGCTATGCGCTATCTGCGCTATTGCATCGACCTACCACACACACCCCTTGGGGCACGCTCACACCTGTCAACAACACACGATGTTTCAAATGCAGTGCTCTACCTAAGCAGCGCATTTACCACAAAGAACTATGCCGAAGTACATCGCTACGAAAACATCGCACTTTGCGACTCCCTCTCTCGCAAAAGCGTAATGAAATATCTGGCACGAACAGCCGAAGCCGAAAAAGACACCTTAGCCTACGAACGAATGTTGCGCCAAGGTTGGAAAAATGGCAATTACGATGAAAGCTTCTTCGGACTGTTAGTTGACTTCTACAACCTACACAAAGAATATGGTCACACACTCAATGTGGCAGCACAACACATCAAGGTACATCCCCAAAGCGCCATAGCTTATATGGCACAAAGCGTGGCATACTTTAAACAACAGAATTTCGACAAATGCATCGCAAGTGCAAAAAAATGGCTTGAGTGCGACTCCCTTAGTGCCGATGCACATTATTATATAGGAGCCTCCTACGTTTACAAAGTTGACGAAGTCCCCATGGAAGGCCCCATCAATTCACTATCCTACCGTCAGTCATTAGTAAAACGTGGCGAACTCTATGCAAAAGCAGAACCCGAGCTCGAAGCCTACCGCCAAATGATGCCAAAAGCCAAAGAAGAATGGGCTCCCCTACTCTACAAAGTTTATTTTGCACTCAACAATGGCGAGAAGTTTGCCGAAATCGAAGAAATATTGGCTGAATAAATAAGCAATCAAAGCCCCCAATTAACCCCACAAAGCATCACCCCTAAACAAATGATAAAAGAATTCATCACCACCCAACTCTTAACAAACAAAGAGTGGAACAACTACATAAAGAACCTACCAACAGCCCCCCTTGCCAACAAGGAAGCTGAAATAGGCAATGCAGCAGCCATGCTCCGTCCTTTAATAATGCAAGGAATGGACGAAGAAATGAGCCAGGTCGAAGCAATCGTAAACAATGCAGAAGCTCCCACATTTGCCAATACCATCGTAGCCCTCTCTAACACAGGCGAAAACTTAGAGCGTGCCACGGCAGTCATGTACAATCTTTTGAGTGCCGAAACAAACGATGAACTTGAAGAGCTTGCCAATGAATTAGCCCCCAAACTCTCTGAACATTCAAACAACATCATGCTCAACGCAAAACTGTTTGAACGTGTCAAAGCTGTATACGATGCCGAGACCAACCAACTCGAAGGCGAAGACAAAATGCTACTCGACAAAACCTACGAAGGCTTTGAACGCTCAGGAGCCACCCTCTCAGCCGATGACAAACTACGTTTCAGAGAAATCACCTCACAACTATCTGAAAAGACATTAAAGTTCTCACAGAATGTGTTGAAAGAAACCAACAATTTCATACTTCACATCACCAACGAGAACGACCTCGCAGGCATCCCCGAAATTCATCGCAATGCCGCACGCCACGAAGCCGAAACACGCAACAAAGAAGGATGGGTCTTTACACTCCATGCCCCCAGCTTTATGCCCTTCATGATGTATGCCGACAATCGCGCTCTTCGCGAAAAGATGTATCGCGCCTACAACAGCCGTTGCACACACAACAACGAATACAACAACTTCGAAATCGTACGCAGCATTGTAAATCTGCGTCGCGAAGTAGCCCAAATATTAGGCTATGAGGACTATGCCGACTACGCCCTACGTCGTCGCATGGCACAAAATGCCAGCAACGTATATAAGTTGCTCAACGACCTCATCACACACTACCTTCCCCGCGCCAAAGAAGACGTGGCAGAAGTAGAAAAGAAAGCCCAACAACTCGAAGGTTCCAACTTCAAGTTGCAACCATGGGACTTCTCTTATTATAGTCAAAAGCTAAAACACGAACTTTATGACTACGACCCCGACATGCTACGCCCCTACTTTGAACTCTCACAAGTGCAAAAAGGCGTACTCGGACTTGCCACCCGACTCTATGGCATTACATTCAAGCGCAACGAGAAACTGCCAGTCTATCAAAAAGATGTCATAGCCTACGACGTCTACGACAAAAAAGGCGCATACTTAGCCATCCTACTCGTCGACTTCTTCCCCCGAGAAAGCAAAAAGGGTGGAGCCTGGATGACCAACTACCGCGATGAATCGTGTGCAGAACCAACCAACGTAAAGGTGCTGCCCACAAACTCAACCCGTCCTGTAGTGAGCGTAACAACCAACTTTACCAAGCCCACAGCCAACACTCCAGCCCTGCTTACCTTAGGCGAAGTAGAAACATTCTTACACGAATTTGGGCACGCACTACACGGAATATTTGCCATGACACACTACGCAAGTCTTAGTGGAACTTCCGTATACTGGGATTTTGTGGAACTTCCTTCACAATTTATGGAGAACTATGCCACAGAACCAGAATTTTTGGGTACATTTGCCCATCACTACCAAACAGGCGAACCCTTGCCACAAGCATACATTGATCGCATACGCAAAAGTCGCAACTTCCAGTCAGCCTATGCCTGCATGCGTCAAGTATCATTCGGTCTACTCGATATGGCATACTACACACTTCGCACCCCACTCACTGCAGACATCAAAACCTTCGAAGACGAAGCTTGGAAACGCGTACAACTATTGCCCCAAGTAGCCGATGCCTGCATGAGCGTAGAATTTGGTCACATCATGTCAGGAGGCTATGCCGCAGGCTATTACAGCTACAAATGGGCAGAAGTGTTAGATGCCGATGCCTTCTCCCTCTTCAAGGAAAAAGGCATATTCAATGAAAGCGTAGCCCAAAGCTTCCGCCAGAACATCCTATCCAAGGGAGGAACCGAAAACCCCATGGACCTTTACACACGCTTCCGCGGACAAGCGCCAACCATCAACGCCTTGTTAAAACGCGATGGCATTCAGCAGTAAAAATAGGTGTTCAAACTAAAAGCCCCACACCCAACAAACAGAATTATGACAAAAGCAGAATTACTTGATAGACGCTACTTGCGCATGGCAAGCATATGGGCAGAAAACTCATACTGCACCCGCCGTCAAGTTGGAGCACTTATCGTAAAAGATAAGATGATCATCAGCGATGGATATAACGGAACCCCCTCAGGCTTCCCCAACATCTGCGAAGGTAGCAACGGACTCACCCTCCCCTACGTGCTACATGCCGAAGCCAATGCCATCACCAAAATAGCACGTTCGGGCAACAACTCCGACGGAGCCACACTCTACGTAACCGATGCCCCCTGCATTGAATGCGCCAAACTCATCATCCAAGCAGGCATCAAGCGCGTAGTCTACGCTCGCAGTTATCGCCTAACAGATGGCATCGACCTTCTGGCAGACGCAAAAATCGAGGTAGTTCACATCAGCGACATTGAAGTCGTCTAAACTTTTGTGCAATTCAAAATCGGCCTTTATTTTTGAAGCGTTTTTTGTATAAGATAGGCTGCACCTCAGCAAAAATCTCAAGCAAGCTTGGCTTTTTGCATTCGGTTTGCACTATCTTTGATATTGAAGAGGGAATGTAACAAGCTACACAACCGATAAAAGCTCAAAAGCAGTCAAAAATAAAGGTGAAGAATGTATTTTTTAAAGATAAAAGTTTAAAGTAGACTACTTCATTGAATCTGCTCAAACAACAGAAAGCTAAGAATAAGAATATTCAATGATAAAGCACAATAAAAATCGTTTTGTTCCACTCCTCATCTCATTAGGAGTAATTGTAGGTATCATGCTGGGCAGCTTCTTCGCCAACCACTTCTCAGGCAACCGTCTCAGCATCATCAACAATTCAAGCAACAAGATACTCGACCTCTTCCACCTCATAGACGATCAATACGTAGACACCGTCAACATCCCCGACCTGGTAGAAAAGTCAATGCCCCAAATCCTCAAAGAACTCGACCCCCACTCCACCTACATTTCAGCTTCAAAGGTAGAAGAGAGCATGCAGGACTTAAAGGGCAGTTTCTCAGGCATAGGCATACAATTCACCCTCTACAAAGACACCGTACGCGTTGTCAAAGTCATCAAGGGAGGACCCTCCGAAAGCGTAGGCATCCAAGCAGGAGACCGCATCGTAAAGATAGATGATAAAGTCTATGCAGGCGACACCATAACAAACGATGGAACCATGTCTCGACTCAAAGGTCCCAAAGGTTCAATTGTGCGATTAGGCATAAAACGTGCAGGCAAACCCAAACTACTCAGCTTTAGCATCACCCGTGGCGATGTCCCCGTAAAAACCGTTGATGCTGCCTACCTCACCGCCCCAAGCATAGGCTATGTACGCGTAACAAGTTTCGGCGACACCACCTATGCAGAATTCATAGCCGCACTCACCAAACTACAAACCCAAGGCTTTAGCAAACTCATCATCGACCTACGCGGCAACCCTGGTGGCTACATGGAAACCGCCGTACAATTAGCCAATGAGTTCCTACCCAAAAACGCCTTGATAGTATACACCCAAGGACGCAAGTCACCCCGAAAAGAATATCGCACAGACGGACGCGGTGCCTACCAAAACATCCCCTTAGTAGTCTTGGTAGACGAAACCTCAGCCTCAGCAAGCGAAATCTTTGCAGGAGCCATACAAGACAATGACCGAGGCATCATCATCGGTCGTCGCTCATTTGGCAAAGGCTTAGTACAAGTTCCCATCGAATTTCCCGATGGCTCAATGCTTCGACTCACCACCGCACGCTATTACACCCCCTCAGGACGTTGCGTGCAAAAGCCCTACAAGCCAGGCGATGAAGAAGACTACGAAGCCGACCTCCTACTACGTGCCGAACACGGAGAATACTTCTCAGCAGACAGCATACGCACCACTGGCGAGAAATACAAAACACGCTTAGGACGTGTCGTATATGGAGGCGGAGGCATAGTCCCCGACATCTTCATAGCTCGCGACACCCTTGGCATGACCTCCTACTTCAAAGAAGCCTACTTAGGCGGTTTACTCTTCCAATACGCCTACGACTTCGTAGACCGCAACCGCACCGAACTCGCCCAATGCGAAGACCTTGTCGGCATAAGCAAATATCTTAAAAAGCGCAACATCATCGAAGGCTTTGCCTCTTATGCAGAAAAAGCAGGACTCAAACGCCGCAACCTCATGATATACCGCTCGCGCAAATTGCTTACCACATACATCTCCTCTGCCATCATCAGCGATATCTTCGACGATGGCGAAGCCGTAGAATATGTAAACCAAACCGATGCCGCAGTACTTCGTGCCACAAGCATTCTCACAAAAGGCAATGCCCTCCCACAAATCACAACAAAGACATCCAAAAAGGCACAAGCAAGAGCCATTTTCGGAACATCATTGCCCAACACCTTAGCATGCTTGCCCACAACCCTACCATGGCATCAACCCAACTTCATGCAATACCCCCTTGCAACCCCCACTCCATCCAAAAACCTGGTGGACAACCCAACAACCTTGGCATTATGTCTACGAAAAATGAGATTCGTCAACACATAAAAGCAGCAGTAAAGAGCCTAACAGCCCACGACCGTCAACAACAATCCCAGTTGTTAATGGAAAAACTGTCACACCACCCCCGCTTTACACAAGCCCAAGTGGTCATGCTCTATCACCCCCTCCCCGACGAACCCGACACACGTCCCTTACTCAACACATGGTTTCAAAAGAAAACTCTATTACTCCCCATCGTAACTGGCAACCAACTCCTTCTGAAACCCTATCAAGGACCACAACACATGCACCTCGGAGCCTATGGCATAGCCGAACCACAAGGCAACAACTACACCCAATACCAAAACATCGACCTCATCATCATCCCTGGCATGGCATTCGACACACAAGGTCATCGCTTAGGACGCGGAAAAGGATATTACGACCGCTTTCTGTCGAAGCCCCAACTCAACCACACCTATCGTATAGCCCTCTGTTGGCACTGTCAACTCATAGACCAAGTACCCACCGAGCCACACGATATCATGATGAACGAAGTCATAACCATCTAAAGGAGGAGGGGGAAGATAACAATCCTTTTTCAGAAAACACCAAATCTATAAACCATTATAAGTAGGTGCTTAAAATTAAGGGTAGTTCTATACTTTTATAAAGAACAAAGACACCTACTTAAAATCCAGAACAAGCATTCCATGCCCACACTGGAACAAAAAGCAAGAACTATGACACTCGATATTCTTATATGCTCACTCGACAAAGGAGTAGTGCGCGTGCAAGACGTCTTACTTCCACCACAAGAGAACGTACGCTACATTGTGTCCTATCAATACACCGACGACCGCTACCTTGAACTCATCCCCAAGGTATTAAGCAAGCGCACCGACATCTCAGTCTACAGTTATAAAGGTCAAGGGCTCTCAGCCAATCGCAACTTGGCACTCGACAAAGCCACAGCCGACATAGTCATGTTTGCCGACGACGATGCCCACATCCTCCCCGAAACCCCCGAAAGAGTCATCAGATGCTTCACCCAGCATCCCCAACTCGATGTAGCCTTCTTCTGCGCCTCCACCTACACAGGAAAGCCCCTAAAGAACTACCCCAACGAAGAATTCGACATCTTAGCAATGCCCACACAATACACCATTTCAGCACTCGAAATGGCATGTCGTCGTCGCAGCATACAAGGCAAAATACGTTTTGACGAACGCTTCGGCTTAGGCACCAAGTTCCTCACCTGCGGCGAAGAAGAAGTGTGGATGGAAGACGCCCTCCGCATGGGACTCAAAATGCACTACTTCCCCGAAAAAATAGTAGAAACCAGCACCATGCTCAAAAAATCGTTAGTCTACGTTGATGCTGGAGTACAACGCAGCCGTGGTGCCATAACCTACTACATGCAAGGGCACAGCGCATGGTGGAACTGCTTCTGCTTCGCCCTACGCAGTGCCAAAAAAGGCTATTGCCACTTCCTACCCATGATGCGCCATCTAGCCGAAGGCATTCGCTACATGAAACGAACCAGCAAATAAGTATCAAAAAAGGAATTTCAGAAGAAGTTCAAAAAAAGCTATAAGGAGTTCGGAGGAAGTTAGGACGAGCAAAAAGAGGTAAGAAGAAGATAGAAGAAAGAGACCTATCCCTAAACAAAAAACAAAAAAAGACCCACATACAATGTCCAAGTTGCAACAAGAAGCCACAGGTCATCTGCGCGAATACCGAGACGACATACGTCAAGCAGTTGAAGTAATGAACCAAGGAGGCATCATCCTCTACCCCACCGACACCATATGGGGCATAGGATGCGATGCCACCAACCCCGAAGCCGTAAAGCGCGTATTTAGCATCAAACATCGCAACGATGCCAAAGCCCTCATCACGTTAATCGACTCCGAGGCAAAGCTCGAAGCCTACGTCACCCAAGTACCCGAAGTAGCATGGCAACTCATCGAAGTAGCCGAGCGTCCCCTCACCATCATCTACGATGGAGCCCGCAATTTAGCCCCCAATCTCTTAGCTGAAGACGGCAGTGCAGGCATACGCATCACCCGCGAAGAATTCAGTCGCAACCTATGCATGCGCATGCGTCGTCCCATCGTGTCCACCTCAGCCAACATCAGTGGAGAGCCCTCCCCCAAAAACTTCTCCGACATCTCCCCTCAACTCCTACAAGCAGTCGACTACGTCTGCACCTCCCGTCGCGACGAAGAGAAAAATCCCCCTGCCTCCAACATCATCAAGTTAGGTCCAACAGGCGAAGTCAAAGTAATACGCTAAAAGCACAAAAACGCCAGGTATAGAAGCCCCCCACTTCCATACCTGGCGTTTAATATACATATAAGCCACAACTTCATTCACAAACATTTATGACCATTCCAAGCGCGAAGCGCAAAAACATTTATGAACATTCATGGCTCATTGATGACCATTTTTGACCAAAAGAAAAAGTCATTCACGAACATTTATGACCATTCCCAAGCGCGAAGCGCAAAAACATTTATGAACATTCATGGCTCATTGATGACCATTTTTGACCAAAAGAAAAAGTCATTCACAAACATTTATGACCATTCCCAAGCGCGGAGCGCAAAAACATTTATGGACTTTTATGGCTCATTCATGATCATTTTTGACCAAAGAAAAAAGTTTTGCATTCAATAGCTTGTAATACTTATTACTTAAATTAGTTTTATGGCTCATTGATGGACATTTTTGACCAAAAGAACCGCGAAGCGCAAAAAACATTTCAAGGACATTTTTTGTCTCATTGATGGTCATTCTTGACTAAAAGAAAAAGTTTGTATTGTTTAATAATCAACAACAACGATTTAACACTATAAATATATTTACAACTGTGAGAGTTCATATTCAATAGCACTTATAAAGCCATCAGAAGCCAGATAATACAAAATTTCATCTTTACCCATTCCTCCCTCAAACATACTACGAGCTAAATTCATACTATTCGTTCTGCGGCTTTTCAGAATTTCATTATTAAGATTGAACATTGTTATTGTATTTTCTGCTAAAATGTCATTACAATTAGATGGTTCCATAAAACCATCCGTATAAAACCTAAATCTACCCGAGAAATCATCAACTACAGGATTAAGTATATTTTTATATTTCTTTTTTGAAAAATCATAGTCACTCTTCTTTATATGGTCATCCTTCCAATCTGCACCGAAACGATAATCTTTAACTGCAGCTATCATATTTATCCAAGAGAATGTTAGATTAGGGTCAATATCCCTCTTAACATAGTGATCTATATGTTTCTTTCCGCTACTAAGAGGAATTTCGGTATATCCGCATAACTCAACTTGATCCAATTCGCATTGAGTCAAGCAATCATGATAAACATATTTATTACACTCATCATGGATTTCTTTCCACATGGTGTGCTTCTGCTCCTTGAAATCATCAAGTGATTTGGGAGCATTACTTTTACATATATGTCTCATCTTAATCCATTCCTTTTAGCTTCAACCATGAGCCTAACCATATCTGAATCTGCAGGACCTATAATCTGCATAAGTTTTCCGAAGAGTTCGTTAAACAATACAGCATCCCCCATTCTGATAGCAGCAAATGCTTTCTCCATATCTTTTGCCACAGTCACATTCCTCAGGTACGGCATATCAAAGAAATTATTCATAATACTGCTGACAGGTTTGCCATAAGGGTCGAAAGCCACATCTATTTTTTTTCCATTATCAACAGCAATAACTTGATATTTCCTTATATCCGAAAGGACTAAAGGCGAATGAGTCGAAATAAAGAATTGACAATTCTTAAAGATAGTTGTCAATTTACCCACAATTTCCATTTGCCATTTAGGATGGAGATGTAAATCAACTTCATCAATCAGAATAACACCTTCACCTTCAAGAGGATCATCCATTCCAGGATTTGCTATTGCCAAGCGCCTTGCAATATCACACACCAATGACAGATAACACTTTTCTCCCTGAGACAATTGTGAGAACTCTATAACTTGCTCACCTTTCTTAATAATCATCGCTTGATATGGTCTACGACGAACACGCATCTCACTAAAGTCAGGAAAAAAAGCAGATATAGCCTTTCTAACAGCATTCAAGCTATGATCTCTATAAGACGCATCATCTCGAATCATTTCATTTTCGATATCCTCCTGACGCCTATACCATTCAAAGAACGATCTGAAATTAGAATTACCCGACAACGCATCCTTATACACATCCCAAATATTAGTTTCCGCTTTATGTAAGTTAACAGGAACCGTAGCGATAGCCCTTTCTACGGGGTAATACATTAAAATAGGCACACTACCTCCATGCTCTACATTCTCAACAACCTCATCAGCAAAATTCGACATTTCGCTCAAATCCGTTTTATAACCAGTTTGTTTTTTACGAACCGTGTAAGCCTTATTCTTCCCTATACCCCAACTTACACCATTCTCAGTATCTATCGACAGGAAACATGGTTCTTTACTATCAATCCTAATATCCAACTCTTTTGGTGAAATACCTTTTGCATTAGAAGAGCGCATACGTGCTATAAACCAAGACAATAACATTGCCAAAGCATCAAGCACACTTGTTTTACCAGCCCCATTGATACCTATAATCAAATTCATTTGAGGGTCAGCATCTGCAATACTTAGATTTTCAATACCGCGAAAGTTTCGTATATGTATATCCTTTATTTTCATTATGTTTTTAAACATTACTTACCTATTCCTTTTTATATTTGCAAAAATACAAACTTTTGTTCTAAATCAAAAAACTTTCCTCAACTTTCCCATTTCACAGACATCTCCACCACAACAAATCAAACTATTTCATCTAAAAGTCCAGCCAATCATCCCCCAATAAAGTAAATATCATCCTCGTTCATGGCTATCCATGAACAAAAACCAATCAATCATTCATGACAAGAAAATTTTATAGCTCATTCACGGCAATTTATGACCATTCCCAAGCGCAGAGCGCAAAACATTCATGAACATTTGTGGTTCATTGATGACCATTTTTGACTAAAAAAAGAATAACTTGTGCAGCTTTTGATAAAAGCTTGCAATCATTAAAGAGTACCCGTTAAAAGTTGCACAAGTTATTTTTTGCATATTACTTAGAGGGGGGACAAATGCGCTTTCTATAAGAGTTCATCTATTTCCATACAGAAAAGGTTAAGGCTTTCATTACCCTTTCGAGCCTTCTTAATGCCCTTAGTCAAATCTTTCCCTAAATTAGAGTAATTCAAGTTGTTATGAGTCGTGTCAATATACTTCGAATTCTTTTTAATACCCCCTATCAAAGTGCGTAACTTTTCCTTCGCGTTAATATTCGAGGCAGAGTCATTACGCTTTGCCACATCATACAACGGAATTAGCCAAGCATCAGTTTCTTCAATAGCAATTGCATAAGCAACCTTAGCTCTATAACACTCAGGAATCAATGCTTCTATTTTTTTCTTCACATTATTCCTAAGCTCTAAGCTATATTTTTTCCAATCAGGATGTCCAGTTCGTTGAGGTTCATTCACATCATAATTTCGTTCACCTCTTTCAGCAGTATCTATGTGAACAATCAAGATAGCCTCATCGTCAATTACATCAAAGAAAGAAGCAAGCAATTGTTCATTATTACACGACTGCAAAACCAATTCCCAGTTGCTAAACTTCAAATCTTCCCCATCCGTTTCATCTAAGATTTCAGTAGGACGTATTGCATACATATCACTTCCATCAATCCCAGTAATAGCTTTTACCACAGCCTTAATAACAGCAATATCGGCATGTCCTTCTGCTATAATTCCAATTCTCATATATTTCAGAAATTATTAGGCACACCCCCTAAAAGCCCATTCATCCACATCTCAGATAATTTCATTCGCATATTATTCCCATTAGGTAGAGGTTTAGTCTTTAAACGTTTAATTTTCGTATACCCCTCATCCGATCTACTAACAACAAAAAGCCTCTGATTATCATCTTGAAGGTTCATACCATCAAGAAAAGCAGGGTTATGTGTAGTTATAAGAATTTGCTTATTTGCCTTTTCAGTCATTTCCGCAATAAGTTTCATCAGATATCGGCAAAGACGAGGATTTAATCCAGTATCAATATTGTCTATTGCAAAAAACGATGAAGTTTTATCACTCAACAACAGCGTCAGATAAAACAAAATAACCAAAGCCCCTTCATTTGCATTTTCAGCAGAGAACATAGTCATTTTCTTTTGCATGAACTTGTCTTTAAAAAACAAATGCGACTTGCTTCGTCCAAGTTTCAGTCCAACCTGACGCAACATATCATTCTCGTCATAGGCAACAGAATCCATCCACGAAATGCACTCACTTGCTTCCTTTGCAACCATTTCTTTTTCCTCTTTCGACATCATGTTAAGCAGCACATCAAAATCCTCGCCATGCAGCCCTATAGGATACCGAGAAGAAGACTGTGACAATCCACGCAAAGCATCCAACATAGGCGTATAAATTTCATATCGTGACAAAGTCTCAGCAAATTTATTCTGATCAGATATTTCATGGTTAACCTCCTTACACTTAACATCAACAGTCCAAGGAGTCATAACATAGTCTTTATCTTTAGGAGCTATTAAATAAGAGTTTTCAATACCATATCCCGAAAGGCATATTTCTATATTGTCAGTTGTTTTTTTTCCATAAAAAGAACTTCTCATCAAGTCAGGGCGTGCAATACGCACACCAGCCTGCACCAACTTATTTAAGTCGATTTCATTTTGGCTATTAGCAGCAATCATAGCTATAGTCTCCAGAACATTACTTTTGCCCATGCCATTTGCACCAATAAAAACGTTCACCCTTCCCAATTCAATGGTCTGGTCTACAATCGACTTAAAATTTTTTATTGTGAGTTTATTAAACATACCATTCATTTTTATGTTATAGAATAAGGCAAAGATATACATTATTTGTGAGAAACACTCATTTTGTCCCCCTTTTCTTTATTTAAAGCACAAATACACCATGGTGCCGCCACTACTTATATGACCAAGATTACTTATGTTTTGCACGATTTTATCTCACTTGTATTATTATCCATAAATACATTCAAGAGAAATTTATGGCTCATTGATGGACATTTTTGACCAAAAGCAAAAGTCATTCATGACAAGAGAAATTCATGTCTCATTGATGACCATTTTTGACTAAAAGAAAAAGTCATTCACAAACATTTATGACCATTTCCAAGCGCGGAGCGCAAAAGTCATTCATGAACATTTTTGACCAAAGAAAAACTCATTCATGACAAAATATTTATGGCTTCATTGACGATAATTTTTAACCAAAAAGAAAAAACTCATTCATAGCAATTTTTGACCATTCCCAAGCGCGGAGCGCAAAAAC